>ERZ795053.957-NODE-957-length-37021-cov-8.644051_pt1 | contig 37021 bp, 31 predicted proteins | sample MGYA00375137_ERZ795053 | MGnify/ENA primary metagenome ERZ795053 (study PRJEB30182, sample SAMN05720284) | activated sludge metagenome | isolation source: Anaerobic digester | place: Hong Kong | collected 2014-12-17 ... | reverse complement strand
CCGGTGGTGCCGATCCGGGCCGCGCCGGCGGCCTCCTCGCGCAGCCGGTCGAGGTCCTGGTGCAGCGGCAGGATCAGCGGCGCGTTCTCGGCGATCATCAGGTTCTCGGTGCCGATCGCGACGCCCTGCGCCGCCAGCTTGTCGATCTCGGCGAAGAGCGCCCAGGGCTCCAGCACCACGCCGTTGCCGATCACCGCGAGCTTGCCCGGCCGCACGATCCCCGAGGGCAGCAGCGAGAGCTTGAAGACCTGGCCGCCGATGACCAGCGTGTGGCCGGCATTGTGGCCGCCCTGGAAGCGGGCGATCACGTCGGCGCGCTCGCTCAGCCAGTCGACGATCTTGCCCTTGCCCTCGTCGCCCCACTGCGCGCCGACCACCGCGACATTGCCCATTTCCGCAGGCCTCCCACAGGTTCCGGCCCCGTCTATACCGCCCGGCCCGCGCGCCCGAAACCTCCTTTTCGCCGGCGCAGCCGCTTGACAGGTGCCGGACACAGGCGCAGGCCTTCGTCAGAGACCGCGCGCGGAGGCCGATCTCCGGTCTCCGCATCCCGGCGCGCGCTCCGCCGCCCCGGCCATCCGGCCACAGGGCGACCCCGGCCGGGAAGGCGAACGCCATGGCCAAGGGCCAGCAGAAGAGCAACCGCGAACCGAAGAAGCCGAAGAAGGAAAAACCGAAGACCACCGCCACGGCGGGCGCCGGTTCCGGCGCCATGGCGGCATCGCTCGACCGCATCAAGGGCAAGAAGAAGTAGCGCGCCAGCGGGCCCGGCGGCCGCTTCCGCTCTCAGACGAGAAAGGTCGCGACCGCCCAGACCGCGAGCACCAGCGCGGCGATCCGGCTGACCGCCTGCCCGGCGGGGAGGAGCTTTTCGGCCAGCACGAAGGCGGCCAGCGCGGCGATCCAGACGAGGTTCATCACTCCACCCACGAAGAGCAGCGCCATCAGCGCCCAGCAGCAGCCGACGCAATAGGCGCCGTGCCCGATCCCCATGCCCAGCGCCCCGATCGCGCCCGGCCGCCAATGGGTGGAGAGATACTCGGCCGGCGCCTGGCAATGCGCGAGGCACATGCCCTTGAGCGGCGAGACCTGATAGAGCGCCGCCGCCCCCAGCACCCCGGCGCTCAGCCAGCGGCTCTGCGACCAGAGCATCGTTCCCGACAGCGCGCCGGACCGCTCCAGCAGCCATTGCAGCGCCACCGCCGCCAGCGAGAAGCCCAGCCAGACCAGCAGATAGCCGGCGAGAAACCAGACCGTCGGCACCGGCCCCGGCGCGATGCGGCCGCGCCGCTGGCCGTGGCGTACGGCGCGCGCATGCAGGAGCACCATGGGCGCGACGCTCGGCAGCATCATCGCGATCATCATCACCCACCACATTGCGACCATCATGGCCGCCCGTCCGACGCTCCAGCCGACCGCGTCCATGGCCCCTTGCTCCATCGGCATGGATCCGGGCTCCATCGACATCGGCGCGTCGGCGCCGAGATGCGGGAAGAGCGCCGCCCGCGACATCTCCCAGGCGGTCATCTCCTTGCCGGCGCCACGCAGGAGCCACGTCCAGGAGAGCGCCCCAAGCACCAGGAGTCCCGCGATGAGCACAGCCCGGTCGCGCCTCAGCAGCGCCTCGGCTGCCGCATCAGCGGTCATCGCCGTCAGGCGACCGCGTCGGCGATGATCCCCTGCGGGCCGTAGGCGGCGTACCAGAGCGAGGCGTAGCGGCCCTTGTGCGCGTATTCGAGCAGGCTCCGGACCGAGAAGTCGGCGCTGCCCATCTCCGCCTCGCGGAACTCGAAGCCTTCCGGCAGGACGATCCGCGCCCGGTGCGGCCTGCCGGTGACCGGATTCCGGATCGGCTCGATGGCGAGGTCGATCATGCCGTCGACCTGGAACCGCCCGGTCCGCGCCTCGATGTCGCAATGGAAGACCGTCTCCGCGAAGACCGGGTCGTGCTCGGTCTCGATGGTGGAGCCGTAGATGTTGAAGACGCTGGTCGGCTCCTGCTCCTCGCCGCCGAGGATCTTGAAGAGCGCCTCCACCTGCCGCTCGTCCGCCCGCTTGTCGATGATCCCCTGCACGATGCCGCCGCCTTCATGCACGGCCCCCGGCCAGCGATACCACGCCCCCACCACCAGCCCGTCGAGCCGCACGTCGCCGAAATGTCCCTTGTCGATGCGGTGCGCCTCCAGGCCCTGGCACCAGCCCTCGGTCGGCTTTCCGTTGAATTCGCAGGGGCAGCCGTAGTCGCAACTGCAGGCACCGATCTTCGGTCCCCGGATCTCCCAATCCACATAAGCCATGACCCTCTCCCCGTGTCGAGCCGACCTCGCGCCGCTGCAATCCGATGCTTGAAGGGGCGCATGATACACCCAAAACGCCTCCCGACAAAGCGTTGCGCCCGGCGGCTAGCGCCTGCGGTGCGCCTCCGGCGGCAGGAGCGATGGGCCCACATGGGCATCCATCCAGCCCATCACCGGACGCGAGCGGTCCCAGAGCGCCCGGGCGAAGGCCACCGGCCGCCGCCCGTCCAGCGTGCCCGCCGCGTCGAGATCGCCGCCCGCCAGCACGTCCTTCAGCCGCAAGAGCTCGATCCGCGGATGGTCCCGCGCCACGCCGCGCGGCGCGCCCTTCAGCGCCGCGCCCCAGAGCCGCAGCCCCGCCGCTTGCATGGAAGCGACCGCCTCGGCCAGTTCCGCCCCCTCGGGCCCCTGCACCGCGTCGCGATAGCGCTGCAACTGGTCCGCCGCCATGCGCCAGTAGCCGGAGCCCGCGCCGAGCCCCTTCGATGAGATCGAGACATAGAGCCCGGATTCGCTGCCCGGCACGCGCACCACGCCGTAGGTATTGGTCTTGTAGGGCGATTTGTCCTTCGAGAAGCGGATGTCCCGGTTCTGCCGGAACATCTTGACGCTGCCGCCGAGATCCGCCGCCAGTTCCTCGAGGAGCCGCTCCAGCGGATCGTGGATCCCGCGCTCCCAATCCGCGCGGTTGGCCTCGAACCAGGCCTTGGAATTTTCGGCCTCGAGCCCGCGGAACCAGTCGAGCGCCCCCTCCCCGAAGCCCAGGAACGGCGCCTGCATCACAGCCCTCGCCGCCCGGTCCCGGCACGAACCGGCCGAACCCGGCGGCGACGCCCGAACGCGGACGCCGCGCCCGGCCGGCGGAGCGACGCCGCGCGCTCGGATGCCGGAACCACCTAGAAGTGGCCCTTCACGGTATTGGTCCTGACCGAGCTTCCGAAACCCTTGACGTCGACCAGGGCATAGATTTCGTCCTGGCCCCAGTCCTCGTTCAGCTTGCTTCCGGGAACGACCGTCGACAGGCTGAAACTCCCGTCCGGAAGCACATGGTTGGGAATGCCGACGCCGATGCTGAAGAGACTGTCGTCGAAGACCGGATCGTCGCCGCGGACCCTGGCCGCGACCTCGGCTCCGACGGAATTGTGGAATCCCTCGCCATTAATGACGACAAGATAGCGTCCCGGCTGACCCTCGGCCCGGCTGATGAAGAGCGTTGCACTCGCCATGACGTTCCTCCTTGGCACTCGACCTGAAGCGGACTCGCTCTGGAGGAAGCGGATTATACCACAGATCGTCGCCGACGGCAGTGCGGCGACCACAGGCACCGGCGCGACAAAGGGTTTGGCGGAACCCGGGACAGCGCCTAGACTGTCTCTTCGCGGCCCGGATCATTGGTGCCGCAAGGCGCGCAAGGGGAGGGAACCGAAATGGCAAGCACGCTCGACGGTGGCTGCGCCCATGTACACACGCACTCGGATCACAATCCGGTCGACAACCACACCTGTCACTGCTCGGTCTGCAAGGCGGTGACCGGGCAGCCCACCACCCATGTGGCGTTCTTCAGATACGCCGACGTGGAAGTGGACAACATGGCCGGGCTCAAGCGCCAGCCGTTCAACGTCAAGAACCCCGACGGGCCGCTCGAGCTCTGCACCTGCGCCGAATGCGGCGCGCCGATCATGCTCGACGACAAGATGCATCGCATCCGGGCGATCGTGCCGAACCTGATGGGCTTCGACGAGGGTTTCCCGGCAGCGACCTACCATGCCTTCTACAACCCGGCGACCGGCGTGCCGAAGCCCCATGACGGCCGGCCGGTCTACGAGGGGCTGCGCCCGGATTTCGCCTGGCCCGACCCGAGCTGAGTCCCGCCCGGACCGGACGCCGGTCTGGCCCGGGGCCACTCCGATCGTCGGAGCACGCCCCCCGGCCCACGGACCGGGAGGCGTTACTGTCAGAACGCCAGCGCCTTGGCCTGGCGCACCTGGGGTAGCGCCGCGATCTCGGACAGCGTTTCCGCCCCGATCGCCTCGTCCACGCCCAGGAGCGCGATGGCCTCGCCGCTCTTGACCGCCCGTCCCAGCGCGAAGGTCGCGATATTGACCCCCAGCGCGCCGAGCTTGGTTCCCAGCGCGCCGATATAACCGGGCGTGTCGGTATTGGTGGTATAGAGCATGTAGCGCATCGGCTCGGCTTCCAGCCCGATCCCCTTGATCTGGATGAATCGCGGCTTGCCGTCGCTGTAGATCGTGCCGGCCACCGAGCGGGTCTGATGCTCCGTCGTCACGATCAGCCGGATGTAGGATCCGAAGGCGCCCTGGGCGTCCTTGCGCGTCTCGGCGATATGGATCCCGCGCTCCCGTGCCACCAGCGGCGCGGATACCATGTTGACCGCGCCTTCGCCGACCAGCGGCCGCAGCAGGCCCGCGGTCAGCGCGGCGGTGAGCGGCGTCAGGTTCAGGTCCCCGACCTCGCCCACGTATTCGATCTCGATCTCCTCGATCGCATGCTCGGTCACCTGCCCGGCGAAGCTTCCAAGCATCTCCGCCAGCGCGATCCAGGGCTTGAGGATCGGTGCCTCCTCGGCCGTGACCGAGGGCGCGTTGAGCGCGTTGGAAATCGCGCCATGGACCAGATAATCGGCCATCTGTTCAGCCACATGCAGGGCGACGTTCTCCTGCGCTTCGGTGGTCGAGGCCCCCAGATGCGGCGTGCAGACCACGTTGGGCGCATCGAAGAGCACGTTCGTCACCGCCGGCTCCACGGCAAAGACGTCGAAGGCCGCCGCGGCCAGCCGGCCTTCCTTCAGCGCCGCCGCCACCGCCGCCTCGTCCACCAGCCCGCCGCGGGCGCAATTGATCAGGCGCGCCCCCGGCTTGATCCGAGCGATGCGCTCGGCCGACAGGATGTTCGCGGTCTTCTCCGTCTTCGGGAGATGGAGCGAGATGAAATCCGCGCGCGCCAGCAGTTCGTCGAGGTCCTCGATCCGCTCGACCCCCATCGCCAGCGCCCGTTCGGCGGACAGGAAGGGATCATGGGCGATCACCCGCATCTTCAGCCCGATCGCCCGGCTCGCCACCACCGAGCCGATGTTGCCGGCGCCGATCAGGCCCAAGGTCTTGCCCGAGATCTCCACGCCCATGAAACGCGACTTCTCCCACTTCCCCGCCCGCGTCGAGGCGTCCGCGGCCGGGATCTGGCGGGCCACCGCGAACATCATCCCGATGGCGTGCTCGGCGGTGGTGATGGAGTTGCCGAAGGGCGTGTTCATCACCACGATGCCGCGGGCACTGGCAGCGGCGATGTCGACATTGTCGACCCCGATGCCGGCGCGGCCGATCACTCGGAGCCGTTCGGCCCGGGCGATCAGATCACCCGTGACCTTGGTGGCGGAGCGGATCGCGAGGCCGTCGTAGTCACCGATGATCGCGGCGAGGCGCTCGGGATCCTTGCCGAGCTTCGGCTGGAAATCCACCTCGACGCCGCGGTCGCGGAAGATTTGCACGGCGGCATCGGACAATTCGTCAGAAATCAGAACCTTGGGCATGTCTGCTATCCTGTTGCGGCAAGGGCCGCGGCAATGGGAGGTGCTACGGGCGCGGCGGTCAGCCGGAGCAGGTCACGGCGAAGGCCCAGTCGAGCCAGGGCGTCAGCGCCCGGACGTCGGCCGTCTCGACCGTAGTGCCACACCAGACACGCAGGCCCGGCGGGGCGTCGCGATAGCCCGCGATGTCATAGGCGGCGCGCTCGGATTCCAGGAGCTTCGTCATCCGCTTGACGAAGTCGCGCTGCGCCGCCTCGTCGCGCGACGCGATACCGGGGTCGGTGATGCGCAGACAGACCGAGGTATTCGACCGCGCCCGGGGATCCGCGACGAGGTTCTCGATCCAGCCGGCGCCGTCGACCCAGTCCTGAAGGGCGGCCGCATTGGCGTCGGCCCGGGCGCAGGTGGCTTCGAGCCCGCCGAGCCCCTCCATCCATTCCAGCGCATCGATGCAGTCCGCCACGCAGAGCATCGAGGGCGTGTTGATCGTCTCGCCGAGAAAGATCCCCTCGATCAGCTTGCCGCCCTTGGTCAGCCGGAAGATCTTCGGCAGCGGCCGCGGCGGCACGAAGCTCTCCAGCCGCGCCACCGCGCGCGGGCTCAGGATCAGCATGCCATGCGCACCCTCGCCGCCCAGCGCCTTCTGCCAGGAGAAGGTCGTCACGTCGAGCCTCTCCCAGTCCAGCCGCTGCGCGAAGGCCGCCGAGGTGGCGTCGCAGAACGTCAGCCCCGCGCGGTCGGCGGCGATCCAGTCCGCGTCCGGCACCCGCGCGCCGCTCGTCGTGCCGTTCCAGGTGAAGCAGACATCCGCGTCAGGCCGCACGGATCCGAGATCGGGCAGCGCGCCGTAGTCGGCACCGAGCACCCGGCAATCCGCCAGCTGGAGCTGCTTGGTCGCATCCGTCGCCCAGCCCTGCCCGAAGCTCTCCCAGACGAGCATGTCGACCGGGCGCGCGCCCAGCATCGACCACATCGCCATCTCGAAGGCGCCGGTGTCGGAGGCCGGCACGATCCCGATCCGGTAATCCTCCGGAACGCCGAGCAGCCGCGCCGTGCGCTCGATCAGGTCGCGCAACTGCGCCTTGGGCGCCGCGGCACGATGCGACCGGCCCAGGAAGGCGCGCGCCGCCACCGCCTCCGCGCTCCATCCGGGGCGCTTGGGACAGGGGCCGGAGGAGAATTCCGGCCTTGCGGGTCTGTGCTGGGGTTTCTCGGGCTTGGCGACCACGTCGCCAACGGCTTGGGGGTGGCTCATCGGCCAGCTCCATGGTCAGGGTGATGTTGCCGAGCCCGCCCCGCTCACCCTGGTCCGGGGACGCGCCCGGAGCCCGGATAATCGATCTGCGAGACGGTGCCAAGCGCGATTATGGCGCGCGCGCCGGTCCGGGCTTCTCCTGACCGCCGCTGCCCGATATGACGACGCATCTTCGAAGGTATTTCCCCGATCATGCGCACCGAATCCCCGTCGCTCACCGCCTGGCTGCTCCTGTTCCTGCTCGGGCTGATCTGGGGCGGCTCGTTTCTCGGTGTCGCCCAGGCGCTCACCGGATTCGGCCCGGCCTGGGTGGCGGCGATCCGCATCGCCCTGGCGGCGGTGATCCTGCTCGGCGTCGCCTTCGCCACCGGCCAGGGCCTGCCCGCCCGGGCGAGCGACCGGGGCCGAAGGATCTGGCTGCATTGCGCCGGCATGGCGATCTTCTCCAACGCGCTGCCCTTCACGCTCCTTTCCTGGGGCCAGCGCCATGTCACCTCGGGCTATGCCGGCATCACCATGGCCGTGGTGCCGCTGCTGGTGCTGCCGCTCGCCCATGTCTTCGTGCCCGGCGAGCGCATGACCCCGCGCAAGGTTGCGGGCTTCACGATCGGTTTCGTGGGCGTCGCGCTGCTGATCGGACCGGCGACGATTCTCTCGGGCAAGGCCGGCACCGACGGTCTCGCCCGGCTCGCCTGCATCGCGGCGAGCTGCTCCTACGCGGTCGGCGCGATCATCACCCGGCTCGCGCCCGCCGGGCCGAAGCTCTCCTTCGCGGCCGCGGGGCTCCTGATCGCCGCCGTGGTGATCGTGCCCGTGGCCCTTCTCAGCGAAGGCATTCCCTCGAGCCCGCCGCCGGCGGCGGTGCTCGGCGTGCTCTATCTCGGGATCCTGCCCACGGCGCTCGCGACGGTGATGCTCGTCCATGTGATCCAGACCGCGGGCCCGTCCTTCCTGAGCCTGGTGAACTACCAGGTTCCGGTCTGGGCGGTCATCATCGGCTGGGTCGTCCTGGGCGAGAGCCTGCCCACGCAGTTCCTCGCCGCGCTCGGCCTCATCCTCGCCGGCCTCGCGACGAGCCAGATCCGCCTTCCGAGAGCGCGGGCCTGAGCTCGGGCGCCTCGGCATTCCTGCGTTTCACGATGAAACGCCATGCAACCGATTGTTATTGCGTATGTTTTCAGGACACAGGTCGGATGGCGCCTTCGGACCGGCGCGCAGCAGCGCCTCGCCGATGCCGGTTCGGAATGTCCTCCGGCCGGTCGATTCACCCGGATGTGGCGTCAGGCGAAGCGCGCGACCTCGGCTTCGATGTTGCCCAGCACGACACGCAGCAATTCCGGATCGTCGCATTCGCCCATGATGCGGACCAGGGGCTCGGTTCCCGACTTGCGGATCACCAGCCGGCCGCGGCCGTCGAGCCGGGCCTCGCCGTCCGAGATCGCCGATTGCACGCTCGCCTCGGAGAGCGGCTCGGCGCCCTTGCGGAAGCGGACGTTGGTCAGGAGCTGCGGATAGGCCTGGAACACCCGCGAGAGCTCGCTCGCCTTCCGCCCGGTCTCGACCATCGCCGAGAGGAACTGCAGCGCGGCGATCAGACCGTCGCCGGTCGTGACATGGTCGGTCATCACGATGTGACCCGATTGCTCGCCACCGAGGTTGTAGCCACCCGCGCGCATCGCCTCCACGACATAGCGGTCGCCCACCGCCGTGCGCAGGAGCCGGAGGCCCTGGGATTCGAGATGCCGCTCCAGCCCGAGGTTCGACATCACCGTCGCCACCAGCGTGCCCTGCGCCAGCCGCCCCTCCGCCGCCCAGCGGTCGGCGATCAGCGCCATGAACTGGTCGCCGTCGGCGATCTCGCCGGTCTCGTCGATGATCATCACCCGGTCCGCGTCACCGTCGAGGCTGATGCCGAGATCGGCCCGGTGAAGCTTCACCGCCTCGACCGCGGCGGCGGTATGCGTCGAGCCGCAATCCTTGTTGATGTTGAAGCCGTTGGGCGCTACCGCGATGCGGACGACCTCCGCACCGAGCTCCCAGAGCACGTCGGGCGCCGTGCGATAGGCCGCCCCGTTCGCGCAATCGACCACGATGCGCAGCCCGTCGAGCCGCCGCCCGCGGGGAAAGGTGGTCTTGGCGAATTCCATGTAGCGGCCGCGCCCGTCGTCGATGCGCGTCGCCCGGCCGATCCGCGCCGGTTCCACCAGATCCGGCGGGCCTTCCAGCGCCCGCTCGATCGCCTCCTCCGCCGCATCGCTGAGCTTGAAGCCGTCGGGCCCGAAGAACTTGATCCCGTTGTCCTGGAAGGGATTGTGCGAGGCCGAGATCATCACCCCGAGATCGGCGCGCATCGAGCGGGTGAGGAACCCGACCGCCGGCGTCGGCACCGGCCCCACCAGGAAGACGTCCATGCCCACGGAGGTGAAGCCGGCCGTCAGCGCGTTCTCCAGCATGTAGCCCGAGCGCCGGGTATCCTTGCCGATCACCACGCGATGCGCGTGATTGCCCTTGATGAAATGCCGCCCGGCCGCCTGGCCCAGCCGCAGCGCCGTCTCCGCCGTCATCGGATCGTCGTTCGCCCGGCCGCGCACGCCGTCGGTCCCGAAGAGTCTTCTCGCCATCGTCCTGCCTCTAGTCCCGTCCGTCACCGTTGAGCGCCGTCCAGAGCGCCATGGCCTGCCGGGTTTCCGCCACGTCGTGCACCCGTATCACCTGCACGCCCTGGCGCAAAGCCTCGAGCGCGACCGCGATCGACCCCGGCAGGCGCGCCTCGGGGCGGTCCGCGCCGCCGATCGTGCCGATGAAGCGCTTGCGCGACGCCCCGAAGAGCACCGCCGCCCCGAGCCCGTGCAGCATGGAGAGCCCGCGCACCAGCGCGAGATTATGCGCGACCGTCTTGCCGAAGCCGATGCCCGGATCGAGGAGGATGCGCTCGCGCGGGATGCCCGCTGCCTCCGCCGCCGCCATGCGGGCTTCGAGGAAATCGCAGACGTCGAGCAGCACGTCGTCGTAGTGGGGCGCGATCTGCATGGTCCGCGGATCGCCCTGGGCATGCATCAGGCAGACCGGCCAGCCGCGCGCGGCCGCGAGGCCGAGGCTCGCCGGGTCGAAGCCCAGCGCCGAGACGTCGTTGAAGAGGCCGGCGCCCGCCGCGAAGGCTTCCGCCGCGACCGAGGCCTTGCGCGTGTCGACGGAGATCGGCGCCTCGATGCCGGCCTCCCGCAGCGCGGCAATGACCGGGACCACCCGGCCGGCCTCGACCTCCGCGGGGACGTCGTCGGCTCCCGGCCGCGTCGATTCGCCGCCGATGTCGATCATGTCCGCGCCGGCCTCCAGCATGGCCCGGGCGCGCGCCACCGCATCCTCGCGGCGCAGGAAGCGCCCGCCGTCCGAGAAGCTGTCGGGCGTCACGTTGAGCACGCCCATCAGTCGCGGACGCTCGAAGGTCAGGCCGCAGATCGGGGCGCGCCGCGCGGTCAGCGCCCCGAGCGCCGGCTCCGGGATCTCTTCCGCCGCCACGATCCGCACGACCTCGCCCCGCCGGTGCAGCGCCGCATGGGTGAACCAGACCGGCCCCCCGGCGAGCTGGCGGGCCCCGTTCGGGCGCGCGGGCCCGGTCTGCGCCAGCGGGCGATAGCGGTTGATGCTCATCGGGGACTCCTGCCGTTGACGAGGCGCGCGACGATGGCGGGCAGCGCGCCGTAATCCTCGAGACAGGCGTCCGGGGCGATCTCCGCCACCGAAGCCTTGCGGTAGCCCGGAACGTGCAGGACGAAGGGGACCTCCGCCGCCCGCGCCGTCGCCGCGTCGATCTCGCTGTCGCCGATCATGATCGCCGGCCCCTCGCCGAGCTGGCCGGCGCAATGCCAGAACATCCGCGCATCGGGCTTGAGCACGTCGAGCGTCTCGCCGCCGGTGAAGCCCGTGATCGGCGGCATCAGCCCGAGGCCGCGCAGGATGCGCAGCGCCGATGGATCGGGCTTCTGCGTGCAGACACCCAGACCATGCCCGTCTTCGGCCAGCGCGGCGAGCGTCTCGCGCACCCCGGGATAGGGCTCGGTCCCCGCGCAGGGATCGGCCTCGTAGATCGCGCGATAGCGCGCGAGATGCGGCGCGAGCTCGCCGCCCGGAACGCCGCCGCCCTCCCGCAGCATGCCGGCCACCAGGTTCCCCACGCCCTTGCCGACCAAGCTCATGATCGTGCCGGCCTCCAGCGGCGGCCGCCCCAGTTCGGCGAGCAGCGCATTGCCCGCCGCGCAGATCGTGGGCGCGGAATCGATCAGCGTGCCGTCGAGGTCGAAGATCAGCCGCGCCGCGGGCCAGCCCTTCACGCGGCCTTCCACTTGATCGAGCATCCGATCGATACCGCCTGCTCCCGCGGGCCGGCGCCGGTCTCGGCGATCATGCGCATGGCCTCGTGAAGCTCGCGCCGGGCGCCGGGCCGGGCCTCGCGGCCGGCATCGTCGAAGCGCCCGCGGTATTGCAGCGCGAGATCGGCGTTGAAGCCGAAGAAATCCGGCGTGCAGGTGGCGCCCCAGGCGCGCGCCACGCGCTGATCCGCGTCGTGCAGATAGGGGAAGGGAAACCCGTGCTCGCGGGCGAATTCGCCCATGCGCCCGTAGCTGTCCGCCGGATGGCTCGCAGCGTCGTTCGAGCAGATCGCCGCGACCCCGATGCCCATCGCCGCGAGGTCCCGCGCCTCGGCCACCAGCCGGTCGACCAGGGCCTTCACATAGGGGCAATGGTTGCAGATGAAGACGACCAGCAAGCCCTTCGGCCCGCGAAGGCGCTCGAGGGTCCAGAGCCCGCCTTCGGTGTCGGGCAGCGAGAAATCGACCGCCTTCCAGCCGAAATCGCAATTGCCGGATTCCGCCAGGGTCCCCTCCTCAGTCCAGATCCGCCAGCGCCTCGGGCCGTTCGGGATCGAGGCGCCGCACCGCCGCCGTGCCCGCTTCCGGCGCCGCCGCCGCGCCGACCGTCACCAGGAGATCGGCGCCGATCTCCGCGGCCAGCCATCCCGCGAGCCCCGCCGGATCGCTCGCATCCGGCCGATCGCCGCCGGCCCTGGCGGTCGCCATGCGCCGCGGCGCCCAGACCGTATGGTGCCCGGACTTCAGCGACCAGTCGAGCTCGGTGCGGGAGGCCACGACGCTGAACCGCGGATCGCGATCGGTCAGCGCCCAGGCCGCCGCCTCGATCGCCAGAAGGCCGATCATCTGCTGCGCCTCCGTCGTCGCGGGCTGCGGCTCGGGGGCAGCGATGCAGAGCACGGTCGGCTTGTCCCAGGCCACGATCGCATCGAGCCAGCGGGCGGCGCCGGCCCCCCCCAGGGCCGCCCGGTCCAGATAGATCACCGCCGGGCGAACCGCCTGCGCCGACCCGGCGAGTTCCCGAACCGGGCGGATCCGCGGCGCCGCCTTGGGAACGCGCGCGCGCACGATCTCGACCCCGAGCGCGCCGGGAATGCGGTCGAGCTTCTCCACCCGCACGAAGACCCGCACCGATTGCGGATCGGTCAGGCAGGCCGCCGCCACGCGCTCGGCCAGCGTCTCGAGCAGGTTGAGGCGGTCCGCGGCGAGCGCCGCCTCGATCGCCTCGGTGATCATGTCGTAGGAGACCACCTGATCGACGTCGTCGCTCTCGGCCGCAGCATTGTGCATGACCTCGAGCACGACGTTGAAGCGCACCCGCTGCGTCACGCCCCGTTCGGTGCGGAAGGCGCCGATCTCGATGTCGCGCACGTAGTCGCGCACCGAGATCCGGTCGAGCGGCGGTCCCGAATGGCTGGCCGAGGCCCGCACATGCGGCAGTTCGAAGGCCATTGCAGTCTCGTCCATGGCACCCCTGCCCTGTCGCTCCCGCGGTGATACCGCCGCACCGCCCCCACGGCAACCCGGCTGATCCGTTAACCGTTTCCTGCGTTTTCCGGCCGCCCGGACCCGCGCGTTAACCGAACGGAAAGCCTCGCCGCCCAGAGTTCCGCCCGTGAGGAGCAGCCGGAATCCGGCCCGGCTGCGGCGACACGAGCGAGGGGGTTTCGGTGAGACCTTTCATTCTGAGCGCGATCCTGGGCCTCATGATCCTCGCGGCGGGCGGCGGCGCGACGGGTGCGGGCCAGACGCCGGGCAGGTTCGGCCAGCCGATCACGGGCAAGTCGCTCGATCAGGCCCTCTTCAACGAGGCGGTGCTCTTCTACTCGAACGCCGCCCGCCGGCAGCATGGCCGCGCCCCGCTCAACCCCGATCCGGCGCTGGCCCGCGCGGCGGCCGATCACGCCGCCAACATGGCGCGGCTCCGGACGCACAGCCACGAGCTTCCCGTGCGCGGCCAGTCCAAGCTGAAGCAGCGCATGGCGCGGCAATCGGTCAGCTACCGGCTCGCGGCGGAAAACATCGCGATGGACAAGGTCTACCGGCTGCTCGGAAGGCCGATCTCGATGAAGTCGAGCGGCTGCAACTTCCTCTACGGCGACACGATGCGCCCGGTGCCGGTGCATACCTACGGCAGCCTCGCGCAACAGGTGGTGAGCCGCTGGCTGGCTTCGCCGAAGCATCGCGCCTCGCTGCTCTCGCCGAAATTCGAGCGGCTGGGCAGCGGCGTCGGGATCGATCCGAAGGGCCCCGCCTGCGGCGATCTCTACCTGGTGCAGGACTTTGCGGACTGATGCCGCCGGCCCTCGCTCAGCGCTGCGCGACCCGCGTGCCCGAGCGATAGAACCGGTGATGGCCGATCGAGGCGGTGCGCGTCATCTTGCGCGCCCAGCTCGGATTCACACCGGTGGCGTGGAAATGCGTGGCGCCATCGGTCACCGTGCGCGGCCGACCGGCCAGCATGATCGCGGCCAGCTTCTCGGCGCGGGCGCGCGGCGCGGCCTGGGCCATCGCGTCGGAACGACCGTCGCAGGCATAGGAGAACTGGCAGCTCCGGCCGCGGCTCACGCCCTGGTTGGTCACGCCGCAGACGGTATTGGGATAGTTGCGGCTGTCCACACGATTGAGGATCACCTCCGCCACCCCGATCTGGCCGGCCAGCGGCTCGCCGCGGGCCTCGTGGTAGATCGCGACCGCGAGGCACTGCCACTGGGCGTCGCCCGTGGCGCGCGGCAGCTGGTCGATGGTCTTGGTATCGAGCTTCACCGCCGAACCGGCCTTGGCGAGATCGGCAACCTCCGGGGCGACGCTCCGGCTCGCCACCGTCACGTCCGCATCCGCGCGCGCCTTCGGACGGGTGCTCAGCGCCAGCTGCGAGATCCGCGCATTGCCGGATTCCGCGAGAACCGAGCGTTCCCGGTTCATCGCCCGGACGAAATCCGCCCGGTCCGCGCCCGCCTTCGCAGCATCGGCCTCTGCCGCCCCGGGGACGAGGCTCCCCAGCGTCACGATGAAAGCCAGAGCGATTGCCGCCAATCCGCGCCCGCGCGGTCCCAAGCCGGATCCCGTCATTGCAAAGTCCCCCGATCCGCGGAACGACACCCGTCCGCGTTCTTGCTGCACTGCACAATTTAGTTTTCGGGAATGACGTTTGTCAGGTCGCCCGGCGCAAAGTCCAGCTTTTCCAAGGCGTAAGCGGAATCCTGCCAATCGGCGCGTGAAGCCTCAGGCGCGCGCCGGCGGGAATTGCGCAGGGATTCAGATGTTTTTAAGCGATTCGTGAACCAGCGCGCGGGCGCGTTCGCAGAGCCGCGAAATTTCGGCGAACGAGCTCTCGCGGCCCGATAATCGCGGTCCGAGCGTGTCCGCGGCCGCCTGGCCGAGCGATTCGGCGATTCTGCGCTCCGCCCAGACCCGCGCCTGGCGGCCGCGCAGCCCTGCGAGCCCCCCGGAGGCGGCCCTTGCCGCGAAGACCTCCCCGATGCGGTCGAGGGCTGCATCGATCCCGGCGCCCGATTGTGCCGAGACGACCTCGACCGGGGGCGCGGCCCCGGCCCCCGCCGCGAGGGTGAGGGCCACGCGCAGGTCGCCGGCGGTGCGGGACGCCATGGCGCCGATGTCGCCCTTGGTGACCAGCATCACGTCGGGCTCCTCGATGATCCCCGCCTTCATGTATTGCAGGCTGTCGCCGGATCCCGGCTGGGCGCAGAAGACGACCAGATCGGCGCAATCGGCGATTTCGGTCTCGGACTGGCCGACCCCGACCGTCTCCACGAAGACCCGGTCATAGAGCGCGCGCATCAGCAGCGCCGCCGGGAAGGCGATGTCGGAAAGGCCGCCCAGCCTCCGGCGCGCGGCCATGGAGCGCACGAAGAGCCCCGCGTCCTGCGGATCCGACGCGATGCGGATGCGGTCGCCGAGCAGGGCGCCACCGGATCGCCGGGACGAGGGATCGACCGCGATGACCGCGACGGTCTCGCCCCGCGCCCGCAGCCGCGCGATGAAGGCTCCCAGGAGCGTGGACTTGCCGACGCCGGGCGGTCCGGTGATGCCGATCACCATGCCCCGCGGGGCGGCCGAGGCCGCATCCATCAGGGTCGCGAGTTCCGGGTGGTCCGGGGCGGATTCGAGCGCCGAAAGCACGCGCGCCAGCGCCGCCTTGCCGCCCCGCGCCAGGCCCGGAAGGTCCGCGGGAAGGCCCGTCACGCGCCGTCATCCGAGACGGCAGGCGCGCGCACCAGCAGGCTGGCCTGCGCCGCCGCGAGCCGGGCGATGGGCACGCGGAACGGCGAGCAGGAGACATAGTCGAATCCGGCGAGCTTGGAGAAGCGCACCGAGGGCGGGTCGCCGCCATGCTCGCCGCAGAGCCCCAGCGTCAGCGCCGGGTTGCGCGCCCGCCCGCGGCTCGCCGCGATCAGCATCAGCTCCCCCACCCCTTCGAGATCGAGCGACCGGAACGGATCCTCGGCGAAGAGCCCGAGGTTCACGTAGTCGCGCATGAACCGCCCGGCGTCGTCGCGGCTCAGGCCATAGGTCATCTGCGTCAGGTCGTTGGTCCCGAACGAGAGGAACGCCGAGGAGGCCGCCAGGTCGCCGGCGCGCAGCGCCGCGCGCGGGGTCTCGACCATCACGCCGAGCTTGTAGGCCAGCCGCGCGTCCTGCTCGGCCTCGACCGCCGAGGCGACCGCGTCGATCCGGGCCTTGACCAGCTCCACCTCGCGGTTGGCCGAGACCAGCGGGATCATGATCTCGGGCACGACCGGTGCGCGGGCGTCGCGATTGACCGCGATCGCCGCCTCGAAGACCGCGCGCGCCTGCATGGCATAGATCGCCGGCATCACCACGCCGAGGCGGACGCCGCGCATGCCGAGCATGGGATTGATCTCGGCGAGGTCGCGCGCCCGGGCCGTGACGACCTCGGCGGCGAGCCCGGTCACGGCGGCGAATTCGGCGATCTCCTCGGGGCCCCCGGGGAGGAATTCGTGCAGCGGCGGGTCGAGCAGGCGGATCGTCACCGGCAGCCCGCGCATGATCTCGAAGATCTCGACGAAATCCGCGCGCTGCATCGGAAGCAGCCGGTCGAGGGCGGCCTGCCGGGCTTCCTCGGTCTCCGCCAGGATCATCTCGCGCATCACCCCGACGCGCTCCGCGGCGAAGAACATGTGCTCGGTGCGGCAGAGACCGATGCCGTCGACCCGGAACCCGCGCGCCGCCCGCGCCTCGCCGGGCGTGTCGGCATTGGCCCGCACCCCGAGGTCGCGCGCCGCATCCGCCCAGTCGAGCAACTCGGAGAAGGCCCCGCCGAGCTCCGGCGCGATCATCGCCGGCGCGCCGGCCATGACCTCGCCGCGCGTGCCGTCCAGCGTGACCAGCGCCCCCTCGCGGAAAACCCGGCCATCGGGGGCGATCAGGCTCCGCCGCGCGGCATCGAGCTTCAGCTCGCGCGCGCCCACCACGCAGGGCAGCCCGATGCCGCGGGCGATCACCGCGGCATGGCTGGTCATGCCGCCGCGCATGGTGAGCACGCCACGCGCCGAATGCATGCCGCGGATGTCCTCGGGGCTGGTCTCGACCCGGGCGAGGATCGTCTCCTCGTCCCGCGCCGCCGCGGCCTGCGCCGCCTCGGCGGTGAAGACGAGACGCCCGGTCGCCGCGCCGGGGCTCGCCCCCAGCCCGGTGCCGAAGACGTCGCGCCGCGCGGCCGGATCGATCTGCGGATGCAGGTGCTCGACGAGGCTCAAAGGCTCGATGCGCAGGAGCGCCTGGTCGCGGTCGATCGCCCCGACCTTGGCCAGATCGACGGCGATCCGCACCGCCGCGCGGGCATTGCGGCGCACCGGAACCGCATCGAGGATCGCCACCGCGCCTCCCTGCAGCACGAAGGCGATCCGGTAGGCGTCGCCGAGGCCCCGGGCAATGCGCGCACAGGCGTCGCCCAGCGCCGACAGCGCGTCGGGGGCGATCTCCGCGAGCGTCGGGCCACCGCCCCCGCCCTCCGCTGCCCCATCGCGCAGCGCGAGCCGTGTCCGCGGTCCGAGCGCGCGGCCGTATCCGGTCTCGAAACGCCAGAAATCCCCCTCGAACGCCGGCGCGCCGCTGCGGCTGTCGACCGTCTGGATCGCCCCTTCGCCGTCCGGCCCCGCGCGCGTCCCCGGCGCCATCTCCTGCACGATCAGCCCGAGCCCGGCATCGGGCGGCGCCCCCCGCGCCTCGCGCAGGATCCTGGCCGTGGCGCCCTGCCAGGCCCGCGCCAGCGCCCGCGCGGCGGCTTCGAGCTGGTCCTTCGGCGCCTGCGGAAACGCCGTCCCGCAGCGGGAGGCGAAGACGTCGAGCATGTCCGCGATTCGGACGCGCAAGCCGGCGGCATCGCCCGGCTCCCGGCCCGACCCGAAGACCTCCGGATCGAGGCCGTGAACCGCATGGGCGAAGGCCGCGATGAAGCGGCGATAGCGGTCGAGCGCCGCGGCCTCGCCCAATCGCTCGGTCAGCGCCCCGATCGCCGCCTCGCCGATCCCGATGTCGAGCAGCGCATCGGGCCCGCTCCAGGCCCGCGCGCCGGGACTGGAGCGCAGGGCGTGGAGCCGCCCCGGCGGCCCCAGATCCGGCAGGGCCGGCATCGCGCCGCCCGCCCCGATCTCCCGCACGCACCCGAAGGACAGCGCGAATCCCGCCGGCACCGGCAGCCCCAGCGCCGTCAGCTGCGCCAGCTTCCAGGCGCGCCGTCCGAAGACCGCATCACGCAGCGCGTCGCCGGCATCGAGCCCGATGACGGCCTCATTTGGGTCCCGGATGATCTCCTGCGCTTTCATTGCAGTGCAACATATCCGCGATCGCGGGCAAGGGAAACCGAAACGTCACCCGCCCTCCACCGCCGAGAAGACCGCCACCCGGTTCATCACCGTGCGGATGCGATGCAGCAGGCAGAGCCGGTTGCGCCGGACGATCTCGCTTTCGGCATTGACGATGGTGGTGTCGAAGAAGGCATCGATCGGCCCGCGCAGCCCGGCGAGCGCGGTCATGGCGCCGGCGAAATCCTCGGCGTCGAGCGCCGGCGCAATGGCGACCTCGGCCGCGTCGAGCGCGGTGAAGAGCGCCCGCTCCGCATCCGTCTCCGCGAGGCTGGGATGCGGGTCGAGGGAATATTCCACCCCGTCCTTCTTCTCCTCCTGGCTCAGGATGTTCACGGCGCGCTTGTAGCCGGCGAGCAGGTTCGCGCCGTCGTCGGTCCCGAGGAAGTCCTGGAGCGCACGGACACGGGCGACGAGAAGGACGAGGTCACAATTGCCGGGCATGGCGAGGCAGGCGTCGATCACATCGTGGCGGATGCCCTGGTCGCGCAGATAGACCTTGAGCCGGTCATGGAGGAAGCCGCGCAGGTCGTCGCTGATTGTCGGATCGTGGTCGCGGATCAGTCCGAGCCAGTCGGGTCCGGCCGCCTCGGCGGGCACCAGAAGCGCACGTGTGGATGCGCCGAACATGCCATCCGCGACGGATGCCTGAAGGATCCGGAGGAGAAGCGCCGGCTCCGCGGGGTCGCGGCCGATCTGGTGGCGCAGCACCTGGGCGTCGATGAGGCGGTCGACCGAAAAGCGCAACCCGCTGGTCAGGATCAGCCGGATCACACCGAGAGCCGCCCTGCGCAGAGCGAAGGGGTCTTTGGAGCCGGTGGGCTTCTCGTCGATGGCCCAGAAGCCGGTCAGCAGGTCAATCTTGTCCGCCAGCGCCACCGCCACCGAGACCGGCGCATCCGGCACCCTGTCCGAGGGTCCGAGCGGCGAATAATGCTCCTGCGCCGCGGCGGCGACGGAGGGGTCTTCCCCAGCCCGCCCGGAATAATAACGTCCCATCACGCCCTGCAGCTCGGGAAATTCGTAGACCATCTCGCTCGCGAGATCGGCCTTGGCGAGGCGTGCCGCGCGCTCGGCGAGGTCGGGGTCGGCGCCGACCAGTGGCGCGATCTCGCGCGCCAGGGCGGCGATGCGGGCGATGCGCTCGCCCTGGGTGCCGAGTCGATTGTGGAAGGTCACGCCGTCGAGCTTCGCGGCCATCGCCTCCGGCGGCATGCGCAGGTCGTTCTCCCAGAAGAAGGCCGCATCCGCGAGCCGCGCCGCCAGCACCCGCGCGTTGCCGGCAAGAATCGTCGCGCCGTCGTCGGCGGTCTCGCGGTTGGCCACCACCACGTAGCCCACGATCCGCCCCGACCTGGGGTCGCGCACCGAGAGGAACTTCTGATGCGCCTTCATGGAGGTCTGCAGCACTTCCGGCGGCAGGTCGAGGAAGCGTTCCTCGATGCGTCCCATCAGCACCACGGGCCATTCCACCAGCCCGGCGATCTCGGCGAGGAGGGCTTCGTCCTCCACCACCTCCAGGCCCTGCGCGAAGGCGAGCTGCGTCGCGTCGTGGCGGATCCGCTCGGCGCGCTCCGCCGGGTCGAGCAGCACCCGCGCCAGTTCGAGCCGGGCCGCGTAGTCCTCGAAGCCCGAGACGCGAATGGGCTCCGGCGCCATGAAGCGGTGGCCGCGGGTGGTGTCGCAGGCGCGGATCCCCTCGATCGCCAGCGGCACGGTCTCGCTGCCCGCCTCGGTGGCGAGCTGGCAGAGGATGCCGTGGAGCGGGCGCACCCAGCGCAGGCCGCCCTCGCCCCAGCGCATGGATTTCGGCCAGGGGAAGCCGCGCACCGCCGCCTCGACCGTCTCCGCCACGATCTCGGCCGCCGCCCGGCCCGGGCGTTCGGTGACGGCGAACCAGACCTGCGACTTCTTGTCGTCGCGGATCTCGAGGTCCTCCCGCGCCAGCCCGGTGGCGCGCAGAAAGCCCTCGAGCGCCTTCTCGGGCGCGTCCACCCGCGGACCCTTGCGCTCCTCGCGCACCGCCGCCGACCGCTCCGCGAGCCCCGCGACCGCCAGCGCCAGCCGCCGCGGCGTCACGAAGGCCGTCGCATGGGCGTAGGTCAGCCCGCGCTCGACCAGGCCCTCGGTGACCAGCCGCCGCAGATCCTCCGCCGCCCGCGCCTGCATGCGCGCCGGGATTTCCTCGGATAGGAGTTCGAGAAGGAGATCGGGCATCGGGCTACCGGCGCTGGAAGGGCGGGGCTCAGGGCAAACCGGATGGGCCCGCGGAGGTCAAGGCCGAATTCAGAGCACGCCGAAGATCGACCAGCCGGTGGCGCGGGCGAGCTCCTCGAAGGCCCGGGCGGCGAGCAGCGAATTGCCCTTCTCGTCGAGCCCGGGACACCAGGCGGCGATCGAGGCGCGGCCCGGCACCACGCCGAGGATGCCGCCCCCCACCCCGCTCTTGGCCGGGATGCCGACGCGGAAGGCGAATTCGCCCGAGGCGTCGTAGAGCCCGCAGGTCACCATCAGGGCGACGATGCGCCGCGCCCGCTCGGCGGTGATGATCGGATCGTCGTCGCCTTCGAGCCGCCCGGCGGAGGCGAGGAATCGCGCCGACATCGCGAGCTGGCGGCAGGACATCGCCACGGCGCATTGGTTGAAATAGAGCTCCAGCACGTCCTCGACCGGGTTCTTCAGATTGCCCTCGGCGGCCATGAAATGCGCGAGCGCCCGGTTGCGCGCGCCGGTGGCGATCTCGGAGGCCGCGACATCGGCGTCGATCCCGATGCTCTCGTCGCAGGCGAAGCGCCGGCAGAGGCTGACGAATTCCTCGATGGCCGCCTGCGGCTCGCGCTTGCCGAGGATGATGTCGGCGACGACGATCGCGCCGGGATTGATGAAGGGGTTGCGTGGGATGCCGTGCTCGTACTCGAGCTGCACGATCGAGTTGAACGGATCGCCCGAGGGCTCGCGCCCGACCCGCGCCCAGATGCCGGAGCCGACCCGCTCGAGGGCCAGCGTCAGCGTGAAGACCTTGACGATGCTCTGCACCGAGAAGGGCTCGTCCGCGTCGCCCGCCACCACCGGCGCACCGCCGATCGGGACCACGGCGATGCCGAAGCGGTTGAGGTTCGCCTTGGCGAGTTCGGGGATGTAATCCGCGACCTTGCCGCGCTCGGATTCGCTGGCCATGCGGTCGGCGATGTCGTCGAGAATCGCCTCGAGATCGGGTTTGTGACTGCGCCGGGCCATGCCTATTTTCTAATCACGAAACCGAAGCGCCGCACAAGCGCCCTGCGCGTGCGCCTGGCCCGGGCTGGTCATTGGGCCGGCCGGGTTTCCGTTGCAAAGTCGGATGTTAGGCGATCCGACAATCCGGATGCCCGATGCTCCGGCAGCCGGGATGCCTGTCACTCCGCGAAGCGGTCATTGAGCTGGCGCCACATGAAGCCGCGGCCATCGGGATAGGTCGCGACGATCAGGTCGAAGCCCGAGGGATTGTCCCCGGCGGCCAGATGCGCCGTGGCCCGCCCGGCGGCGAGATCGGCGGTGATCTGCCCGGCGTCGAAGCATCCGAACCAGGGCGGGGCCACGAGCGGCGTCGGATCGGCTGCCGCCGGCAGATCGTCGAAGGCCCCCGCGTCCGCGACGAAGCAGGCCCGGAGCTTGAGCGGCGAACTCGTCGCATCGATCTGGTCGAGGTCGCGCAGCCGGATCGTCGCGGTCCCGACCGCGAGGTCCGCGTCGCCCCGGTGGCGACTGTAATAGGCGAAGAACTGGAACCAGACCAGCGCGGCCGCGAAGACCGCCACGAAGGCGAGAAGCGCGATCATCAGCCGCCGGCCGCTCATGCCGCGGCCCCGCGGATCCGCCTCACGCCGCCACGGCCTCGGCGGCGACGAAGGCGTCCGCGCAGGCCCGCGCCAGCGCGCGGACCCGCCCGATATAGGCCTGCCGCTCGGTGACCGAGATCACCCCGCGCGCATCGAGCAGGTTGAAGAGATGGCTCGCCTTGATGCACTGGTCATAGGCCGGCAGCGCCATGACGATGCGCCGCCCCGCGCCGTCGGTTTCCGGTGCGGCGAGGATCCGGGCGCATTCGGCTTCGGCATCCTCGAAATGCCGCAGGAGCGCGTCGGTGTCGGCAATCTCGAAGTTCCAGCGCGAATACTCCCGCTCCGCCTCGCGGAACACGTCGCCATAGCTGAGCGGGATCGCCGCTCCGGGATCGTTGAACGGCATGTCCATGACGTGATCGACCCCGAGCACGTACATCGCCAGCCGCTCCAGCCCGTAGGTCAGTTCGCCCGACACCGGCCGGCAGTCATGGCCGCCGACCTGCTGGAAATAGGTGAACTGGCTCACCTCCATGCCGTCGCACCAGACCTCCCAGCCGAGCCCCCAGGCGCCGAGCGTCGGGCTCTCCCAGTCGTCCTCCACGAAGCGGATGTCGTGCAGCGCCGCATCGATGCCGATGGCGGCGAGCGAGCCGAGGTAGAGATCCTGGAGATCGGGCGGCGAGGGTTTGATCAGCACCTGGTACTGGTAATAATGCTGGAGCCGGTTGGGGTTCTCCCCGTAGCGTCCGTCCGTCGGCCGGCGCGAGGGCTGGACATAGGCCGCCGCCCAGGCCCTCGGCCCCAGCGCCCGCAGCGTCGTCGCGGGATGAAACGTGCCGGCGCCCACCTCCATGTCATAGGGCTGCAGGATGGCGCAGCCCTGGGCGGCCCAATAGGACTGGAGCCGAAGAATGATGTCTTGAAAGCTCTTGGGCGTGGTCGTCACTTGCGTCCCTCGGAATCCCGGGCCTGCCAGTCGACCGGCGAAGGCGGGGTCGATCTGCCTCTAGAAATCACATGGCGAGAGACAGGAGAGACGGACCGGCGTCAACCTAGATTTTGGAGCGGAGGTCCTTTCCGAGCAGCACCCGAAGGATCCGGCGCGAAAGATCGGGGAGGTCGCGCCAGTCCCGTCCCTCTTGCCTGGACAGGCGACGGACGCCCCAGGCCAGACTGCCCGACAGGCGCAATGCGCCTCCGGCGAGGGGATATTCCGCGGTAAAGACGCGTCGCCAGTGCCGAAGACGCACGTTCAGGCGTTGCTTGCATTCGATCGGAATGTCGACCTCGAAGAAGTGTTGCAGAGCAAGGAGTTGAACGTCGAGCGCGTCGCGTGACAGCTGATCCGGCATGGAGGCGCGCAGGCCGGCCCACTGCAGGCCTTCGGTTTCGGCAAGATGCGCAAGATCGTAGAGATGCCTCAGGTCGATCCGCCCGCGCCAGTAGTCCCCCTCCTTGAGGAGATCGTGCATGATCCAATGCGTCGCCCGCGCCCGGACATGCGGTATCGCCACCCGGCGGCCCTCCCTCTCGACCACCTCCGGGAGATCGGGGCCGGTCGATGATACCGGCCGAAGCTCGAGGATTCCGACATCGCCGGCCCGGGACATGCCGCGAGCACCGGCAAGGGCGACGTAGCCTCTGTCCGCGACGCAGGCGACGGCCGGATGCTCCTCGCTCGGTTTCACGCCGAGATCGAGATCGCTCGTCATCCGGCTCGGCATGGTGCCGCTTTCGGCGAGGAACAGCGGGACCGCCCCCTTCAGCAGTAGCGGAACGATGCCGCAGCGGTTCAGCTCCGTCACGACCTCATCCAACTGCGCGCGCAGACGAATGTTTCTCGTCCGGTTGCAGTCGTGGATGAACCGGAGATACGCACGCGCATCGGCCGGAAGCTCCTCGATCCTCCCGGACTCCTCGAGCGCCGCGAACAGGGTCGGCGTCAGCAGGGTATGATTGGCAAGGGCGATCACCGAACCCCAGTCCGCCCCCTCGACCACGCGACCGCGAAGGCCCGAGACCAGCGCCCCCAGCGGCTTGCGCCCGCCGATCATCGGCAGGCTTCGTCGAGCAGCGCAACGGCCTCGTCCAGCCGCGAATAGGTCAACCGATAGATCTCGGCCTCCCGGATGGCGTGCGCCAGCGCGTCGAATCCGACCGGGGTCAGCTCTCCGTCAAGCGCGAAGGCGCCGTCGAGGACACCCTGAATGGCGCTCGCCGGATCGATCGGCTCCAGTGCAGCGGGGCCGTCGCCTCGGCTCAGAAGCACGAGCCACCCGACCGACCTGGGGTCTTGCGCCACGACAGCCCTCGGCAGTGGGTAACGCACGCGCCGACGGTCGGGGCGGCGATAGATCGGCGCCGAAGCGAGGCCCGGGACGACTTCGCTCAGGAGCGGCCATGCCCCCGCCTTGACCGCGGGGGCAAAGGGCAGGCCCGTGCCGCGTCCCCCGGCATCGAGCAGCATGACGTCATCTCCAGCGAACCCGAAGCCGGCACCGAGCAGGGCAAGCGAAAGGGTCGTCTTTCCGGCCCCCGGAGCGCCGCAAAGGAGCAGTATCCGGTCCCCCCTCAGCAACGATGCCCCATGCAGAGCAAGCTCATAATCGGCATGCTCCATTATCTCCGTCAGTATTTCTCCCTTCAGAACCGTCGGAACTTCCTCGTGGCAACAGGACGACAGGAATTCGCGATCCCGGTACAAATGGACCCGGCCACGGTGTTCGAGCATCTCATAGGTCACCTGTCCGGAGGCTTCGGTTTCCGCCTCGAGATGCCGAAACACATCCGCGGCATGGGTGACCGCGGCAGGGTAGATTATCTCGAAGGTATGCCCGAAAACTGCAATCCGCTGTCTCAACTGGCTTTCGTTCAGCGTTGCAGCCCGCCGCAGCACCGGACGGATAAGACCCAGCCGTTCCCAGCCTTCGAGCGCGGCTTCGACATGCCGTCGGCCCTCCTGCCCTTCAACACCCAAGCTGGTGAATTCGGCAACCATGGCTGAAGGCGACATTCCACTTTCAAGCCATCGCCAGATCGCGGCGGCCGTATCGTTCAGGACAAAGACGGCTCGACGCGACGAGCTGAAAAGCATGTTCTGCTCGCCAATCTCAGCGAGCCGACCCTGGGTCACGAACCTTTCGGGCTCTTCCGCGTCGAGACCGGAAACACCAGGCAAATCGGCCTCATGGGTCACCCGCGGTCTCACGGAGCGACTCGCGCCTGTTCAGACATCGGACATCGAAAGAAATGCCGCAGCTCGGCGGTATACCCCACGCACCGGCAGTTCTGGCCCGACCTAGAAGAATCCGAACGGGTTGCGGCCACGCTTGGGACCGGAACGGCCGCGTCTCCTGTTGTTCCACTGCCAGCCGCGCCTCGGGCCTCTTCTCCCCGGCTCCACGCCGGCAGAGCCCGCGATCGCTCGAGAACTCAGGCTTGTGCCGAGCAACAGCGTGATTGCCGGAGGCGTTATCGCCGCAAAACGGCCCGCCCTCTTGAGAAAGTTGCGGCGAGCGAGCTCTTCGGACTGAAGTTCATCGTCAGTATCAACCGAGCGCTCGGACAGGTCACTAGCTAGTCGATCATCATTCACGGAGTCCCCTCCCATTCTAGAAGGACAGACTCTCGATCTGTCCCACCCCCGCAAGAACGATACGGCTCGATTCACAAAAAATCAATCGTCATGTGGATTTATTCGAACTCGATAATGTCGCGTCATACTTGGTGTCTTGCCGCTACATGGTCGCGAAAGTATTAGTTCAAAGGGATTACTCTACAGGAGCAGGACTACCACTCGAGACCTGGTCGCGTGCCTGCGGCAATCGCGATCCTCTTCCTGATTGCAGCCTGGCCGGTCTGCGGCAGGCGGTCTAGCCGCGCCAATAGGCCGTCGAGAAGAGGACGAAGACCACCATGATCTCGAGCCGCCCGATCATCATCGCGGCCGACATCACCCATTTCGCCGCCCCGGGCACGTCGACATAGCTTGCCACCGGGCCGATCTCGGGGCTCAGCCCCGGTCCGACATTGCCGAGGCAGGAGGCCGCGCCCGTGATCGCGCTCATCGGATCGAGCCCGAGCAGCACCAGAACCACCGCGATGATCCCCAGGGACAGGAAATAGAGCATGAAGAAGGCGATGACCGAATCCATGACCTGCGGCGAGACGGTCCGTCCCTGGTAGCGCGCGAGGATGACGATATTGGGCCGGTAGAGCCGGCGCAGTTCGGCGCGCACGGCAGAGAACAGGAGCTCGTAGCGGAAGACCTTGACGCCGCCGGCGGTCGAGCCGGAGCAGCCCCCGATCAGCATGATGATGAAGAAGATCATCACCGAAGGGTTGCCCCAGAGGATGAAGTCGGCACTGGCATAGCCGGTGCTCGACAGCATCGAGGCGACATTGAAGGCGACCTCGCGCACGACGGTCTCGTCCAGCCGGGCGGATCCGGCGAGGCGGGCGACAAGCATCCCCAGGACGAAGGCGACATAAACCGCGAGAAACGCCCGGATCTGGGTGTCGTGCCAGAGCGCGCCCGCGTCGCCGCGGGCGAGCTGCACGTATCGGGCGAAAGAGAGCGAGCCGAGGAGCATGAAGACCGTCGAGACGTATTGCGCCGCCGGGCTGAAGCCGGCGAAGGAGCTGTCCGAGGTCCCCATGCCGCCGGTCGAGAGCGTCGTCATCGCATGAACTGCGGCGTTGAAGCCGTTCATGCCGCTGGCCTCGTAGCCCATGGCGCAGGCGACCGTCAGGCCGAGATAGACCGAGCCGATCGACAGCGCGATCTGCTTGGTGCGCGGCATGATCTTGCCGAGCGTGTTGAAGTCGCTCGCCCGGAGCAACTGCATCCCGCCCACGTTGAGCACCGGCAGCAGGAGCAGCGCCATCAGCACGATCCCCATGCCACCGATCCATTGCAGCAATCCCCGCCAGAGGAGGATGCCGTGGGGCAGGTCGTCGAGCCCGGTGATCACCGTGGCCCCCGTGGTCGTCATCGCCGACATCGCCTCGAAATAGGCATCCGTCGGCCCGAGACCGGGCAGGCCGAGCATGAACGGCAGGGCGCCGACGGCGGGATAGACCATCCATGTGACGGTGGTCAGGGCGAAAGCCTGTCGAAGGCCGAGCCGCAGGTCGCCGGCCTGCGCGCAGGCGAGGGTCAGCCCCGCCCCGAAGGCGATGGTCAGGACCGCCGCCTCCGCGAAGCCGGGCGCATTGCCGTCGCCCAGGGCGACATCCACTGCCAGCGGCAGGAACATCACGAACCCGAGCGCGAGAACCAGCCAGCCGACGATGTATCCGACCGGTCGGAAAGCCAACATGCCGTGAAGATCACTCCAGCGAGTCCGGGCATGGCATCGCGCCCCCGGCAAGCACTGTCAAGCGCCGGCTGTGCGGGTCAGGCCCGCCAGAACGCTGCGCCGAAGAGCACGAAGACCGAGAGGATCTCCAGCCGCCCGATCAGCATGGTCGCCGCGAGGATCCATTTGGCCGCATCCGGCAGGGTGGAGAAATTGCCGGCGGGCCCGATCACCGGCCCGAGGCCGGGCCCGATATTGGCGATCGCCGTGGCCGAACCGGAGATCGCCGTGAGCGGATCGAGCCCGACCAGCACCAGCATCACGGCGACGACCGCCAGCGTGAGAAAGAAGAACATGAAGAAGGCCATCACCGAATCGAGCACGCGCTGCGACACCGGGTGGCCGTCGTAGCGCGGGGCGAAGACCCGGTTCGGCGCGTGCAGCCGCTTCACTTCGGCCGAAACCGACGCGAGCATCAGCTGGTAGCGGAAGATCTTGACCGAACAGGCGGTCGAACCCGAACACCCTCCTATCAGCCCGAGCACGAAGAACATCGTCATCGCGAAGGATCCCCAGGTGTCGTAGTCCGCGCTGGAATAGCCCGTGCCGGTGATGATCGAGACGACGTTGAAGAGCACCTCGCGAAAGGCCGGCTCGAAGGGCCCGGGCCGGACGAGCGCGAGCCAGGCCGAAAGCAGCGTCACGAAGGCGGCGACCACCAGCAGGAATCCCCGGATCTGCGGATCGCGCCAGATCGGCTTGGGATCGCCGGCGAAGAACTGCAGGAAGCGGATGAAGGGCAATGCCGCCAGGAGCATGAAGGCCGTCGCCACGTAATGCGCCGACGCGCCGTAGCCCGAGAAGGAAAGGTCGTGGTTCGCCATGCCCCCGGTCGCCAGCGTGGTCATGGCATGCACCGCGGAATCGAAGGCCGGCATGCCCGTGAAGACATAGGCCATGAAGCAGAGAAAGGTCAGCAGCGCGTAGATCAGCGACAGCGACAGCGCGATCTCCCCGGCCCGGGGCAGGATCTTCCCCAACGTGTCGAAGGCCTCGGAGCGGAAGATCTGCATGCCCCCGACCTTGAGCGTCGGGAGGAAGACCATGGCCACGATGACGATGCCGAGGCCGCCGAACCATTGCAGCATGCCTCGCCAGAGCAGCGTCCCCGGCGGCAGCGTGTCGAGGCTCGTGAAGACCGTGGCACCGGTCGTGGTCAGCCCCGACATCGCCTCGAAGAAGGCGTCCGTGAAGCTCGCCTGCGGTTCACCGAACCAGAAGGGCAGCGCCCCGAAGATCGGAAAGACCGCCCAGGTTCCCGTCGCGAGCAGAAAGCTCTCCTGCACGCCCATGCGCGCCGAGACACCGCTCGAACAGGCGAAGGCCAGCACCGCCCCCGAGACGATCACCAAGATGGCGGTGGTGGCGAAGACCCGTGCATTCGCGCTGCCGGCGGTCAGATCCGCCACCATCGGCAGCGCCATCGACAGACCCAGCGCGGTCACGAGCCAACCGACGAGATACCCGACGGGCCTGACATCCACCATGGCGGGATCGTTGGCGGTGGCGCGGGCGCCTGTCAAGCCGCGCGCGCCACCCGCGAGCCGGCCTCAGCCGATGTGATAGAGCGAATCGAAGAGCCGCGGGTCGTAGCTCGTCTGCCGGAAGGTCTCGCCCTTGGTCAGGATCGAGACCGCGTCATGGGAATGCAGCGATTCCTGGTGGCTGGCCACCACGCGGAAATCCCCGATCCGGGCGTCGTTCTCCAGCGTCTGGCAGAGCAGCCGCACCGCATCCTCCACGAAGATCGGATTGGCGCCGTTGAGCTCGGCGAAGGCCTGCTCGTCCTCCCGCTTGACCATGACCTGGGTTTCGGTCGGGATCGCGGCGTTGCAGAGGTCGACCAGATCCTCGAACCACAGCATTTCGTCGCCGACAAGCTCCACCGAGACCCGCGCCACCGAGCGCTGGGAATGCGGCGTGGCGATCTGCTGCCGGGTGCGCCGCGCATGCTCGCTGAGCTCGAGCGAGCACGGGCAGGTCGACGAATAGACATAGTCGAGATGCACGATCCGCTGCGTGCCCTCGTCGGTGGTAACCATCTCGAGCGAGACATTGTAATACTGATAGCCCTGCAGCCCCGACCGCAGGGACGTCTTGAGCATCGGATAGCTGAAACGCATCTGGATGCGTGCGTCATAGGTCTCGAGATCCTTGAGATAGGAGGTCAGCACGCCCTCCATCACCTCGAAGGAAAACTCCAGTTCGGCATGCTTGTAGAAGGACCGCATGATGCGGCTCATGTTGATGCCCTTCTTGTTCGCCTCCAGCGAGACCGACCCCGTCACCGAGGTCTCCAGCTGGATGTCGCCGCCGCCGCGGGTGTGGAAGCGGATCGGCAAGCGGAAATTCGAGATGCCAACGTGCTGGATCTCGGATTTGGCGCCCCGGATCAGGCTTTCCGGGCCGTTCTGCAGGTCGGGCAGGCCATTGCGATAGGTGCTGTCCGCCACGAAATCGGCGGGATAGGAGCGGCTGAAGACCGGATAGGTGGCATCGAACGTCCGGCTCAGCAGCGCCGTGACGTTGAGCGAGTTGTCTCGGGCAGATTCGTCGCCCGCCCAGAGCAGCAGGGTCCTGGCGGCGGCTTCGGCCTCGGCCGCGCTCGGCCGTAAGGCAGGCTGTTCGGGATCGTCGAGCGGATCGATCTTGGGGTTGTGCATATTCATCGCGTCGTCTTTCACTCCCGAGGCACAGCATGGCGCGAAGTCTACATGGGGCACGGTCCGCCGAAAGAAAGGACGGCCCCATGGAATCTCCATCGCCATCAATACTATAGACAACCACAGCGTGAAAATCGACTAAAAAACAGTCGCGTCAATAGAGTCTTGCGAAGGTCGCCCGTTCAGGCGGCGTCGAGCGCCTGCCTGACGTCCGCGATCAGATCCGCCGGATCCTCCAGCCCGAGCGACAGCCGCACCAGCCCGTCGCCGATGCCGAGGGCCTGGCGCTGCTCCGGGGTCAGCCGCTGATGCGTGGTGGTGGCCGGATGGGTCACCAGGCTTTTGGCATCCCCGAGGTTGTTCGAGATCTGCACGATGCGCAGCGCGTTGAGGAAACGGAAGGCCGCCGCCTTGCCGCCGGCCAGATCGAGCGACAGCACTGTGCCGCCGGTCTCCATCTGCCGCCGCGCCAGGGCCGCTTGCGGATGGGCGTCGAGCCCCGGATAGAGCACCTGCGCCAGCGCCGGATGGTCCGAGACCGCCTCGGCGAGCCGCTGCGCCGCCGCCGCCGCCGCGCGGCAGCGCAGGTCGAGCGTCTCCAGGCCCTTGAGCATGACCCAGGCGCTGAACGGGCTGAGCGCACCGCCGGTATGCTTGAGGAAGGGCTCCAGCGTCTTGCGGATGAAGGTCTTCGAGCCGAGCACGACGCCACCGAGGCAGCGTCCCTGCCCGTCGATATGCTTGGTGGCCGAATAGACCACCACATCCGCGCCGAGATCGAAGCAGCGCTGGAAGATCGGCGTGCCGAAGACGTTGTCGACCACGGTCAATGCGCCGGATTCCCGCGCGATCGCGGCCACCGCCGCGATGTCGATCACCTCCAGCGTCGGGTTGGAGATCGATTCCAGGAAGACGAGCCTGGTGTCCGGCCGGATCGCCGCGCGCCACTGGTCGAGGTCGGTGCCGTCGACGAAGCTCACCTCGACCCCGAACCGCGGAAGCAATGTCTCGACGATATAGAGGCAGCTCCCGAAAAGTGCCTTCGCCGCCACCACATGGTCGCCCGTCTTGAGCGCCGAGAAGAGCGCTCCATGCACCGCCGCCATGCCCGAGGCCGTCGCGAACGCATCCTCGGCGCCTTCGAGCGCCGCGATGCGCTCCTCGAACATCCGCACCGTCGGGTTGCCGTAGCGGGCATAGATGAATTCGTCCGGCCCGCTCTCGACAAAGCGCGCCTCGGCGACCTCGGCCGACGGATAGACGAATCCCTGCGTCAGGAAAATCGCCTCGGAGGTCTCGCCGTACTGGCTGCGGCGCGTGCCCGAATGCACCAGCCGCGTCCGCGGCGCCCAATCCTCGCTCATCGTGCCCTCAAGCCCCCGGTCCATCGCCCCGTGGCGGGCATAGTCAAGCCGGCCGCAACGGTCAATGCCGCCGGCGCCCCGTTGTCACGCTGCTTTCACCCTTTTGCCACGGGCCGTTAATGTTCCTGCGGTAACATTATGGCAATCAAGCGGATTTGGAAGTTCGAATGGCCTACCTCGGAATAACGGCATCGGAAGGCGGGCTCGTCCCCGTGGACGATGACCGCGATCTGGAGGTGGCGCTCGGGGCAAGCCTCGAAAGCCTTCCCCCCGCCGCGCCGATTCTGATCCTGATCCACGGCTACAAGTTCGACCCCGCGCATCCCGTTACCAACCCGCACGGCTCGCTCTTCTCCTTCAGCGCCGACAACAGCAGCCGCAAGATCCGCAGCTGGCCGACGGGCCTGGGGTTCGGCCGGACCGACGCCGCCTCGGGCCTCTGCATCGGTTTCGCCTGGCCGGCGAGAGCCTCGCATCTGGGCAGCCTCCTGCGCCGCGGACGCACCGGCTTCGCCGAGGTCTACAACCGGGCGCCCGCCTATGGCGAGAAGCTCGCGGAGCTCGTCGCGCGCATTCAGGCGATCGCGCCCGGGCGCGTGGTCGACCTGCTGGCGCATTCGCTCGGAGCCCGGGTCGCGCTCGCCGCCCTGCCCTTCCTCGACATCGCGCCGGGCAAGGTGATCCTTCTCGGCGCCGCGGAATACGACGCCCGCGCGCTCGAGTTCCTCGAGGCGTTGCGCTGCCCGCGCCCGCCGCATGTCTTCAACGTCACGGCGCGGGCGAACGACGTCTATGACGCGATGTTCGAGAGCTTCGCGCCGCGCCGGAGCTGGCGCGACCGCGCGATCGGCCTCGGCCTCGGGGTCCAGAGCCCCTGCTGGCTCGACCTCCAGATCGACCGCGCCGACGTGGCCGCCTGGGCCCGACAGCGCGGCATCCCGCTCACGCCCTGGGACGCGCGTCTCTGCCACTGGAGCTTCTACACCCGTCGCGGCGCCTTCGACCTCTACCAGGCGATCCTGCGGCGGCGCCCCGGCTGGGATTTCGCCAGCCTGCGCGCCGCGCCCTGCTTCGCCGGCCAGGAGCCGCGCTGGAGCCGGCTCCGCCCGCGGCTCGGGCTTCCCTCCGGCAGCATCGAGATCGGGCAGGAACCGGGTCGCGCTTGACACCGCGCTGCAAAGGGCCATGTCGGCGCATGCAGGCAGCGGCACGATAACGGCATGAGCGACCCCATCGAGCTTTACTACTGGCCGACCCCGAACGGCTGGAAGATCTCCATCGCCCTTCTGGAGATGGACCTGCCCTTCTGCCTGCATTTCGTCGACATCAACGCCGGCGAGCAGTTCGACGCCGATTTCCGGCGCATCTCGGCCAACGGCCGCATTCCCGCCATCGTCGATCCCGACGGCCCGGACGGCGCGCCGGTCGCGATCTTCGAATCCGGCGCGATCCTGAGCTATCTCGCCCGCAAGACCGGCCGTTTCTATGGCGCCAGCGAACGCGAGCGGATCGAGGTCGACCAGTGGCTCTACTGGCAGGTCGGCAATGTCGGCCCCATGGCCGGGCAGGCGCACCACTTCCTGCGCTACGCCCCCGCGATGGACCCGCCCCACGACCTGCCCTATGCCAAGGACCGCTACCGCAACGAGGTCGGCCGGCTCTACCAGGTGCTGGACCACCGGCTCGCGGACCGCGACTTCGTCGCCGGCCCCTATTCCATCGCCGACATGGCGATCTGGCCCTGGGCGAGCCGCTGGCAGCGGCAGGAGCAGGATCTCGACCGCTTCCCGCATATGAAGGCCTGGTTCGACCGTCTTGAGGCCCGCCCCGCCGTGCGCGCCGGCCGCGCCCTCGGCGCCGAGCGGCGCCGGGAGATCACGACGGACCGCGCGGCGCAGAGGACCCTCTTCGGCCAGACCGCCGCCGAGTGACGCCACCGCCCGAAACGGGCTCCGCCTCCGGACGCTCCCGGCCGGCCGCAGCGATCCGGTCACCCGTAAACGCCATCGTACCAGCGGTCCTCGCCGTTTGTTTGTGATCCCGCCCGTTGCCGGGTTCCCCAGCCCGATCCCCGACCGACGGTGAGACCCGACGTCCCTCGCCCTGCGGCGCGCGCCCTCGGGCGACCTCGCGCCGCCGGCGCCTCGCCTTATCGGCCCGTAGGCATGCTCCGCGGGCCGCGCGGGGCGCGGCCTTCTCCCCGGCATGCCCCCGCCCCGGCCCGCCGGAAAAACAACCGGCCGTCGCTTCCTCCCGCCACACCCCGGCAGGGGAAAAGCCAATTGAAGCGCGCCGGACCGGGGTCTATACCCCCTGCCATGTTCAGGCAGATCGGCATCCCCATCCGAATTACCGCCCCGGCGCTCTGACCTCACGGAGCCGCCGGAGACCGATGGCCCGCGCCACGAGACAATCCCATTCGACCTGACGGAAGGCCCGCCCGATGTGCGCCGAGACGACGACCGACCTGCCCGACTACAAGGACACGCTCTTCCTGCCCAAGACCGCCTTCCCCATGCGCGCCGGCCTGCCGCAGCGCGAACCGGAATGGCTGGCCCGCTGGGAGCGCATCGGCGTCTACGACCGGCTGCGCGAGACCGCGGCGGGGCGGGAGGCCTTCGTGCTCCACGACGGGCCGCCCTACGCCAACGGGCATCTCCACATCGGCCACGCCCTGAACAAGATCCTCAAGGATTTCGTCGTGCGCTCGCAGCAGATGATGGGCAAGGACAGCCGCTACGTGCCGGGCTGGGACTGCCACGGCCTGCCGATCGAATGGAAGATCGAGGAGCAGTACCGCGCCAAGGGCCGGAACAAGGACGAGGTCCCGGTAAACGAGCTGCGCGCCGAATGCCGCCGCTTCGCGGAATCCTGGGTGGACATCCAGCGCGAGGAGTTCAAGCGGCTCGGCGTCACCGGCAACTGGGCCGATCCCTATCTCACCATGGCCTTCGACGCCGAGGCGGTGATCGCCGAGGAATTCATGAAGTTCGTGATGAACGGCTCGCTCTATCTCGGCTCCAAGCCGGTGATGTGGTCGCCGGTGGAGAAGACCGCGCTCGCCGAGGCCGAGGTGGAATACCGCGATCACCAGAGCCACACGATCTGGGTGAAATTTCCGGTCATTGCCGGACCCGACACGCTGCCGGGAACGAACGTAGTCATCTGGACCACCACGCCCTGGACCATCCCGCAGAACCGCGCGGTCGCTTTCGGCCCGGAGATCAGCTACGGGCTCTACGAGATCGAGGACGCGGCCCCCGACAACTGGGCGAAGACGGGCGACCGCTACATCCTGGCCGACCGACTGGCGGCCGAGGTCTTCGAGAAGGCGCGGGTCGAGCGTTTCGCGCATCTCCGCAAGGTGACGCCGGAGGAACTGGCGGCGCTGGTCTGCGCCCATCCGCTGCGCGGCGCCGCGGGCGCGGCCGGCGAATGGGACTACGACGTGCCGGTGCTACCGGGCGACCATGTCACCGAGGAGGCGGGCACGGGCTTCGTCCATACCGCGCCCTCGCATGGCGCCGACGACTACGTGCTCGGGGTGAGGCACGGCCTGCCGATGACCTTCAACGTGCTGGAGGATTCGAGTTTCCGCGCCGACCTGCCGCTCTTCGGCGGGGCGCTGATCTTCGATCACAAGGGCAAGGAGAAGGACGCGAACCCGCGGGTCATCGAGGCCCTCGCCGCGGCCGGCGCCCTGATCGCCCGCGGAAGGCTGACGCATTCCTACCCGCATTCCTGGCGCTCCAAGGCCCCGGTGATCTACCGCAACACGCCGCAATGGTTCGTCGCCATCGACAAGCGGCTCGACGACGGCATGGACGATTTCGGCACAACGATCCGCGAGCGGGCGCTGACCTCGATCGACCGGCTGGTGACCTGGACGCCGCAGAGCGGGCGCAACCGCCTCCATTCGATGATCGAGGTCCGGCCCGACTGGGTGCTGTCGCGCCAGCGGGCCTGGGGCGTGCCGCTGACCTGCTTCGTGAAGCGGCAGGCCGACGGCGGGGTCGAGATCCTGCGCGACGCGGGGGTGAACGCCCGCATCGCCGAGACCTTCCGCATCGAGGGCGCCGACGCCTGGTTTCGCGAGGACGCGGCGGCGCGCTTCCTGGGCAACGACCACGATCCGGCGGAATGGGAGAAGGTCACCGATATCCTCGACGTCTGGTTCGATTCCGGCTCGACGCATGCCTTCGTCCTGCGCGACCGGGCGGACGGGCTCTGGCCGGCGAGCCTCTATCTCGAGGGCACCGACCAGCATCGCGGCTGGTTCCATTCCTCGATGCTCCAGGCCTGTGGCACCATGGGCCGCGCGCCCTACGAAGGTGTGCTGACCCACGGCTTCACCCTCGACGAGCGCGGCATGAAGATGTCCAAGTCCCTGGGCAATACCGTGGCGCCCGAGGACGTGGTGCGGCAGTACGGCGCCGACATCCTGCGGCTCTGGGTGGCGCAGGCGGATTACACCGCCGACCAGCGCATCGGGCCGGAGATCCTCAAGGGCTCGGCGGATGCCTACCGGCGGCTTCGCAACACGATGCGCTTCCTGCTCGGGGCGCTGGAGGGCTTCGACGAGGCCGAGCGCATCGAGCCCGACGCCATGCCGGAACTCGAGCGCTGGGTCCTGCACCGGCTGGCCGAGCTCGACGCCATCGTGCGGGCGGGCTATGCCGCCTACGACTTCCAGCACGTCTTCCACCATCTCTTCCAGTTCTGTACCGTCGATCTCTCCTCGGTCTATTTCGACATCCGCAAGGACGCGCTCTATTGCGACGCGGCCGCCAGCCCGCGCCGCCTCGCCGCGCGCACGGTGCTCGACCTGCTGCACCGCCGCCTGACCACATGGCTGGCGCCGATCCTCGTCTTCACCATGGAGGAGGTCTGGCTCGAGCGCTTCCCGGGCGACCGGAGCTCGGTGCATCTGATGGACTTCCCGCCGACCCCCGCCGCATGGCGCGACCCGGCGCTCGCCGCGAAATGGGAGGTGATCCGCCAGGCGCGGCGGGTCGTGACCGGTGCGCTCGAGGTCGAACGGCGCGAGAAGCGGATCGGCGCGAGCCTCGAAGCCGCACCGCTGGTCCATGTCGCGGATGCCGACACCCGCGCCCTGCTCGCCGGCGTGCCCTTTGCCGACATCTGCATCGTCTCGGACCTCCGCCTGAGCGATGCGGAGACGCCGGCCGGGGCTTTCACGCTCGACGACGTGCCAGGGGTCGCCGTGGTCTTCGCGCCGGCGGAAGGCGAGAAATGCGCCCGTTGCTGGCGCATCCTGCCCGACGTCGGAACCCACCGCCATGCGCAGGTCTGCGCCCGCTGCGACGAGGCGCTCGGCTGACAGCGCGGCCGGCCGACGAAGACCGGCTGATACCGACGACCCTCTGCGTCGGCCCTCCGTCCGCCCGCGGCCAAGGGGCTCCAGCCCGATGGACCCGTGGCGATCGGGCCGCGCCGGCCCTGCCGGGGGCCGGCGCGCGAGGCGCACCGTCCAGG
>ERZ795053.954-NODE-954-length-37031-cov-11.559228_pt1 | contig 37031 bp, 36 predicted proteins | sample MGYA00375137_ERZ795053 | MGnify/ENA primary metagenome ERZ795053 (study PRJEB30182, sample SAMN05720284) | activated sludge metagenome | isolation source: Anaerobic digester | place: Hong Kong | collected 2014-12-17 ... | reverse complement strand
CCAGAGGTCGGCGGGCTGAAGCGTCGGCATCAGAAGCGGGATATGGCCCGCGCGCACCTGTTCCTGATGCACGATCTCCTCGATCCGCCTGAGGACGCGAAAACCCATGGGCAGCCAGGAATAGATGCCCGCGGCCTGCTGCTTGATCATGCCCGCGCGCAACATGTAGCGGTGGCTGACGATCTGCGCCTCGGCGGGGTTTTCCTTGAGGACGGGAAGGAAGTAGCGGGAAAGGCGCATGAAGGGCTCGCATCCTGTGGCTTCGGTTGGCCAAGGGATTATGCCAAACCCGGCATGCAGGCAAGGCGCCCTGCCTTTCAGTCTGGTTCAAATACTCCCGCCGGAGGCGGCGGAGCGGTCCGCGCGAAGGCGCGGATCGCGACAGGGTGGCCTGGCGCCGCCAGGCGCCTCCGTCCAACTCGCGCTTGCAGGCCCGCCCCGCATGGGCCATGACAGTCGCAAAGGAGTTCCGAATGGCCCTGCCCGTCCGGCAACAGGCGAAATACTGGGGAATCGCGCTGGCGATCATCTTCGCTGCGCTCTGGTTTCTCGGCGATGTGATCTTGCCGTTCCTCGTCGGCGGGGCGCTCGCCTATTTCCTTGACCCCGTCGCGGACCGGCTCGAACGGATGGGTCTGTCTCGCACGGCCGCGACCTCGGTCATCTCTATCGCGGCGCTCTTGGCCTTCACGTTGCTCGCGCTTCTTGTCGTGCCGATGCTCGTGCGCCAGCTCGTGCAACTGGTCAACGCGGCCCCGACGATCTTCGGTGAATTGCAGGGGTTCTTGCAAGAACGCTTCCCGCAACTCTTCGACAGCCAGAGCGTCGTCTACGAAACCCTGCAATCCATCGGCCAGACCATCAAGTCGCAGGGCGGACGCCTGGCCTCGGGGCTGCTGACCTCTGCGCTGTCGGTCATCAATGCGATCGTCTTTCTGGTCGTGGTGCCGGTCGTCGCCTTCTACCTGCTTCTGGACTGGGACAGGATGGTCGCCACCGTTGACAGCTGGATGCCACGCGACCACGCCGGCGTGGTCCGGCAGCTGGCACGCGAGATCGACACCGTCCTGGCGGGCTTCGTGCGCGGTCAGGTCTCGGTCTGCCTGATCCTTGGTACCTTCTACTCGGTTGCCCTGATGATCGCCGGGCTTGACTTCGGCCTCATCATCGGTGCGATCGCCGGGGTGATCACCTTCATTCCCTACGTCGGCGCGCTCGTCGGTGGATCGCTTGCGATCGGGCTTGCCTTCTTCCAGTTCTGGGGGGAGTGGTGGCAGATCGGCGCTGTGGCCGCGATCTTCGCCGCGGGCCAGTTTCTTGAGGGCAACGTGCTGACCCCGCGGCTGGTCGGCCAGTCGGTCGGCCTGCATCCGGTGTGGCTCCTCTTTGCGCTGTCGGCCTTCGGCTCTGTCTTCGGTTTCGTCGGGATGCTGGTCGCGGTGCCGGTCGCCGCCTCGATCGGGGTTCTGGCGCGCTTCGGGATCGGCCGGTACCTCGACAGCCGCCTCTACCGCGGCCTCAGCGGCGGGGACGGGGCCTGAGATGTCACGGCAGCTGACGTTCGATCTGCCGGTGCGTCCTGCACTGGGCCGGGAAGATTTCTTCGTCTCCCCGACGAACGCGATCGCTCTCTCGGTCCTGGACGGGCCAGGCGACTGGCCACAGGGCAAGATGTTCCTTCTCGGGCCGGAGGGCTCGGGCAAGACGCATCTCTCACAGGTCTTCGCGGCCATGACCGGTGCGCTTGTCGTCCGGGGCGATGCGCTGGCGCGCAGCGACATAGCCGCTCTCGCGACGGCACCTGCCATCGTCGTCGAGGACGCCGACCGGATCGCGGGCAATGTTGCGGCGGAAACCGCGCTGTTCCATCTGCACAATCTGGCACTTGCCGAACACAGGCCGCTTCTGATCACGGCGCGCACGGCGCCCGCGCACTGGCCCGTCACGCTCCCTGATCTGGCCAGCCGCCTGCAGGCGACGCAGATCGTGGCGCTTGCCGCGCCCGACGATGCGTTGTTGGCTGCCGTCTTGCTCAAGCACTTTACCGACCGGCAGATCCGCGTGCCTGCAACGCTGATCCCCTGGTTGGTTGCACGGATGGACCGTTCCTTCGCCTGCGCCCGCGATATCGCGGCGGCGCTGGATGCCCGTGCCCTGGCCGAGGGACGCCCGATCGGGCAAAGGCTTGCGGCCGAGGTTCTGGACAGTTTGCGCATGCAGGGTCAATGATGGCGTCATCTTTCCGTTACAGAGGCCGCGCATAAGCCCGCCATGACGCAAGCCGATTTCCTCAAGGCCCCGCTCGCCAAGCCCGTCACCCTGCCCGAGACGGAGACGGCAGGGCCCCGGCGTTTCTTCAACCGCGAACTGTCCTGGCTTGCCTTCAACTGGCGCGTCCTGGACGAGGCGCGCAACCCGCGCGTCCCCCTTCTGGAACGGGTGCGGTTCCTTTCGATTTCGGCGACCAACCTTGATGAGTTCTACACGGTCCGGGTCGCCGGCCTGCGAGAGCTTCGTCGCGCGGGGAATGCAACACCGGCAGCCGACGGGCTGACGCCCGCCGAACAACTGGTGCTGATCAACGCCGATGCGCGGCGACTGATGAATGCCCAGCAATCGGCCTGGAACAGGCTCAAGCGGGAAATGGAGGCGGCCGGGATCGCGCTTCTGACCCGGTCGAAGCTTGGCCGCAAGGACGAGAAGTTCCTAGAGGACTATTTCCTCAATCAGGTGTTCCCGGTGCTTTCGCCGCTGGCCATCGACCCGGCCCACCCCTTCCCGTTCATTCCGAACACAGGCTTTTGTCTGGCACTGCAGCTTGAACGCGCCTCCGACAAGCGGACGTTGCAGGCGCTCTTGCCGATCCCGCAGCAGATCGCGCGCTTCGTCGCGCTGCCGGGCGGCACGCGGTTCCTTCCGATGGAGGAGCTTCTGTTGTTGCATCTGGGGTCGCTCTTCCCCGGATACAGGGACACCGGGCACTGCACCTTCCGGGTTCTGCGCGACAGCGATATCGAGGTCGAGGACGAGGCAGAAGACCTTGTGCGCGAATTCGAAACCGCGCTGAAACGACGGCGGCGCGGACAGGTCATCCGCATGAAGATCACCGCGGGCGCCCCCGAGGCATTGCGCGCGCTGATCATGGACGAACTTGGCGTCGCCCCTGATGAGGTGGTGGAGGTCAAGGGCATGGTCGGCATGGCCGACCTGAAGGAACTTGTGCTGGACAGCCGGCGCGACCTTCTTTGGCCGTCCTTCACCCCGCGCGTTCCCGAGCGCGTGCAGGATCACGAAGGCGACATGTTCGCTGCGATCCGACAGAAGGACATGCTTCTGCATCACCCCTACGAGACGTTCGACATGGTGATCCGCTTCATCGAACAGGCGGCGCGCGACCCGAACGTACTGGCGATCAAGCAGACGCTCTACCGCACCTCGCACGACAGCCCGATCGTCAGCGCCCTTTGCGAGGCCGCCGAGGCCGGGAAATCGGTGACGGCCCTCGTCGAACTGAAGGCCCGCTTCGACGAGGCGGCCAATATCCGCCAGTCGCGGCGCCTCGAACGGGCGGGGGCGCATGTCGTCTACGGTTTCGTCAACTACAAGACCCATGCCAAGATCTCGACCGTGGTGCGGCGCGAGGGCGATCACCTTGTCACCTATACCCACTACGGCACCGGCAACTATCACCCGATCACCGCGCGTATCTACACCGACCTCAGCCTGTTCACCTGCGATCCGGCGCTGGGGCGCGATGCCACCAAGGTCTTCAACTACCTGTCGGGCTACGTCCAGCCAGAGGGGCTCGAAAACCTCGCGATCTCGCCCATCAGCCTGAAAAGCCGCCTTCTGGAACTGATCGCGGAAGAGGCGGACCACGCCCGCGCGGGGCGGCCCGCGCAGATCTGGGTCAAGCTCAATTCTCTGATCGAACCGAATGTCATCGACGCGCTTTACGCCGCCAGCCAGGCGGGCGTGAAGATCGATCTTGTCGTGCGCGGGATCTGCGGCGTTCGCCCCGGCATCAAGGGGCTGAGCGAGAATATTCGGGTGAAGTCGATCGTCGGCCGGTTCCTGGAACACAGCCGGATCGTGTGCTTCGGCGCCGGCCACGGCCTGCCCTCGAAGAAGGCGAAGGTCTTCATCTCCTCGGCGGACTGGATGGGACGCAACCTGTCGCGCAGGGTTGAAACGCTGGTGGAGATCAAGAACGATACCGTCAAGTCTCAGATCGTCAGCCAGATCATGGCGGCGAACCTTGCCGACGAGGCACAAAGCTGGGTGCTGCGTCCTGACGGCCGCTATGAACGCGACCTGCCGGAGGGCAAGGACGATCTGTTCAACTGCCACCGGTTCTTCATGGAGAACCCCTCGCTTTCGGGGCGGGGATCGGCCGGGGCCAAGGATGTCCCGAAACTTGCCCATTCGATGGACTGAGGGAAATCCGATGCCGAAGAAGACCACAGAGAGGCGTGGCAAGGCGAAGAAGCACGCCAACCCGGCGGAGGATGACATCGCCCTATTCGGTCGCCCGCTGTTCGACGACCCTACTACCCGCGCGCTCGAGCGGGTTGGCGTCGTCGATGTCGGTTCCAACTCGGTCCGTCTTGTGGTGTTCGACGGCGCCGCCAGAAGTCCCGCCTATTTCTACAACGAAAAGGTTCTGGCCGGGCTTGGGCAGGGTCTCGCGAAGACCGGCCGGCTGAACCCGCAGGGCCGCATCCGCGCGCTTGCGGCGTTGAAGCGTTTTGCCGCGCTGGCCAAGGGAATGCGGCTGCCGTCGCTGACCTGCGTCGCCACCGCCGCCGTGCGCGAGGCCGAGGACGGGCCGGAATTCCAGGCCGAGGTCGAACGGGCGACGGGCCTGAAGCTTTGGGTCATCGACGGGCAGGAAGAAGCACGCCTATCGGCACAGGGGGTGCTGCTTGGATGGCCCGAGGCCGAGGGGCTGGTGTGCGACATCGGCGGCAACTCCATGGAACTGGCGGAGGTGTCAAAGGGCAAGGTCGGGCGGCGCATCACGTCCCCGCTGGGCCCTTTCCGCCTGCAGCAGATCAAGGGCGGCAAGAAGGGCGTTGCAGACTTCATCCGCACCGAGGTCGAAAAGCTGGCCTCGGCGGTCGGGACCGGGCACGAACGCATCTACCTTGTCGGCGGATCCTGGCGCGCCTTCGCGCGGCTGGACATGGAACGGCGCAAGTATCCGATGACGGTCCTGCACGAATACCGGATGGGGCCGCAATCCGTCCTGCAAACCGTTCACTGGATTGCCGAAAATGACCTGGAGGCGCTCCGCTCGAAGACCGGCACCTCGGCCGCGCGGATGGAACTTGTCCCCCTCGCCAGCCAGGTGCTTCGGCAAATGGTGCTGACCTTCCACCCTAAGGAAATCGACGTTTCTTCCTATGGCATCCGTGAGGGTCTCCTCTATGAGCAGATGCCGGAACGGCTCAGGCTCCGCGATCCTCTGATCGAGGCCTGCCGCCATGCCGAACGGACGTCGGCGCGCATGCCCGGGTTCGGCAAGAAGCTTTATACTTTCCTGCTCCCTCTCTATCACGGCGCGACCTACGAAAAGCTACGCCTCATACGCGCTGCCTGCCTTTTGCATGACACGACCTGGCGCGCGCACCCGGACTATCGCGCCGAGGTCTGCTTCGACAATGCCACGCGCGCAAACCTTGGTGGGCTCAGCCATTCCGAACGGGTCTTCCTCGGGCTGGCGCTCTTGCACCGGTACAAGAATTCGCGCGCCGGATCGCGGCTGGAGCCGCTGTTCACCCTGCTCAGCGACCGGCAGATCAAGGAGGCGGAAGTGCTGGGCAAGGCGATGCGCTTTGGCGCGATGTTCGCCATCCGGTCACCGGACGAGGCCGGTACGCTTGCCTGGCGGCCGAAGAAGAAGGTGCTGGAGCTGACGCTGAACCGCGATGCAGAGGCGCTGTTCGGCGAGGTTGCCGAAGCACGGTTCAAATCGCTGGCAGATGCCCTTGGCGCCCAGGCCGAGGTCAAGCTGGCGGCGGAGTGAAGCCCGTCGGCCGCTTGCGGGCGGGCGCGGCCGTCAGATATCGACCTCGCCGTTCGGACCGAACTCGATCGGCGCCTGAGGGATCTTGCGGCGCAGGATGATGTCGCCGTTTGGCAGACGTTCGGGCGCATGGTAGTTGCCCAGATCGCCGATCATGTCGGCAAGTTCGGCCAGGTGCGGCTCAAGCCCGGCCATCGCCCCTTCCAGCCCGTCGCGCATTTCGTCAAGCTTCGGCCCGATGTCGTCAAGCATCGAACGCATGATGATCTTCGCGCCTTCCTCAAGCAGGCTGAACCCGTCTTCCGGCTCCGCCTCGGGCGTGTCGGCGGCGGCGGGCATGGCCAGGGCAAGGGCGAAAAGGGCGGCTGTGCATCTCATGGCGCCAATATAGACGAATTCCCGGCAAATTTACAGGGCCAGGCTCAAAGCGGCAGATCGATCGTCACCGGAAAATGGTCTGACGCCGCCAGCAACGCATCGCGCAGTTCGGGAACGCAGTAGCATCCCGCGTCGTCGAACGGATGCCAGATCCGCCACTTCGGCGACAATGCGCGCAGATCGGGTGAAACCATCATGTAGTCGAGCAGCGCCGAGAAATAGGCCCCCTTGTCGTCCAGATAGAACCGCGCTGTCGATGGGATCGCCGCCAGCTTCTTGCCGAAGGCAACCCTTGCATGGGGATCGAACAACCGAAGCTCCCGTGGTTCGTCCCAGCCAAGCACGATTTCCACTCCGGACCGGCCGAACAGCTTTTCGTATTCGTCAAGGCCCGGGCCATCGTTGAAGTCGCCAAGCACGATAAGGCTCTCCTGCGCCTTCAGATGTTCCAGCACCCTTTCGCGCAGCCAGATGCATTGCGCCAATTGCTTGCGACGGTTCTCGATCGCAAGGCGATGTATCTGCGCCTCGGTCGAGGCGCCATGCGGCGCCTTGGATTTCACATGAACGCCGATCATCCGGAATGCCTTGCCCGAGGCGGACGTCGCGGCGACCTCGAGCGGTGGCTTCGAGAACCGCACGAGATCGAGGCTTGCATCGATGTTCAGGTCGATCTTGTAGCTTGAATCGAAGCGCGGGCTTGCGGTTCCGTCGATTGGCTGATCCGGCAGTCCGATCGGATCGTGTTCCACAGTCAGCTTGTCGGGATCGTAAAGAAGCGCGATTTCCTGCTGCGTTTCGTTCTCATAGCCAAGAAGTGCCTTTCGCGTCCGCAGCTCGTAGCGCGCCGCGAAGGCTTCCAGCATGTCCACCGTCTTGCGGTGGCGGTTGTTGTCGGGCGCTTCGATGATCATGACGGCATCGGCATCGATCGCCGTGAACACGATGCCGAGCGACCCAAGCTGGTCCGCGCGCGTCACATTGTAGCGCGACGACCATTCCCCGTCCTCCAGAAGCGCCCCATGCTTGTCGAAGAGATTGGAAAACCACTCGACATTGTAGGTGGCGATCCGCATGGCTCAGGCCGCCTTCTTGCCGCTGATCTGTTCCCAGGCGCGGTTCACCGCGACAAGCCGCGCATGGGCCATCTGCAGCGCCTCCTCCGGCAGTCCGCGTGCGACCAGGCGGTCGGGGTGGTGTTCGCGCACAGCCCTGCGCCAGGCCGCGCGAATTTCGTCGAAAGGCGCTTCAGGCGAGACACCCAGAACGTCGTAGGGGTCGGCCTCTGCGTCGGGGACGAACCGCCCCAGGAGTGATCGGAAGCACCGGTCACCGATCCCGAATATGGCCGCCACGTCGCGCAGAAAGGCATCTTCGTGGGGGTGGTACTCGCCATCCGCGACCGCGATATGGAAAAGACCCTCCATCAGATCGACCAGCACCGGATCGCCCGGCCCGAACATCGCCGCGATCTTGCGCGCGTAAAGGTCGAAGCCCGCGACATCGGTACGCGCCAGGTTGAAGACACGCGCCGCGTCCGCCTCGTCGCCGGGGGCAATGGTGAAGACCTCGCGAAAGGCGGCGACCTCGTGGCGCGTGACCTGCCCGTCGGCCTTCGCCATCTTCGCACCCAGGGCGATGACCGCAATCGTGAAGGCCACCGAACGCTCGGGCGGAGTGCGCAGCCTTTCGAAGACAGCCGCCAGCCCCTCGCCCTTGGCAAGGGCGGCGATGGCCTCGGATATGCGGGTCCAGATCGACATGAGGGCACTTTAGCCGCAGCGCGGCGAAATGTCAGCGCGTCAAAGCATCTTCATCATCAAGACAAGATCGAGCCAGCGGCCGAACTTGCGCCCGACCTCGGGAATACGCGCGACGGTGCGAAACCCCATGCGGCCGTGAAACGCCACCCCGTCGGCGTTCTCCCCCGAAACCCCGGCAAAAAGCGTATGCGCCCCGCCTGCGCGGGCGTGATCCTCGATCGCGGTCATCAAGATCCGCCCGGCGCCCTGCCCGCGTGCGGCGGGGTCCAGCATGATCGAATGTTCCATCGCATGCGCATAGCCGCTACCGCCCCTGAACTGGGCATAGGTCGCGAACCCAACGAAGCCCCCCCCGGCCTCGGCCACCATGAACTCGCGCCCTGCCGCGCGGCGCTCGGCGATCATCGCATCCAGACCCTCGGCCGTCTTGAGGTCGCTGGTGAAGGTGACGGTCGTATCACGGATGAACCCGTTCCAAAGCGAAAGGACGGCGGGAAGATCGGCGGGCGTCGCCGGGCGAACGATCATTCCAGCACCCTGGTTCCATGCGGGGTCGAGAAGGTGGCGCGAAAGGCTTTTTGCCCGGCCAGGATCACGATGCGTTCATCGTTCAGCGGCAGGGCCGCCCTCAGGGCCATCGCGTCGGGATGCGCGATCTCCAGCCGGATCAGCCGGATCCCGGCATCGGCCAGACGGTCCTGCGGCTTCAACCCGCCCTGCCACTCGATCAGCGCGGGAAAGGCGTCGTCGAATGGCAACCGCCCGTCCGCGGGGATGCCCATGCGCCACCGGAAATCGCCGCGCGCCAGGGGCGTGGCCACGCCGCTGGCGCGCGGTGCAAGGGCCAGCGCGTCCTCCAGCCTGTCGGTGCGGACGATCCAGTTGGTCAGGCGGGGCGGCCCGGAAAACTCGTCAAGCCGGAACCAGCGTGGCCAGTCGGGGCGTGGCGCGTCGGGGTCTATGGCGATGGCTTCCAGGTAGACGTCCGGCCCCAGCCCCAGAAGCCGGTTGTGTGTTCCCATGTGGTCGTGCCGGCCGATCGGCCCGAGCGCGCAGCCAAGCGATGCCTCGACATGTGCCACCGCTGCCTCCAGCGTCGCGCCCGCAACCGCGATGTGATCAAGCTCAAGCATACCCCCCCCCCGCCTCGGCCGTCACCACAACATCCCGGGGAAAAGCCCCCGCGGCAAGCCCCAGCACGATTTCGCATGCGGCCGCGGTTTTTTCTCCACATATGGCCATGGCGAGCTCCTGAACGGCCATTTTTCTGTTGATTTTGCGCAAGCTGGCCCCATGTCAGACCGAACGCGTAAAAGACAGGACAGTTCATGCCCATCGCCAAAGCCCTGCACAGACTTTATCGCCACGAGGCCGCCCCCGGCGTCCTTCTGATGGGGGCGGCTCTTCTTGCCCTCTATGCCGCCAACTCTGCATTTAGCGCTGGCTACTACGCCGGTCTTGAGAAGACTTTCTCGATCCTTCTGGACGGCGAGGGGCTTTCAAAGCCGCTGATCCTGTGGATCAACGACGGTCTCATGGCGGTCTTCTTCTTCCTGATAGGTCTGGAACTGAAACGGGAGATGGTCGAGGGCAAGCTGAAGAACCCGCGCGACGTCATGTTGCCGGGGGCTGCCGCGGTTGGCGGCATGGTGGTGCCTGCGCTGATCTATCTCGTCTTCAACGCTGCCGATCCCCTGACCGTCGGTGGCTGGGCCATTCCGGCCGCAACCGACATCGCCTTCGCTGTCGGTGTGCTCGCGCTTGTCGGCAAACGTGCGCCTGCCAGCCTGAAGATATTTCTTCTGACTCTTGCGATCCTGGACGATCTTGGCGCCATCGTCATCATCGCACTGTTCTATACGCGCGAACTGCATGTCGAATACCTGGCGATCGCGCTCGCCCCACTTGCCGGCATGTTCCTGTTGAACCGGGCCGGTGTGCACCGGATCGCCCCCTTCATCCTGCTTGGGATCGTCCTTTGGGTGCTGGTCCTGAAATCCGGTGTCCACGCGACGCTGGCTGGCGTTGTCGCCGCATTCTTCATCCCGCTGAAGGACCGGTACGGCAAGTCGCCGTTGCATGCGCTTGAACATGCGTTGACGCCCTATGTGAATTTCCTGATCGTTCCGATCTTCGCCTTTGCCAACGCGGGCGTGCTGCTCAAAGGGTTGAGCGTCGCCACCCTGTTCGAGCCGCTGCCGCTTGGCATCGCCGCGGGTCTGGTGATCGGCAAGCAGCTTGGCGTTTTCGGAACAACCTGGCTGATGGTCCGCGCGGGTTGGGCCAGCCTGCCGCATGCCGTGACCTGGATGCATATCTACGGATTGTCCTGCCTTGCCGGAATCGGCTTCACGATGTCGCTCTTCATCGGTGGCCTGAGCTTTGACGACATTGCGCACATGAATGCCGTTCGCATCGGCGTCCTGACTGCCTCGGCCATCTCCGCCGTCCTGGGCTTTGCCGTCCTGAGGATCGCCAATCCTAAAGAGGCTCTTTCCAGACCGTCGGCTCAGGAGGCATAAAGGTTCTTAAACAACTCGCGGGCTCGGATGCTGATCTCTACCAGCCACCGCTTCATATTCGTGCATATTCCCAAGACCGCCGGCACCTCGATTACGGCGTCGCTGGGCAAGTTCTGCCCGCCAAGGGCAAGCCGCGCGGTGCACCTCCTGGCCAAGCTATATCCGCTCCGGGTATCCCCGGGGCGTGCCATCATGTCGATGCATTCGACGGCTCTGCAGATCAGCGAAAAGATCGGACCCGGCCTGACTGATTGACGACGGGGAAGAGAGACCATTGAAGGGCCGGCCCCATGGGGCCGGCCTGTGAGTTTTTCGAGAAGCCAATCCCGGCCGTCCTACTTGACAAGAACCTCGGCGGTCGGCCGCGGCGTTGCCGCGGTTTCGGCCGGCAGCACCGGCACCGTGACCGGCGGCAGCGTGCCCGTCAGGCTTTCGAGGAAGGCGACGATCTGTTCCGCCTCCGGCCCGGCCAGTTCCTCGCCCAGTTGCGATTCCGCCATGATTTCCACCGCGACCTTCAGATCCCAGACCTTGCCGGAGTGGAAGTAAGGTGCGGTCAGCGCAATGTTGCGCAGCGGCGCGGCGCGGAAGACGTATTCGTCATAGGCGGTTTCGGTGACGGCAAAGCGACCCTTGTCGCCGACCGGCAGAATCTCTGCCCCCGGCTTTTCGACCAGCCCGAACGGATAGTAACCGTGTCCGCCGACGTTGACGCCCGAGTGGCAGGAGGAACATCCCTTGTCGACGAAAAGCGCCAGACCGGCCTTCGCATCGTCGGACATCGCGGCATCGTCGCCGTTCAGCCAGGCATCGAACGGCGCGGGCGTGATCAGCGTAGCCTCGAACGCCTCGATGGCCTTTGCCATGTTGTCGAAGGTGACGGGATCGGCCTCTTCCGGGAAGGCGGACTTGAACCAGCCCACATAGGCAGGCATCGAGTTGAGCGTGACCACCACGTTTTCGGGGGTGTTCGCCATTTCCACGCCGGCCTGTACCGGCCCTTTCGCCTGGGCCTTGAGGTCTTCGGCACGACCATCCCAGAACTGCGCCTCGTTCAATACCGCGTTCAGTGCGGTCGGCGAATTGCGCGGCCCCTTCTGCCAGCCGTGACCGATCGACGTTTCGAGGTTGTCATCGCCGCCCGTCGCCAGGTTGTGGCACGAGTTGCAGGAGAAGACGCCCGACGCCGACAGCCGGGGGTCAAAGAAAAGGGCCTTGCCGAGTTCGATCTTCTCGGGCGTGATCGGGTTGCCTTGGACGGCGGGAATGGTGGACGGCAAGGGCGCAAAGATTTCCTTTGCCATGTCGCGCAGTTCGTCGGCCTGCGCCGCCGCCCCGCCCGCAATCAGCGATGCCGCAATACCGAGCATCAGTTTTTGCATCAGACTCTCCAACATGAAATGCGCGTTCGAGGTTCTTGTCGCGCAGGTCACCTTGGCAGGCGTTGATACAGATCAACTTCTGGAATTATTCTTAGAAGCGTTCCAGATCATCCCCTGTTGGCGCGGATCAGCGTCAGGATATCCTTGGCCGCCGCCGGGATGTTCGTTCCCGGACCGAAGATCGCCTTGACCCCCGCCGCCTTCAGGAAATCGTAGTCCTGCTGCGGAATGACGCCGCCGCAGATCACGATGATATCCCCCGCGCCCTTATCCTTCAGCGCCTGCACAAGCTGCGGCGCCAGTGTCTTGTGGCCGGCCGCCTGGCTGGAGATGCCGACGACATGCACGTCATTGTCGACGGCATCCTGCGCGGCCTCGTCCGGGGTCTGGAACAGCGGGCCGACGTCCACGTCGAAGCCGATGTCGGCGAAAGCGGTGGCGATGACCTTGGCGCCGCGGTCGTGGCCGTCCTGCCCCATCTTGACGACAAGCATCCGGGGGCGCCGGCCCTCTTCCTCGGCAAAAGCCTCGACGTCCTTCTGGATCTGCGCGAAACCCTCGTCGCCCTCGTAGGCGGAGCCGTAGACCCCGGCGAGCGTCTTCACCTCGGCCCGGTGGCGGCCAAAGACCTTTTCCATCGCCATGCTGATCTCTCCCACTGATGCCCGGGCGCGTGCGGCCTCGACCGCCGCGTCCAGAAGGTTGCCGCCCTCACGCGCGCGGCGTTCCAGTTCTTGCAGGGCCGCGTCGCATTTCGCGACGTCCCGGCTGGCGCGGATCGCCGCAAGCCGCGCGATCTGCGCCTCGCGGACCTTCATGTTGTCCACGTCAAGAATTTCGATCGGCTCCTCTCGCGTGGGGCGGTACTTGTTCACCCCCACCACGACTTCCTCGCCCCGGTCGATCATCGCCTGGCGGCGCGCCGCCGATTCCTCGATCCGCAGCTTCGGCATGCCGGAGGCCACGGCCTTGGTCATGCCGCCCATCGCCTCGACCTCCTCGATCAGCGCCCAAGCGCTTTCAGCCAGTTCGGCGGTCAGGCTTTCGACGTAGTAGGAACCCGCCAGCGGATCGACGACCCGGGTGATCCCGGTTTCCTCCTGCAAGATCAGCTGCGTGTTGCGCGCGATCCGCGCCGAAAACTCGGTCGGAAGCGCCATCGCCTCGTCGAGCGCGTTGGTATGCAGGGACTGCGTGCCGCCCAGCACCGCCGCCATCGCCTCGTAGGCGGTGCGGATGACGTTGTTGTAGGGATCCTGTTCCTGCAAGCTGACGCCCGAAGTCTGGCAATGCGTGCGCAGCATCAGCGACGAGGATTTCTTCGGCGCGAATTCGGACATGATACGGTGCCAAAGAAGCCGCGCGGCGCGCAGCTTCGCGGCCTCCATGAAGAAGTTCATGCCGATGGCGAAGAAGAAGGACAGACGTCCCGCGAAATCATCGACGTTCATCCCGCGCGCGATCGCGGCGCGAACGTATTCGCGCCCGTCGGCCAGCGTATATGCCAGCTCCTGCACGAGGTTCGCCCCCGCCTCCTGCATGTGGTAGCCGGAGATCGAGATGGAGTTGAACCTCGGCATCTCTTTCGATGTGTATTCGATGATGTCCGCGACGATCCGCATCGAAGGTTCAGGCGGATAGACATAGGTGTTGCGGACCATGAATTCCTTGAGGATGTCGTTCTGGATCGTGCCCGACAACACGGCCCGGGAATGGCCCTGTTCTTCACCCGCAACGATGAAGTTGGCGAGGATCGGGATAACCGCGCCGTTCATGGTCATGCTCACGCTCACCTGATCAAGCGGGATGCCGTCGAACAGGATCTTCATGTCTTCGACGCTGTCGATGGCGACGCCCGCCTTGCCCACGTCGCCGACGACGCGCGGATGATCGCTGTCATAGCCCCGGTGGGTCGCCAGGTCGAAGGCGACGGACACGCCCTGCTGCCCGGCGGCAAGGTTCTTGCGGTAGAAGGCATTCGATTCCTCGGCGGTTGAAAAACCCGCATATTGCCGGATGGTCCAGGGGCGACCGGCATACATCGACGCGCGCGGCCCGCGGGTAAAGGGCGCAAGCCCCGGCAGCGACCCCATATGCGCCAGCCCGGCGGTGTCGGCCTCGGTATAGACCGGCTTCACCCCGATCCCTTCCAGCGTGTGCCAGGTCAGTTCCTCGGGCGTCCTGCCCTTCAGTTCCTTGCCCACCAGCGCGCGCCAGTCCTGCATGCCATCCGTCATCCGCTTGCCCTTTCGTCGTCCTGTGGCGGCCGCCTGGCCGCTTGATTTCCGTCAGCCCCTAAAGGCGCTATCCGCCGTTTCCGACCTCGGTCAGCTCGGCGTCAGCCGGCATGTCCGCCGCCAGCCGCCGCACCGCATCGCGAAGTTCGGGTTCGAAATCCGGGTCGGTCGCGTAGATCGAAACCTTGTAGCCACCGAGACTGCCATGCGGGTCCCGGATCACGAGGGTCGCGACACGGCGCCACTCGGCGCCGATCCCGACATCAATCCACTGGTCGTAGATCATCGCATAGCGCGCGCCGTGCCGCTGGACGATCTTGGCTGCCCATTCCGGCGCGGGCCGCCCGTCGGGGCCCTGCAAACGCGCCCGGCGCGCCTCCGCCGAAGCCAGCCCCCAAAGGTCCAGCACATAGCCGCTCCGGTCCCAGGCCATCCACCCGATATCGTTGACCGCGACGGCCTGCCCCGGCAGCAGTTCCGCAAGGCGCGCCATCTGGCGTTGCTGGAGATGAACGCTGCGGGCCGTCCACGTATAGTCGTTCCAGGCGCTGAACACATGATAGCACGCCGCGGCCAAGGCGGCGGAAAGCGTTATTCCGCGCAAGGCAGCGCCGAACCCAGGCAGCGCCGCGACCAGCGCCGTGCCGATCATTACCAGGTAGTAGTGTTCGTAGCGCCCCCACCAACCGACCTGGCCAATGATCATATGGGCCGTCGCGGCAAGCCAGACCGCCATCAGGAAAAGGCTCAGACGACTGTCTTTTCGGACCGTCGGGTGCAACAGCGCAATCAGGGTCAGGACATAGGCCGCAAGGGCGACGAGCCCGCCCTGCCCGATAATGTTGGCCTGAAGCCGCAGGAACGGATCGAACCCGCCACGCTTGCCCCCGATCTTCGCCAGCACCGAACTTGGCAGCGGATCCAGCCCCTGCGACACAAGGAACAGCACGAACAGCGCGACCGGAACGATGACCGCCAGCGCAAGCGCAAGTGCCGCGCGCATCCGCCCCCTGAGTGCCAGGGCACCCGCGACGGCAAGCGATAATGCCAGCCCCTCGAACCGGAAGAGCGGCGAAAGGACCGCGCCCACGACAAGGGCAGGCCCGATCCGGTCAGTCGAAAGGAATTTCCAGAACCCGGCCAGCAGCACCATCACCGTCAGCGCGTGCAGCGTGTGTTCCATTCCCAGCGCCGCCACCGACGGCATGTTAAGCGCGAAGGGCGCGAGGGCCGCCAGAAACACCGCCACCCCGCCGGCCAGCCGCATCCGCGCGACGAAGCCGCCGAACAGCCAGGCAAGACCAACCAGCCCGGCAAAGTTCCAAAGAAGGGGCAGCATCCTTTGGAACCCGGTCCCGGGAAAGGGCAGCAGAAGCAGCGGGTAAAGCACCGAGGACGCGGCCGAGGCAGGTTCCCCCGGGTTGATGCCATAGGTGCCGCCCATGATCCCACTGGCCATGGCCAGATGTATGTAGACATCGTCCAGCGGATATTCGAAAAGGCCCGCCCGGTGATAGGAAAGCGCCTGCCACAGCAGGAAACCGCCCGCCGCCGACAGCGCGCAGATCGCGGGCAGTCTGCGGGCGGGCGCCTGCATCATTCAAACTCCATGATCACGTCATCGACCCTGAGGCTGGCTCCCGCGGCCGCGTTGATCTTCCTGACGACGCCCTTCTTCTCGGCGCGCAGGATATTCTCCATCTTCATCGCCTCGACGGTGGCAAGGGCCTGACCCTCCTGAACTTCCTGCCCCTCTTCGACGCTGATCTTGACGATGAGACCGGGCATCGGGCACAGGAGGAACTTCGACGTGTCAGGTGGCAGTTTTTCCGGCATCAGCCGGGCAAGCTCTGCCTGGCGCGGCGTGCGGAGATAGACCTTCAGGTCCGCCCCGCGGGTGCGGATACGCTGCCCGGCGGGGATCTTGTCGACCTTCAGGACGACCGGTTCACCATCGACCTCGAGCCGCGCGAGCGACTGGCCTGGTGTCCAGTCCGAGGTAACACGATGCGCCGCGCCATCCGCGAAATGGACGGTCGCGCCGTCCCGGTCGGCGGCGATCCTGACGGCGATCTCCTCGCCCTGGATCGCGACGACCCAGTCATCGCCCACATGGCGTTCGTGATTGCCAAGCCGTCCGCTGATCCGGGTACGACGGATCTCGGCGACGCGGTTCATCGCGGCGGCACAGGCCGCGACCTTGCGCAGGCGGCCTTCGGTCAGGGTCACGCCGCTGAACCCATCGGGGAACTCCTCGGCGATGAAGGCGGTGGTCATTGCCCCTTCGACAAAGCGCGGATGGTCCATCACGGCCGAACAGAAGGGAAGGTTGTGGCCGATCCCTTCGACCTCGAAGGTATCAAGCGCGTTGCGCATCCCCTCGATCGCCTCGGCGCGGGTCGGCGCCCAGGTGCAAAGCTTGGCGATCATCGGATCGTAGTACATCGAAATCTCGCCGCCTTCGTAGACGCCGGTATCGTTGCGCACCACGCCGGTCGCGGTCGCCGCCTCGACCGGCGGCCGGTAGCGCGTCAGCCGCCCGATCGAGGGCAGGAAGTTCCGGTAGGGATCCTCGGCGTAAAGGCGGCTTTCGATGGCCCAACCGTTGATCGTCAGATCGTCTTGCGCGAAGGGCAGCGGCTCGCCGCCCGCCACGCGGATCATCTGTTCGACCAGATCGACCCCGGTGATCAGTTCGGTCACCGGGTGTTCCACCTGAAGGCGGGTATTCATTTCGAGGAAGTAGAAGTTCTTCTGCCCGTCCACGATGAATTCCACCGTGCCGGCGCTTGTGTAACCCACGGCCTTGGCCAGCGCGCAGGCCTGTTCGCCCATCGCCTTGCGTGTCGCCGCGTCAAGGAAGGGGCTCGGCGCTTCTTCGATGACTTTCTGGTTGCGCCGCTGGATCGAACATTCGCGTTCGTGAAGGTAGACACAGTTGCCGTGCTTGTCGGCCAGCACCTGAATCTCGATGTGACGGGGCTGGGTCACGAACTTCTCGATGAAGATGCGGTCGTCGCCAAAGCTTGACGCCGCCTCGTTCTTTGACGACTGGAACCCGTCGCGCGCCTCCTCGTCGCTCCAGGCGATGCGCATACCCTTGCCGCCGCCGCCGGCGCTGGCCTTGATCATCACCGGATAACCGATCTGGCGCGATATCTTCACCGCCTCGTCGGCATCCGCGATCAGGCCCATGTAACCCGGAACCGTCGAAACGCCGGCCTCCATCGCGATCTTCTTCGAGGTGATCTTGTCACCCATCGCCTCGATTGCTGGGGAAGGCGGGCCAACGAAGATGACGCCCTCCTTCTCAAGCGCCGCGGCGAACTTCATGTTCTCCGACAGGAAGCCGTAGCCGGGGTGAACGGCCTCGGCGCCGGTCTGGCGAATGGCGTCCATGACCTTGTCGATGACGATATAGGACTGGTTCGCGGGCGGCGGGCCGATATGCACGGCCTCGTCCGCCATCTGCACATGCAGCGCGTTGCGGTCGGCATCCGAATAGACGGCCACCGTCTGGATGCCCATCTTGCGCGCGGACTTGATGACGCGGCAGGCGATCTCGCCGCGGTTTGCGATCAGGATCTTTTTGAACATGGCCGTCCCTTTCCCTCTTGCCCCCCGGATCGCTGCCCGGGTTCGAAAACAAAAGGACCACCGCGGCGCTTGGCCGCGATGGTCCGGTTATGGATGCAGGCGCGTCTTGTCAGGACCGCGCCGCGTGAAATCTCAGTAGCAGACACCCATGTCGTCGCAGGTCGCGCCGGCAAGGCCACCAAGGGCCGCGCCTGCGACGACGTTGGCATCAAGCGCGTCCGCGACAACGGCGCCCGCCGCAGCGCCGGCAAGTGCCCGTTCGCCATCGGTGTCGAGACATCCTGCCAGACCCGACACAAGCGCCAGGCCAAGGAAGATCTTGGTGATTTGCATGTTGCTCCGCCTCCGAAAGGGTTTGTTGTGATACAAGACCTTACCGAAAAAGCCGGGGTCTGGCACGGGGTATTCACACCAGCTTTGGGCGCGGTGGCAACAACACGCCGATGGCGTTCGGCGCAGAAAGATGACCTGACCCACAAGGGGCCAGGTCTCAGAGAAGGGGAAGGGTAACGGTTCTTGCAAATCGGGGCGTGTGATGTGCTGGAGGGGAACGCCCCGCCTGCAGCTTTCCAGCAATCGTCCGTCGGATCAAACGCCAAGTTTCCATTGGCGAAACGGTCGGCGGCGCATCGCCGGAAGCGGGCAGGTATCAGCGAGAACATGCCTAACGCGCCCCCTCGAAGACCTCGGGGAAGGCCGCGCGGGCCTTTTCCTCGTCGATGCGAAGCAACGCCGCATAGCTTTCGGGATCGAACGGGTCTTCCGCGGGCACGACCTCGCGCCCGAAGAGCCACGACAAACGGCCGGCATCAAGGTTCCCGCGCTCGAACGGTTCGGTTCCGAAGTGATCCCACAATGCGGCCATGAACCCGGCGTCGGCGCGCCTGTCCGCGGGGCTCCGATCACGGAAACGCTCGCGAACCACGATCCGCGTCACGCCTTTGGGATTCGCGCGACGGATGACAAACTGGAAATCGGTACCGGGAAGCCGCCCCGGAAAGCCACGATGCTTCAGCATGCCGCGCTCCCGCTATTCGCCGAAGCGCGGCCGGTTCCTAAAGCACAGCCATCATCACGGCGCAGCAGCGCCCGGCGGATTGTTGGGCGTCCGACCGGGAGTGCCCGACCCGTTGGGATCGCGACCCGTGCTGGGCGGCAGGCACGGTACGGCCCCCGCGGTCGCCTGCGGATCGCAGTCTTCAGGCGGCGGCATGCAGGGCATGTCGAGTGCACCGGGAACGTATGTTCCACCTTCGCACCCCACGACATCGCCATACTTGTTGAAGATCGGCTGCGGCTTGATGGGTTCCGGCGCCTTTTGGCAAGCGGCCAGAGCCGCGACGCAGCAAAGCCCGAGCGCGAACCTGAATTTCGGCATTCAACTAGTCTCCTGCAAGCTATTACGAACGAACAATCCGAAGAATGATAAAAGCGTTCGTATCGCCGGGCAAGTCCTTCGCTCGGTCGTCGCGAGGATCCGGCTACGGGCCGGGCACTTCGCGGCCCGGCCCGATCGTGCGCGTTAGTTTCCGTACTTGCCGGTAAAGGTCGGCTCGGTCGAAACCGGTTCGACCATGACGGTTTCTTCCTTGGCTGCGCACGCCGCGACAAATGCGACGAGGGCAACGACGAGAAGCGCTTTTTTCGACATGACTTGCTCCTGCTCTCTACGGCGGCCGGAATTGAGTTGTCCGTCGCCTGTTCTGACACTCCGGCCGCATCTCTGCGGTCCGCGGCCAGACTAACCGAAAGCCCGGACTCTGCCCATGGCCCGAAATGGAAGAACGGAGCCTGTGACGCCACTGCATCACAGAAACCGGCAAGTTTCCGCTGGTATTCGGCGGACATCAGAACATCTCCCATACACAGATTCCGCCATCAGGACGGAAGGCTTCGAAGTACTGCTTGGCCTCGGGCGTGACGGTTCCGAACTCAACTGGCCGGTCGGCGAGGGTGATGACGATCTGTTCCGGCACGGGGCCGGGGGTGGCGATCCTTGGCAGCGCGTAACTCTCGCAAAGCCAGGTCATGTCCGAAAGCGTCGTTTCGTCGGCGGGCCGGTCGGCCAGATCGGGTGCGACGAAGCGGAAACGGATGGTCAGCCCGTCCGGCCCCGGCGCGCCATGGATCGTGTCAAGCGGCGTAACCAGCATTCCGGATGGCAGAACGATCGCTTCCTCGGCGCGCAGGCCGGTCCCGAATATCGCCGCCGAAAACGCCACCATGCATCCCCCTGCCGCTGCGGCGCATCGGCCCCACGGACCCACCCTTGCGCACGCATCCAATCTTGCCATTCGCCCCTCCGTCACCCCGGATCACAGAGGTATGTTGTCGTGTTTCTTCCACGGGTTCGACAGTTTCTTGGTCCGAAGCGATGCGAAGGCCCGCGCCACCCGGCGCCGCGTCGACTGTGGCATGATGACCTCGTCGACAAAGCCCTTCTCGGCCGCGACGAAGGGGTTCGCAAAGCGGTCCTCGTAGTTTTTCGTCCGCTCCGCGATCTTTTCTCGGTCGGCCAGTTCCGACCGGTACAGGATTTCCACCGCCCCCTTGGCGCCCATCACCGCGATCTCGGCCGTGGGCCATGCATAGTTGAAGTCGCCGCGCAGGTGCTTGGACGCCATGACGTCATAGGCCCCGCCATAGGCCTTGCGGGTGATCACCGTAACCTTCGGCACCGTCGCCTCCCCATAGGCGAAGAGAAGTTTTGCGCCATGCTTGATGACCCCGCCGTATTCCTGGCTGGTCCCCGGCAGGAAGCCCGGCACATCGACGAAAGTCAGGATCGGGATTTCGAAGGCATCGCAGAAACGGACGAACCGCGCGGCCTTGCGCGAACTGTCAATGTCAAGGCATCCGGCCAGCACCATGGGCTGGTTCGCCACCACGCCAACGGTCTGCCCCTCGATCCGGATGAAGCCGATGATGATATTGCCCGCATAGTCCCTCTGGATCTCGTAGAAGTCGCCCTCGTCCGCGATCTTTCCGATCAGTTCCTTCATGTCGTAGGGCTGGTTCGGGTTGTCGGGGATCAGGGTATCCAGGCTCGCCTCGACCCGCGCCGGATCGTCGAAGAAGGGACGCACCGGCGCCTTCTCGCGATTGTTCAGCGGCAGGAAGTCGAAAAGCCTGCGCACCTCGACCAGCGCCTCGACGTCATTCTCGAAAGCGCCGTCCGCGACCGAGGATTTCTTGGTATGCGTTGATGCCCCCCCCAGTTCCTCTGCCGTCACGATCTCGTTCGTGACCGTCTTCACCACGTCGGGGCCGGTCACGAACATATAGGACGTGTCCTTCACCATGAAGATGAAGTCTGTCATCGCCGGTGAATAGACCGCGCCGCCCGCGCAGGGCCCCATGATGACGGAGATTTGCGGCACCACGCCCGAGGCCATGATGTTGCGCTGAAAGACTTCGGCATAGCCGGCAAGCGAGGCAACGCCTTCCTGGATACGCGCGCCGCCGGAATCGTTCAACCCGATGACCGGGGCGCCGTTCTGCATCGCCATGTCCATGATCTTGCAGATCTTCTGGGCGTGAGTTTCCGATAGCGAACCGCCGAAGACGGTGAAGTCCTGTGAGAAGACATAGACCATGCGGCCATTGATCGTGCCCCAGCCGGTCACCACCCCGTCGCCAGAGGGGCGGTCGGCCTCCATGCCGAAATCGGTGCAGCGATGGGCGACGAACATGTCGAACTCCTCGAACGACCCTTCGTCCAGCAGCAGTTCGATCCGCTCGCGCGCGGTCAGCTTCCCCCGGGCGTGCTGGGCATCGATACGACGCTGGCCACCGCCCTGTCTCGCCGTGGCGCGACGCGCCTCGAGTTCCGCCAGAATGTCTTTCATCGTCTCCTCCCCGGATCCCGCAGATCGGCGCACCATAGTGGCGAAGGGCCGCGCGACAAAGGAGAATTCAGAAAATTTGCAATTTTTTGACATGCTTCTTGATGCAAATTGCAAATCGCTTAATTTGCGATCTCGCCGGGCGGCCCGCCTTGCCGCGCTGGCAGCGACAGGCTAGCGCTGGCAAACACAACCGCCCGCGAGTCCGCCATGCCAAATCCCGCGCACTTGATTCCCGTGCCGCTTCTGACGATCGGCCTTCTTCTCGCCTCCAACGTCTTCATGACCTTCGCCTGGTACGGCCACCTGAAGTTCAAGGCCGCGCCCCTGATCGCGGTCATCCTGGTCAGCTGGGCCATCGCCTTCTTCGAGTACGTCCTGCAGGTGCCCGCGAACCGTTACGGCCACGGCACCTTCAGCGCCGCCCAGTTGAAAACGATTCAGGAAGTCATCTCGCTTTCGGTCTTCGCGCTCTTTTCATGGGCCTATCTGGGCGAACGGATCACCTGGCAGCATGGCGCGGGTTTCGCGCTGATCGCCGCCGGGGCGTGGTTCATCTTCCACGACTGGGGCTGAACCGCCCCTTTCAGTCTGGATGAAATACTCCGGGGTCCGGGGCAGCGCCCCGGTTCCTCACGCCCCCGCGATCGCCTCCGTTGCGGCATTCAGCGCGCCATCGCCCCGGGGAACGCCCAGGGCGCGCAGCCCCGCCTCCATCGCCGACAGGGCGCCAAGCGTCATATGCGCGTTGACATGGCCCATGTGGGCGATCCGCAGCCAGTCGACCGCGCTTTCCATGCCAAGCCCGATGCCCAGCGTCACCCCCGCCTGCGCCTCGCACCAGGCACGCAGGCGCTCCGCCGCGCCGCCAAGACGCACCGAGGTGACCGAATTCCCGCGCGCGGCCGGATCTGCGATGTTCAGGCGGATGTCGCCGCCCTGCCCCCAGGCATCGACCGCCGCCCAGACCGCCCCGGCAAGACGGCGGTGGCGCGCCCAGGCGGCCTCCAGACCCTCCTCATGCACCAGCATGGTCAGCGCCTCGCGCAGGGCGAACAGGTGATGGGTCGGCGCGGTCCCGCAGAACTGCTGCCAGTATTCGTCGGCGAAGGCGCGCGGGGTCCAGTCCCAGTAGGGGGTGCGCAGGTCGGACGCCCTGCAGCGTTCGGCGGCCCTGTCGCTAAACCAGACAAATCCAAGACCCGGCGGCGTCATCAACCCCTTCTGCGATGCGCCGACCATGACATCGACGCCCCAGAGGTCCATCTCGAACGGATCGCAGCCAAGCGAGGCGATGCAATCGACCGCCAGAAGTGCCGGATGCCCGGTCCCATCCAGGGCCGAACGGATCGCGGCAACATCGTTCTTCACGGTGCTTGCCGTATCGACATGTGTAAGAAGAACAGCCTTGATCTCTTGCCTGACATCGGCGCGCAACGCGTCGGCCAAGCGCGCAGGGTCCGCGGGCGCGTTGCGACCAAAGTCGATTCGGTCGACCCGGACGCCCAGCCGTTCCACCGCGTTCGCCCAGCTGGTCCCGAATTGGCCCGTCACGAGCGCCATCGCCCTATCCCCGCGCGAGAACAGGTTGGTGTTCGCCGCTTCCCAGGCCGCGTGACCGTTCCCGATGTAGATCGCGACGTGATGGGCGGTGCGCGCCACCGCCCTGAGGTCGGGGTACAGCGATGCGGTCATGTCGATCAGCGCACCGGCATAAATGTCTGGCGCTGGCCTGTGCATTGCTGCCAGCACACGGTCCGGCATGACCGAGGGGCCGGGGATGGCGAGATAGGGGCGGCCCTGCGACAGGTTCATGGTCATCCACTCCGAAGTCGCCAATCCGTAAGGTGCGGCGCCAACCGCGTCAATCGAGCAGCGCACACCGCAGGCGCCCCTTACCTTGCCTCTGGCCCGACCTTCGGGCTAGATCGCGCGAACCGTATCAGCGCCGGGAATGCCCTTGGATACCGCGACAGACATGCAGGCCGATCTTTCTTCCCGCCGCCTGTTCGCCAGGCTCTGGCGTGACTACCTCCGCCCTCATCGGCTGTCGATGGCGATCGCGCTGGTCCTATTGGTGGTCGAGGGGTCGACGCTCGCACTCCTGTCCTACGCGCTCGAACCGCTTTTTGACCGCGTCTTCGTCGGCGGCGACGTCGGCGCGATCTGGATTATCGGCAGTTTCATCCTGTCGCTTTTTGTCATTCGCGCGACAACCCTCGTCGCCAGCCGCACCATGCTGACGGCGATCGCGCAGCGAACCTCCGCCGCGATGCAGGTTGATCTCCTGCGCCATCTCCTGACGCTTGATGGCGGGTTCTTCCAGATCAACCCGCCCGGCCAGCTGATTGAACGCGTGCAGGGTGATACCGCAGCGGTTCAGGGCGTCTGGAGCCTGCTGGTCACCGGCTTCGGTCGGGATTCCGTTGCCCTTGCGGCGCTGACGGTCGTCGCCGTTTCGGTCGACCCTCAATGGGCGGCGTTCGCGGTCGTCGGCACCCCCCTCCTGATCCTGCCGGCACTGGCTGTGCAACGGTACATCCGACGCAAGTTCGGACAATTGAGAGAGCAGGCGGGGCGAAGAGCCACCCGGCTTGACGAAATCTTCCATGGCATTACTGCGATCAAGCTGAACCGGATCGAGGACTACCAGCTTGACAGATTCAAGCGCATCGTCGCCTCGATCGTAAAGGCGGAAACGAAGTCGGTCGCAAGCCGGGTGACGGTTCCCGCGATGATCGACATCGTAACCGGCATCGGCTTTTTCACAGTCATCATCTTTGGCGGGCGCGAAATCGCACAGGGCGAGCGCACCGTAGGCGAGTTCATGGCTTTCTTCAGCGCCATGACGCTGGCTTTCCAGCCGCTGCGTCGGCTTGGCGACATGGCAGGCCAGTGGCAGACCGCCGCAGTCAGCCTGCGGCGCATCTACGGCCTTCTTGACCGTCAGGCTGAGGTCCGGGCCGAGGCCGCCACACCGGCAGTCGCGATTGCCGACACGGGGCTGCGATTTGAGGACGTTCGCCTCAGCTTCGGGGAACACGAGGTTCTGCGCGGCGTGTCATTCACCGCCGAGCCGGGCAAGACGACTGCGCTGGTCGGTCCATCCGGCGCCGGAAAATCGACGATCTTCAACCTGCTCACGAGACTGGTCGACCCGCAGTCCGGGCGGATCGAACTGGGTGGCAGCGACATTCGGGGCCTCGAACTGAACCAGTTGCGCGATCAGTTCTCGGTGGTCTCTCAGGAGCCATCGCTTTTCGACGAGACGATCCGCGAGAACATCCTGCTGGGACGCCGGGACATCAGCCCCGAGGCATTGTCGCGCGCGCTGGATGCCGCTCATGTCACCGAATTCACGGCAACGCTGCCCAACGGCCTCGACACGCCGGCCGGTCCACGCGGATCTTCCCTGTCGGGTGGCCAGCGCCAAAGGGTCGCCATCGCGCGCGCTGTTCTGCGTGACGCACCCATCCTGCTTCTGGACGAAGCGACCTCTGCGCTTGACGCGACAAGCGAGCGGTTGGTGCAAGAAGCACTGGACCGTCTGAGCTACGGGCGCACGACGCTTGTCATTGCGCACCGGTTGGCAACCGTGCGCGGCGCCGACAAGATCATCGTGCTCGATCACGGTCGTGTGGTGGAAGAGGGAACCCATGACATGCTTCTTGCCTTGGGCGGCCTTTACGCGGGGCTTTGCCGCCTTCAGTTTTCCGAATGACCGGGGAAAGGGCAACGCCGATGCTTGAACGGATCGAGAACCGCACAATCCTGAGGGTCACCGGCAAGGACCGGGTCGAGTTCCTGCAGAACCTGGTCACGAACGATGTGCGCGGCATCGACCGCGGCATCGTCTATGCCGCGCTTCTGACCCCGCAGGGAAAGTACCTTGCAGATTTCTTCCTCGTCCCCGCTGGCGACGCGATCCTTCTTGATGTCGCCTCGTCGCTGGCGCCCGGACTGGCACGGCGGCTTGCCATGTACCGCCTGCGGGCCGATGTGACGATAGAACACGCCGAATTGCATGTGTCGCGTGGCCTTGGAGCCGCGCAGGATGGGGCATTCGTCGACCCCCGGCATCCCGCCCTGGGATGGCGCCTCTACGCGCGGGAACCGGGCGACGATCCGATCACGGATTGGGACGCGATCCGCGTCAAGCACTGCATCCCCGAAGCCGGGACCGAACTTGTTCCGGAAGACAGCTACATCCTGGAATGCGGCTTCGAGCGGCTGCACGGCGTCGATTTCCGCAAGGGCTGCTATGTCGGGCAGGAAGTGACGGCACGGATGAAACACAAGACCGAACTGCGCAAGGGGCTGGCGACGGTCGCCGTCACCGGCGACGCGGAGCCCGGCGCCGAGATCACCGCCGACGGAAAACCTGTCGGGCGGCTTTGCACCCGTGCGGGCGGCAGGGCGATCGCCTACCTGCGCTTCGACCGCGCCCTGGGCCCGATGCGCGCGGGCGATGCGACAATCGAACTGACCTGAACGGAAAAGGCCGTCCCGATGGGACGGCCCTTCCGCAACTTCTCGCGCGGTCAGGCGCGTTCGGAATATTCCATCGTCTCGGTATGAACGATGATGTCCTCGTCCTGGGCAATGAAGGGCGGCACCATGATGCGCACGCCATTGTCCAGGATCGCGGGCTTGTAGCTGTTGGCAGCCGTCTGGCCCTTCACGACCGGTTCGGTCTCGATGACCTTGCAGGTCACCTTTTGCGGGATCGAGACAGAGAGCGCCTCGTCACCATAATACTCGATCGTCGCGACCATGCCGTCTTGCAGGAACGGGCGGCGGTCGCCCAGAAGGTCGGCGGGCAGTTCGATCTGCTCGAACGTTTCGTTGTCCATGAAGACCAGCATGCCGTCGTTCTCGTAGAGGAATTGCTGGTCCTTCTGTTCGAGTCGAACCTGTTCGACCTTGTCTTCCGACCGGAAGCGTTCGTTCAGCTTGCGGCCATCGCGCAGGTTCTTCAGTTCCACCTGTGCAAAGGCGCCGCCCTTGCCGGGCTTGACGTGGTTGACCTTCACTGCGGCCCAAAGGCCGCCTTCATGCTCCAGCACGTTGCCGGGGCGAATTTCATTGCCGTTGATCTTGGGCATCGGAGAAACCTTGACAAAAGGTTGAAAGGGGATTGCCGGCTCCTATATATGCCGGGCTTCCGCGTGACAAGCCAACAAGATGCTGGGGCGCCACGCGCGCAGTCATGCAAAAATTGCATGGCTGCCATAGCAAACAGAGATACCGAATCGGGGCCGAATTGGCTTATTCAGCCCTACGCCGGGAAACGCAAGAGCAATAAAAAAGGAAACGACGATGCGGGATTTCGTTGATGGCACCGCATTCAACTACGAGCAGGGTCAAAGATCGCGCAAGCTTTTCGCTGCGGTCGTGCTGGCTGCGCTGGATGATGCGATCGCCGATGACAAGAAATATGGCAACGGGCCAGAACAGATCGCCCGCTGGGCGCGTTCGCGCGACGGGCGCGAAGTTCTGTCCTGCGCCGGGATCGACCCGAACGAACGCGTGGTCAAGGGGCTGATGGAGTTCGTCTCCAAGGGCATCCGTACCTCTGTCGCGCTGTCGCGCGAGGAAAGCGAACGCCGCGCCGCCGCCGAGGAAGCCGAAGCCGCCTGAACGCAGCGCGGCTGATCATTGTGCAAGAACGCGCCCGCAAGGGCGCGTTCTTGTTTTTTGGCATGCTTGTCCGGTCAGGCCCGAACGGATCAGTCGCGTTCGCGCTGGCCCAATGCGATCTGGACTTCGCGCCGGACCAGCTTGCGCAGGCGATCGGTCATCCGTTCGCCCAGCGCGCCCTGAAGCTCCTCTCGCACCAGCGAGGCGACCATCGTCCGCAAGAGGTCGTCATCGACCTCGCCCGGTTCCATGACCGACATCCTCTGCGCGAAGCCGGGTGAGCGGCCTTCGTCCTCGACGGGTTCGGCGTCGCCGTAGTCGTCAAAGACCGTATCCTCCACGAAGGTCTCCTCCGCCAGGATTTCCTCAGCGAGGGCCTCTTCGGGGTCTTGCGTCGCTTCTTCCTCGACCGGTTCGATCATCTCGTCGAAAGCGGCATCCCGGGCAGTCTCGGCCTCGATTGTCGCGGCTTCGGGTTCGGCCACCTCCGGTTCGGTGGTCTCTGGCTCGGCCGCCCGCGCATCGACCACATCATCTTCGATGATGATCGCATCTTCGATCAGAACGGCATCTTCGATTTCTGCGGTGTCGACTGGCGCTGCATCTGCAGTGTGCGCTTCCAGCTCGAGCTCTTCGGTCTTGGTCGCCTCGGCCTCGGCCTCGGCCTCGGCGGCGGCGTCAAGGCCTTCGCGAACCTCGTCGTCCGGCACCTCGATGTCATCCGCGACCTCTGCATCGACCGTCTCGGCCTTGGTGTCGATGCTGTCGTCAAGGACCGCTGACCCGGCTTCCTCCGCGGCGCCGGCCTCCTCCGCGTGGTCAAACTCGGTGTCCTCGTCATCGGCCCACAAAAGATCAGCGGCGGCCTCCGCAAGGTCCGACGCCCGGTCATCTTCAGCGGATGCCGCGATCTCCTCCGCAGGGGCCGCATCCTCCTCAAGGGCAAACGAGGGGCCAAAGTCCGCGGCCTCGGGGGCTTCGTCCAGAAGTTCGCCTTCGTCGGCCTCGAATTCCGCCTCGATGCTTGCGACGGCGGCTTCAAGTTCGACGATCGTCTCTTCCAGCGCGTCTCGCTCCTCGGCCCCGCTCGGGCCGATCTCGCCGGCGTCGTTCACCCTGAGGGAAGGTGTCAGAACCAGCTTGTCCATCGCAGGTGCCGGCGCCGGCTTCGACAACCGTGCGTCCTGTGAAACCAGGCGACGAATGGAAGACAGGACATCCTCGACGTCCAGATTTGCCCGGTGATCAGACATGGCGGCTCCGCTCCTGATTGAGGGTGAAGTCTAAACCGCCTGCAAGCATCCTACAACAGGTTGCAAAATCTTACTTCTTTCCGATCGCCTTGAGCACCCGATCAAGGCTTTCACCCTGCACAGAAGTGTGCGGCGCCGTCTTGACGGCATTGAAATAGGCTTCGGGGTCATAGGTTGGCACCCCAAGCTTGAGGTAATCCGCAGTCAAAAGGCCCATTGATGCCAAAAGCGAATAGGTCGCCACCTGCAGCTGAGTCTCCGCATTGATTCGCGCAGCCTTGGCGTCAAGCAGATCCTGTTCGGTATCCAGCACATCAAGCGTCGTACGCGCACCAAGGCGAGCCTCCTCGCGCACGCCTTCGTAGGCGATCGTCGCCGCCTCCACCTGGCGCTGCGTGGCGGTGATCTGCGCGCGCGCCACGTCGATCGCGGCCCAGCTGTTGCCGACGTTCTGCGCGATGATGACGCCCGATTGCAGCAGCGCCGCACGGGCGGCATCGCGGTTCGCGATGGCCTGGCGGTGCGCCGCCGGCAAGGCTCCGCCCGCGTAGATCGTCTGGCCAAGCTGCAGCCGGATCGTCGCGCTGTTCTCGCCGCCCTCGATCCGCGAGACGGAGGTGCTCAGGTCAAGCGACGGGCGTCGCTGTGCGGCGGCCAGTTCAACAAGGATATCGGCGGCCTTGGCCTGTTCCTGCGCCTGGCGGATGGACGGATGGATACGCTGCGCGATCGAACGCGCCTCGTCGGAACTGCGCGGCAACTCCGGCGTGCGCGGCGGCACCGCAAGCGATCCCGGGTAGCCCCCGGTCGCGGCCCGGTAGGATTCACGCGCCGCGGCAAGGGCACCCTGCGCTGCGGCAAGCGACGCGCGCGCCGAGGCCAGCCGCGCCTCTGCGAGCGCGACATCGGTACGCGTCACCTCGCCGACTGAAAACCGATCCTGCGCGGCCTTCAGTTCCTCCCCGATCACCTTCACCGAGTTTTCGGTGATGGCGAGGTTCTCGTTCGCGTTGCGCACATCCATATAGGCCGCGACGGCCGCAAGCAGCACTTGCTGTTCGACCTGGACGAGCGCATCGCGGGTCGCCAGAACCGCCTGCTTCGCCGCGGCAATCTGAAGCTCGCGACGCCCGAAATCATAGACCGTCCACTGGGCCGCGAGCGAAAGCGAAGCATCAAGACTGTCACCCGCGGGGCTGTCGCTGTAGGTGGCGGATGCAAGCCAAGAGACGACAGGGCGCAAGGCCGCGATCGCGCCGGCGAAATCCTCGTCGGCCGCGCGCAGAACGGCGCGGTTCTGTTCGAGAAGGTTCGAGTTCCGGTACGCCGACGCAAGCGCATCCGCGAGGGTTTCGGCCCAGGCAGGCGCTGCGAACGCCGTAAACACCGACATCGCGGACGCAATCAGCCCGCCGCGGATAGCTGCCATCATGGCCAAACTCCTACATTCGCAACGCACGTCGGGGTCGCCGACGTCATTCTAAAGAGCGAAGCCCCGCGCCTCCTCGAACCCGGGCAGGACAGGGGCAGACGCGTTGAACGCAAAGCGCCAGCTGACCCGGCCATCGATCTTGTGGCCGATCCGGCACAACCCGAGCGTCCCCTCCATGAAGAGACAGCCGATCCGACCGCCCTCTTTCAACTGATCCAGCAGCGCCTGGGGGACGACCTCGGCCGCGCCCTGGATCGCGATGGCGTCATAGGGTCCATGCTTCGGCGAACCCGCCGAAAGCGGGCCCTGGATCACGGCGGCATTGTCGCAGCCCTCGGCCGAAAGCCGCGCCTCGGCCTGTTCGGCAAGCGACGCGTCCTGCTCGACCGCGACGACCGCCTCGGCCATGCGGGCGATCACTGCGGTCGAATAGCCAAGTCCGCACCCGATATCCAGCACGAGGTCGGAGGGCCCGATATCAAGCGCATCAAGCATCTTGGCAAGCGTCCTGGCCTCAAGCATCACACGACCGCCGCCAAGATCGAGGTTCTCGCCGACATATGCGGCCTCGCGGCGCGGGCCAGGGACAAAGGCCTCTCGCGGAATGGCAAGCATCGCCTCGATGATCGGGAATTTCGTCACGTCGTTTGGACGCACCTGATTGTCCACCATCATTGTCCGGCGCGCAGCGAAATCGGTCATCGAGTGAACTCTTCAGTCTGGTTTCCAGTCGGAATTCGTCTTGCCACAGAACGAAACGATCGGCAACGGGTGCAGACTGATGAATGCGTCTGCGAATGGGTTGCGCGGCGTTTTGCCATAGTATATCTCCCCCTCACCTCCGGCGGGTTGGCGGAGAGGTTACGCAGCGGATTGCAAATCCGTGAAGACCGGTTCGATTCCGGTACCCGCCTCCAGGAGCCTTCCCCCTCTTCCCGGACGCGAGCAAGATCTGCCGCGAGGGCCCTTGTCACAGGGGGATGCCGACGGGCTGGATCCGCATCGCGCGCCGGGCGTGCCGATTATCAGGGCAAAAGTTGACGATCAGGCGATTCGGCCACAAAATAATCTTGCACGCAGCAATGTTGAGAGCGGCCCATGTGTGAGATCTTCGCAGGTCAGAACCCGAACCGCTATGAGTGCGTCACGCGCAGGTTGCGCCTGAACGGTCAGAGCACATCGATCCGGCTTGAACGCTCGTTCTGGCGTATTCTCGATCGGATTGCGGAACGCGAGGGGATGACAACCCCAGCGTTCATCTCCCGGCTGCACTCCGAAGTGCTTGAGCTTCATGGCGAAGCGCCAAACTTCACCTCTCTGCTGCGGTGCGCCTGCACGATTCACCTTGGCGAATACGAACAGGATGCAGGCGCAAGGATCGCTGCCGAATAGCGATTTTTCGCGGCTGTAGTACCCGGCTACTACCACGCCGCGGAATTGGTCATCTAGGCTTACCAAAATCGCGAAGATTTTGGAGGACTTATGGCCAAGGCGATTCACTCTATGATCCGTGTGCTCGACGAAGCGCGCTCGGTTGACTTCTATTCCCGCGCATTCGGTCTTTCGGTCGCCGATCGGCTCGACTTCGAGGGTTTCACGCTCGTCTATCTCTCGAATCCGGAAACCAGCTTCGAACTGGAACTGACGATCAACAAGGGGCGGACGGAACCCTATGTGCTCGGCGACGGCTACGGGCACCTGGCGGTATCCGTCAACGACATCGACGCCGAACATGCGCGGCTGACAGAGGAGGGTCTGTCGCCCCGCAAGCTCGTCGATTTCAAGAACGGCGATGTACGGGTCGCGCGTTTCTTTTTCATTGCGGACCCCGATGGCTACCAGATCGAGGTCATTCAACGCGGCGGCCGGTTCCTCTGACCGGCCGCCGAATTGCTCAAGGGAGGACATGATGAGCAAGATCGAAAGGCAAGGCCTGACCCGCCGCGCGCTGCTGGCGCGTTCGGCGGCGGCTGGCGCCCTCGTGGTCACGGGGGCAGGCTTCCTTGCGGCGCCGGACGCCGCCTGGGCGATGGAGGTCAGCGTGATCTCCGAACACCAGATGGCGACGCTGATCCAGATGGCGCGCGACATCTACCCGCATGACAGGATCGCCGACCAATTCTACGCCATCGCGGTCAAGGGCTATGACGCTGATGACAAGAAGGCGCTGGTCGAGGAAGGCGTAGCGGCCCTCGACGCCGCGGCGCAGGCGGCGGGTCATGCCGACTACATATCCATGGGCTGGGAGGAGGATCGCGTCAGCATTCTGCAGGCCATGGAAGACAGCGGCTTCTTCCAGACCGTGCGCGGCGGTCTTGTGACCGGCCTCTACAACCAGAAGGACGTGTGGCCGATCTTCGGCTACGAGGGAGAATCCTTCTCCAAGGGCGGCTACATCGAACGTGGCTTCGACGACATCAACTGGCTTTGACCACGAAGGAGAGGAAACATGGTCGCGAAATTTGATCTGACCGACGACTCCGTCGTGGTCGTCATCGGCACCGGCGCTGGCGGCGGGGTGGTTTCGAATGAACTGGCACAGAAGGGCGTGAAAGTCGTCGCGCTCGAAGCGGGCGGGCGCTATCTGCCGGAGGATTACATCAACGACGAATGGGAAAGCTTCGGGCAGCTTGCCTGGACCGACCCGCGCACCACCTCGGGCGACTGGCGGGTGGCCAAGGACTTTTCGGGTCTGCCGGCCTGGATCGTCAAGGCCGTCGGCGGCACCACCATCCACTGGGCCGGCGCCTCGCTGCGCTTTCAAGACCACGAGTGGAAAGCGAAGACGACCTACGGCGAGATCGAGGGCGCGAACCTGCTTGACTGGCCGATCGACGCCGAAGAAATGGCGCCCTGGTACGACAAGGCAGAGGCCAAGCTGGGCGTCACACGCACCGGCGACCGCGCGGGACTACCCGGAAACAACAACTTCAAGGTGTTGGAGAAGGGCGCGAAGGCGCTTGGGTACGAAGAAGTCCATACCGGACGCATGGCAATCAACTCGGCCGACTACGACGACCGCATGGCCTGCCAGCAGACCGGGTTCTGTTTCCAGGGGTGCAAGTGGGGCGCCAAATGGTCCGCGGCCTATACCGACATCCCGCGCGGTGAGGCGACCGGCAATCTGGAGGTCCGCGATCACGCCCATGTCGCGCGCATCCTGCACGACGACAGCGGCAAGGTGACCGGCGTCGAGTATTTCGACAGGGACGGCAACCTGCAGATGCAGAAGGCGCGTATCGTCTGCGTCGCCGGCAACAGCTTCGAAAGCCCGCGACTCCTGCTCAACTCCGCATCGGAGATGTTCCCGAACGGCCTGGCAAACAGTTCAGACCAGGTGGGCCGCAACTACATGCGCCACATGACCGGGTCAGTCTACGCGGTCTTCGACAAGCCGGTTCGCATGTGGCGCGGCACGACCATGGCGGGGATCGTCCGAGACGAGGCGCGCCATGACCCCTCGCGCGGATTTGTCGGCGGCTACGAACTGGAAACGCTGTCGCTCGGCATTCCGTTCATGGCAGCCTTCCTGAACCCCGGAGCCTGGGGCAGGTCCTTCACGAGCGCGCTTGACAGCTACGAGAACATGGCGGGGCTGTGGATCGTGGGCGAAGACATGCCGCAGGCAACGAACCGCGTCACCCTGTCGGATGTGAAGGACCAGTGGGGCCTGCCGGTCGCCAACGTCAACTTCTCGGATCACCCCAACGATGTCGCGATGCGCAATCATGCCTATGCGCAGGGCGAGGCGATCTACAACGCGGTGGGCGCAACTCGAACCTTCCCGACCCCGCCATATCCCTCGACGCACAACCTGGGCACCAACCGGATGTCGGAAAAGCCCGAAGACGGTGTTTGCAACAAGTGGGGTCAGACCCACGACATCGCGAACCTCTTCATCTCGGACGGAAGCCAGTTCACGACCGGGGCGGCGGAGAACCCGACGCTCACCATCGTGGCACTCGCCATCCGTCAGGCCGATTTCATCGCCCGTGAAATGGCCGCGGGCAACATCTGATCCAGCGGTCAAGATGCGTGCTGCCGGTCCGCTATTCCCAGCGGGCCGGCAGTTTTCCTATTCAAGGCATACGGGTCAGATTCCGTGATCGCCCGATGCGACCGGGGCCGGTTTCCTCAGTGCACCGGCGCTGGCAGGAAAACCCTGTCGGGTCGACCGCTCAGGAAAGGGCGCAGGGGGTCAGGCCCAGCCTTTCGGTCAGCCCGGCAAGCGCCACGCGCGCATCTTGCCCCCAGTCAGCTCCCCGAGCGGCATAAAGCGTCGCCTGGCTCTGGTGCACCAGCCCATCGGAAAGGATCTTCAGGTGGTTCGCCCGCAGGGTCTCACCGCTCGAGGTGATGTCCGCCACCGCCTCGGCGGTCAGGTTCTTGACTGTCCCCTCGGTCGCGCCCTGGCTGTCGACCAGCTGATAGTCGGCCACGCCGTGCTGGGTCAGGAATTCCCGCACCAGCCGGTGATACTTGGTGGCGATCCGCAACCGGAAGCCATGCGCCCGGCGAAAGGCGGCAGCGGCGGCGTCCAGATCGTCAAGCGTATCGACATCGGGCCAGCAGGCCGGTACGGCAATGATCAGGTCGGCGTGGCCAAAGCCCATCGGCGCAAGTTCGGCCACCTGCGATGGCCAGTCGGCCAGCTTTTCACGCACAAGGTCGGATCCGGTGACGCCCAGGTGGATGCGGCCGGCCGCAAGCTCGCGCGGGATCTCGCCCGCGGACAGCAGCACAAGCTCCAGCCCGTCCACGCCTTCGACAGCACCGGCATATTCGCGGTCGGATCCGGCGCGGCTCAGCTTCACGCCACGGGTGCCGAACCAGTCAAAGCACTGCTCCATCAGCCGGCCCTTGGAGGGCACTCCAAGCTTCAGCATCACCCCAGCCCTCCCAGGTCGGCGACAAGTCCGGGCCTGATGATGCCGCCCACGGCGGGGATCGAGCGGCCTTGACCCAGCACCTCGGTCAGCGCGTCGTAGCGCCCGCCAGAGGCGACAGGCGGCAACCCCGCTTCGGCCGAATGGAACGAGAACACGAAACCGTCGTAGTATTCGAGCGTCGTGCGCCCGTGGCTTGCCTCGAACGCCAGCGTACCCACGTCGATGCCGGCCCGTGCCAGCGCGTCAAGCCGCGCCTCCATCCGGTCGACGGCGGGGACGATGGCGGGCATGTCGCGCGCCAGGTCGCGCAGATGCGCCAGCGCGGCCGGACCCGGCGCTTCGAGGTTCAGAAGGTCTTCAAGCCGCGCGACCTCCTCGGCCGAGATCGGGGCAGCGGCCGCGTCTTCGGCCAGCGCGGCGAGGCGGGCGGAAATCTCCGCGGCGGACCGCAGCCCGAGGTGCGGGGCGGGGGCCGGCCGCGCGCCCTGGGCAAGCACCTTGATCAACGCGGCACGGCTGGGCGGCACCGGCGCGCGCCCGCCGAACCGGTCAAGAAGCTGGGTGAACCGGCGCGGCCGCCAGATGTGACGCAAGAGCGCCGCCTTGCGGGATTCCAGCGTCCGGAGGCCGCGGACGGCGGCGGTCAGGATGGCGATGTCGCCGGTCGCGGCACGCAGGCCAAGGGGGGCGAGAAGCCGCGCGAACAGCGCGAAGACCTCCGCATCCGCCGCCACGGGATTGTCGCGTTCGAAGACCTCGTAGCCGACCTGGACATATTCGGCGCGCCGCGCGCTTGGCCGTTCCTGCTTGCGGAAGACCTCGCCCGCATAGCAGTAGCGCGCGGGTTCGGCCCCGTCGGCCATGTGCATCTGCACGACCGGCACCGTGAAGTCGGGGCGCAGCATCATTTCGCCGCGCAGCGGGTCGGCGGTCACATAGGCGCGCGCGCGGATGTCTTCGCCGTAAAGGTCCAGAAGCACTTCGGCAGGCTGGAGGATATCAGCTTCCACCTCGACCGCGCCCGCCGCGCGGAACGCGGCGACAAGGCGCGCCGCCTCGACCCGGGCCGCGGCCTTTTCCGCCATCAGCCCTGCCCCAGGATGCGGCGCACTTCCGTCACAAGGGCATCGCGCGCGACCTCGGTCTGGGCGGGCTGGGCCTTCCATTCCTCGTGGCTGGCCTCGGCGGCGATCCTGGCGCCAAGGAACAGGTCCTTGACCTGCACCACCCCGCGCGCGGCCTCGTCCCCGCCCTGGATGATCGCAACGGGCGAATTGCGCTTGTCGGCGTACTTCAACTGGTTGCCGAAGTTCTTCGGGTTGCCGAGGTAGACCTCTGCCCGGATGCCGGCGCGGCGCAGCTCTGTCGCCATCGCCTGATAGTCGGCCATCCGGTCACGGTCCATCACGGTCACGACGACGGGGCCGCGCGTATCGGCTGCGATCCGCCCCTTGGCGCGCAGCGCGGCGAGCAGGCGGTCGACACCGATCGACACGCCGGTCGCGGGAACCGATTGCCCGGTGAACCGCTTGACAAGATCGTCATAGCGCCCGCCGCCCGCGACCGACCCGAACTGCCGCTTGCGGCCCTTTTCGTCGAGGATTTCGAAGGTCAGTTCGGCCTCGTAGACCGGCCCGGTGTAATAGCCAAGGCCGCGCACGACCGAGGGGTCGATGACGATGCGGTCCGGGCCATAACCCTGGGCGGCGAGGAGGTCGGCGATGCTTTGAAGCTCGTGCACCCCCTCCTGCCCGACAGCGGAGCCGCTAACGAGAGTCATCAGCTTGAGGATGGTTCCCTCGTTGTTGGCGGCCCTGGCATTCATGAAACCCATAACGGTGTCAGCCTGTTCGTCCGACAGCCCGGCACCCTTGGTGAAATCGCCGCTCTCGTCCATCCGGCCCGCGCCGATCAGCGCGCGCACACCCGCATCACCGAACTTGTCGAACTTGTCGATGGCGCGCAGCACGATGCCGCGTTCGTGGGCGAACTTCTCGGGGTCAGCGGGGGCGAGAACGCCCGCGACCTCCATCACCCCGTTCAGAACCTTGCGGTTGTTGACCTT
>ERZ795053.951-NODE-951-length-37092-cov-10.747928_pt1 | contig 37092 bp, 34 predicted proteins | sample MGYA00375137_ERZ795053 | MGnify/ENA primary metagenome ERZ795053 (study PRJEB30182, sample SAMN05720284) | activated sludge metagenome | isolation source: Anaerobic digester | place: Hong Kong | collected 2014-12-17 ... | reverse complement strand
TAAGAACACTAACTTCGTTTCGCTCTTGTCCGAGTAAAATATAGGGCGGCAAAAGTCAACGCTCCATTTAATATCAGCAACTCGAAGCCAAATTTATATCCGGAAAATAGAAACGAGGAATACCTATTTAAAACATAACAAACCACCGGCGAAAGTATGGCAATTACAGGCACCAGCTTATCGTTAGGCTGATACGATGTAAACATTCCAAAAGCAAACAACCCCAGCAACGGACCATAAGTATAGCCGGCAACAGTAAAAATGGCATCAATTACACTCCTATCGTTAAAGGAGTTAAAGAGTAAAATGGTAAAAACCATTATTACCGAAAGAATTATATGAACCCTTTGGCGAACCTTTTTAAGTGTAACCTCATCCATGTTTTTTGTCTCAAGCAAATCGATAGTTACCGATGTCGTCAGTGCTGTTAAAGCGGAATCAGCACTCGAGTACGCTGCGGCAATTAACCCGAGCACAAAGAAAATTCCAACTACCGGCGACAAATACTTTGTGGCAATCATTGGGAAAATATCGTCGGAATGGGCAGGAATAGGAATTCCTTTGGATGCAGCGTAAACGTATAGCAATACGCCCAACGACAAAAATATGAGGTTAACCGGTAAAAATGCAAAACCATACCAATACATATTTTTGCGCGCATCGGAATAGTTTTTACAACTCAAATTCTTTTGCATCATATCCTGATCGAGCCCCGTCATAACAATAGTTATAAATGCGCCGCCCAAGAACTGCTTAATAAAATGGAAGCGGTTGTTTATATCGTCGAAAAACCAAACCTTAGATAAATCGCTATTACGAATGGTTGTAATGATTCCATGAAAATCAAGATTCAAACTTTTGGCTATAAAGTATATGGTCAGCAATACTGAACCAATCATTGCAACTGCCTGAAAAGCATCCGTCCAAAGCACCGTTCGCACACCGCCCTTGCGGGTGTATAGCCAAATTAACAATACCGTTACCGAAACCGTTACCCAAAATGGCACACCCCATTGTCTAAAAATAGTAAGTTGCAGCACACTTGACACAATAAACATCCGAAACGAAGCCCCAATTATTCGCGACACTAAAAAAAGGACAGCCCCGCTCTTGTACGAAAAGAAGCCAAAACGCTGTTCAAGATATGTGTATATCGATGTTAAGTTCAACCGATAATACAACGGAAGCAACACGTTGGCCACCACAAAATAACCCAATAAGTAACCAAGCACCATTTGCAAATACGAAAACTGGCTTGTTCCAACCCACCCGGGAACCGAAATAAACGTGACTCCCGATATGGAAGTTCCCACCATGGCAATAGAAACCAAGTACCACGGCGATTTTCTGTTCCCGATAAAAAAGGTTTGATTATCGGAATGCCTCGAGGTAAAGTAGGAAATAACGAAAAGTACAATAAAGTAAGCCCCAATTAGCAGTAATATTTGTAACGACGACATATTTGTCCATAATTTAATTTCATTGCAAATAAAGCATTATCGGTTTAGTTTAGCAACTATTTCAACTTTTATACAAAAAATGCTTAGGAGAAAAGTAATCGATTTTTTTTAGCTTTGCGTTTTGGTTTATTAGAAGTTACTAAAAATTTCTTTTGAAATTTCAACTACATGAATATCCAGTCTTATCCATCGAAACTGCTCGAAAACGCAGTTGAAGAATTTTCTAAACTACCCGGAATAGGACGCAGAAGCGCTCTACGCATGGTATTGCACTTACTCCGAATGAATTCCGAAGAGGTAAAAATGTTTACCAAGTCCATCGACGACTTAAAGGAAAACGTAAAGTTTTGCAAGGTTTGCAATAACATATCCGACTCGGACATTTGCGAAATATGCTCGTCGAAACGACGCGATACCTTCACCGTATGCGTGGTAGAAAATATTAAGGATGTAATGGTTATAGAAAACACACATCAATTCAATGGATTATACCACGTATTGGGCGGCGTTATAAACCCCATGGAAGGAATTGGCCCATCGGACTTAAGCATTGACAAACTCATGGAACGTGTAAAGTCCGGACAAATTAACGAGATAATTATGGCGTTAAGCCCTACAACCGAAGGCGATACAACAAACTTCTACATTTACAAGAAATTAAAGGAATTCAACATAAACGTTACCACCTTGGCCAGAGGCGTTGCCTTTGGCGATGAACTTGAATATACCGACGAAATAACCCTTGGCAGGGCAATTGTAAACAGGGTTAAATTCGACGATGCCCCTTCCAAATAACTTGCGCTAAACATACTATCCATAACTTTACAACTTAATTTCACCCATGTTTTAAACACTTTTGACAAAGTTTTTTACTGCAACTGCCGATATTTTATAAATTAATGTAACTTTATAGACACTAATTCTATTGTGAAACACCAAGATTAAACAGGACATTATATTGATTATGAGAAAACTATCCTTCATAATCTTACTTTTAATTACAAATTTAGCATTAGCACAGGATAACCTATCCGAGTTGATTTCTGCAGGCGAAAATTCTATTAAAGAAAAGAATTACAAAGCCGCAGTTTCGTCGTATAAACATGCCCTGGAAATATCTAACGCCGACACATTAGCCTTAAACGGAATAATTAGGGCCTTAACTTTAATGGGCGATTACAGAGAAGCCCAAAAGTACGCCGAAGGTGCAATAAAAACTTACCCCGATAACGCCGAATTTATATTTCGTAAGGGTATAATTCATAACTTAAACGGAGACCACGAAAAAGCTGTTGAAGAGTTTAATAGCGCCCTCAACCTCAAATCAACACAAAATTTAAAAATTCGCATTCTTCTAAACAAAGCATCGGCCGAATTTAAACTGGAAAACTTTACGGGAGCCCTTGACGATTATAACCAGGTTATTGAACTTGATCCTCGAAACGCAAACGCATATAATTACAGAGGTTTGGTAAACTATAGGCTAAACTACTTTATCGATGCGGTTAACGATTACAACAACTCCATTGATTTAGAACCCAACGTTGCTTCAACATACTACAACAGGGGCATGTCGTACTTAAAACTAAACGAAAAGTATAAGGCGTGTGTCGATTTTCACAAGGCTTGTCAACTTAAGTACGTAAACGCCTGTAAGATGATTGTAATTGAATGTAGTAATCAGTAATTCTCAATAAAATTGCAGTTAGTTAATCCGCCTGAATAGGCGGATTTTTTTTATTATACGAACGCTTATGTTCAATATTTCCCAATCGGGGAATTCATAATTCAACACAAAATCATGTATGCTCTAAAACACTCTCCCTTTAGGATAAAATTGATTATCGTTTTTTTGAATATTATTTTTACATTTTCTAACTTTACGGGGTTAAATAGAATCGTTTTGTTATCAAAAAAACTATTTTTGTTACAATATTTAATTTAAAGGTCAAAATTTTTAAAACCATACAACAATGATTAGCGATTTAAACAGCATCCTGTCCATGAGTTCGAAACGGATGAAACGTTCAGTAATCCGTGAGTTGTTAAAAATGACTCAGCGTCCTGAAATCATCTCTTTTGCAGGTGGACTACCTTCTCCCGAAAGTTTCCCAGGAGAACTACTAAAAGAAATAACACTAGAAGTATTGAGCTCCGATAGCGCCCATGCTCTTCAGTACAGCGAAACCGAAGGCGATAAACGGTTAAGAGAATTAATTATTGAACGTTACAATAAAAAGGGCGTAAACGTCTCCCTTAAAAACATTCTTATAACAACAGCATCGCAGCAATCACTTGATCTTTTACCAAAGATATTTGTAAATCCAGGCGATAAGGTAATTTGCGGCATACCGAGTTACTTAGGAGCAATTTCGGCATTTAACAGCTATGGTGCAGAAGTTACCGGCGTTGAAATGGATGAAAACGGAATGCGTTCCGATATGCTCGAAGAAACTCTTGAAGAACTCAAGAAAAAAGGACAAAAGCCAAAGTACATATACGTAATTCCTGACTTCCAAAATCCAACTGGAATTTGTATGCCGGAAAAACGTAGAATTGAAATTATTGAGGTAGCTCGCAAATACGACGTGTTAATCGTAGAAGACAGTCCATACCGCGAGGTTCGTTTTGCAGGAACGCCACAGCGTACCATGTTCGAACTCGATGGAACCGGACAGGTAATTCTTTTAGGAACAATGTCAAAGGTATTTGTTCCAGGTTTCCGTATTGGATGGGTAATTGCAAACGAACAAGTTATCGATAAGTTGGTAGTAGCAAAGCAAAACACCGATTTATGTACTTCGGCATTTGTACAAAAAATTTCTGCCAAATACATCGAAAAAGGGTACTTCGACGAAAACCTTGGAAAAATTAACAAAATGTACAAGGAAAAACGCGATGCCATGGTTGCCGCATTTCACAAGTATATGCCCGAAGGTGTTAAATGGACGGAACCCGAAGGAGGTCTATTCCTATTTATGACATTACCCCAAGACATCGATGCCGAGGATTTGTTTAAAGTTGCCATTGAAGAGAATGTTGCATTTGTTCCCGGAACATCCTTCTATTGCAACGGGAAAGGTAAAAATACCCTTCGCTTAAACTTCTCGTACATGTCGAAGGAAAAGAACGAAGAAGGCGCACACAGACTTGCCAACGCAATAAAACGTCTAATGAAATAATTTTTAAAGATTTTCCTATAATTGAAACAAAAAGCCACTTAAAGTGGCTTTTTTAGTACATTTACAAAAAATACGATAATAACATCACAAAAGGGAAAATGGAACTTTCCGTAGTAATAGTCAACTACAACGTTCGATATTTTATTGAACAATGCCTACTTAGTTTAAGGAAAGCGGAAAGCGATATTTCTCTCGAAATTATTGTTGTTGACAATGCTTCAACCGACGGTTCCTGCCAAATGATTCGGCAAAATTTTTGCGAAGTTACTCTAATAGAAAACACAAAAAACGTAGGTTTTTCCAAGGCAAATAATCAAGCTATAAAACAGGCTAAAGGGCAATATATCTTGCTACTAAATCCCGACACCGTTGTGCCGGAAGACACACTCCCAAAATGCTTGAATTTTATGAACCAACACTCCGAAGTAGGCGGCTTAACCGTGAAAATGATTGATGGACGAGGTTCCTACTTACCCGAATCGAAAAGGGGATTTCCTTCGCCATGGACAGCATTTTACAAGATATTCGGATTAACATCCCTGTTTCCACATTCAAAGATTTTCGGACAATACTATCTGGGACACCTAAGCCCTAACGAACAGCACGAAATTGAAATTCTGCCGGGTGCCTTTATGTTTCTGCGAAAATCGGCACTGGATAAAGTAGGCCTACTCGACGAGCAATTTTTTATGTATGGCGAAGACATCGATTTATCGTACAGAATAGTCAAATCCGGCTATAAAAATTACTACTATCCCGAATGCAAAATTATTCACTATAAAGGGGAAAGCACCAAGAAAGGAAGTCTTAACTACGTAATTGTGTTCTACCAGGCAATGATAATTTTTGCCCGTAAACATTTCAACAATAAAAAGGCAAAGGCTTTTTCATTCTTAATAAATATAGCCATTTACTTTAGGGCAATGCTGTCGATGCTTCATCGGGTTGCAAAAAAAACATGGCTCCCGTTAACCGACGCCGCCCTAATTTTTGCAGGTTCTGCAATAAGCATAAAATGGTGGGAATTTTACCGTTTCGGAAGTAATAATGTTTACCCCGAAAACTACATAAAAATTCTAATTCCAATCTATATAGTGCTTTGGCTAATTTCGCTGTGGATTACCGGTGCATACGACAAGCCTCAAAAGAAATTAGCAACGCTAAAAGGCACGCTTATAGGAACAGTTGCCATACTGTCTATTTACTCCGTACTTCCTGTAGAAATGCGATTTTCCCGTGCTATAATTTTTATTTTAACGGGTTGGACATTTATTTCGACATTACTGGTGCGGGCATTGCTAAATACGCTAAAAATATCGGAGATTTTCGAGGTAAACATTTCGAAACGCGTTGGCATTATTGGCTCCCCAGCCGAAGCACAAAAAGTTACTGAAATACTACATACTGCCGGAATAGGAAATCAGCCATCGATTCTAAATTCCAATGAAATTAGAGATGAAGAAAGCAAATCTATTTCGTTGGAACGATTAAGTGATTTTATCAGGCTAAACGAAATTAACGAAGTTATTTTCTGCTCCGAGCAACTATCGATGCAGGAAATTCTGCAATGTATGCTGTTCCTTTCGCCCACAGGAATCAAATTTAAAATTGCCCCATATCAAGGCAACTCAATTATCGGGAGCAACTCCATTGAAACGCAAGGAGAACTTTACTCACTCGACATTCAGACCATTGGAAAGCCAAACGCCAAACGCTATAAAAGATTATTCGACATAGTTAGCGCTGCTGTAATTATTCCGTTATGGCCACTTACCGCATGGTTTGCTCGCCAACCTTTCTACATCCTTGGAAACGCATTTCTAGTGCTTATAGGCTGCAAAACTTGGATTGGCTATAATAAAAGCGAAAATGGCATTGGCAATCTCCCGAAAATCAAAAACAACGTTTTTAACATTTCGTCAGAAAAAAATAGTAATTCCCATTCGATTATAGAGGCAAATCAACTTTACGCAAGAAACTATAACGTTTATACCGATACCAAAACCCTTTTAAGCAACCTTTTTTCGAAAATGATTAAAAGCAAATAATCATTTTATTTTTAACTTTTTTCTCCAATAAAATTATTCGAAAACTTGAAATTTTCACTGATGAAATTTTGATTTTAATTGAATAAGTAAAACCTTATTCTTTGCGTTGCATTTGATTTTTACGTCACTACGCTAAAATATCATCGGAATAAATTCAACAATTCGTAGCATTCTCTGTTATACTGTTGAAATTTTTCAACAAACATAAAAAAACAGATTGTTCGAAATGGCTTACGAAGTTAATATATCCCTTCCCGCCATGGGTGAAGGTATCACCGAGGCAAAAATTATTAGATGGTTGGTTAACGTTGGCGATGTTATAGAAGAAGACCAACCTTTAGTTGAAATAGCAACCGACAAGGTTGATTCCGAAGTACCTTCCACAACTTCAGGGAAGGTGAAAGAATTACTTTGCAAGGAAGGCGATTTTCCACAGGTAGGTCAAACAATTTGCGTTATTACTGCCGAAGGTAAGGTTTCAGGAACTATAGAACAAAGTAACACTGTAGCCCAAACTAATACAATTACACAATCCATTTCAACTTTAAACATTGAAAATTCAGCCTCGAATAGCTCTGAAATCGAAGTTGAAGATAGCAGTAAACTACTAAATATGCACCTGTCTCCTTTGGTTCGAAAAATTGCACAGGAAGAAAACATTTCAACATCAGAATTGCAGAAAATTAGGGGAACAGGCCTTAACGACAGAATTACCAAAGATGATATTTTGCTCTTTATCCAAAATAGGGATAAAGTAGTAGCAAAAGCCTTTAACCCCACCGTGGCAACAAAACAAAGCACAGAAATTTCTACAATTTCCGAGGGAATGCGCCACGAAGTTATTCCCATGGACAGAATGCGCAAGTTAATTGCCGAACACATGGTAAACTCCATACATACTTCGGCTCATGTCACCTCATTTATCGAGGTGGATGTTACAAAACTGGTTAACTGGCGCAACTCGATTAAGGAAAACTTTCAGCAAACCGAAGGCGAAAAGTTAACGCTTACCCACCTTTTTGCCCAAGCAACAGTTAATTCCATTAAAAAATTTCCCGTGCTCAATTCCTCGGTAGATGGCGACAATATCATCATAAAAAAGAATATTAACCTGGGAATTGCCACGGCATTGCCTAACGGCAATTTAATTGTTCCGGTGATTAAAAACGCCGAAAAGTTAAACTTATCGGGCATCGCATCCTCAACTAACGATTTAGCCAAACGTGCCCGCGAAAACAAACTAAAACCCGACGAAATACAAAGCGGAACTTTCACAATATCCAACTTGGGCTCGTTCGATACACTTACCGGAACTCCCATCATCAACCAACCGCAAGTTGCCATTCTTGCCATTGGTGCTGTAAAAAAACGCCCCGTTGTTATAGAAACACCGGAAGGCGATACTATTGGAATACGACAAATGTGTATAATCTCCCTATCGTACGACCATAGGGTTATCGATGGAGCACTTGCCGGTTTATTCCTAAAAGAATTCCGCGATACCATCGAAAATTTTTCACCGTCGGCATAGTCTTCCTGAGTTAAGTGTTTTTTATACCAGTAAAATACCTTTATCAACAGGTTCGAAATTGAACTTACGAATTGGCCTTGGCAATAAAACCGTACGTCAAGCGGCTATTAATTCATATTCGACAAGCCAATTTTAACAATTTAATTTACCAGCTAAAAAATAACTTCAACCGAAAAACTTCTTACAGGTTATAAGAATTTTCGGTAATTTAACATATATTGTTTCCCTATTTGTCAAAAAAACTCGGCATCTAATCAAACTTATAAATTATAAGTTTATGCCAAATTTATTGGGCTTTACGACTATTTAGCCCCTTGTTCACGAATTGTTAATCAAAATGCTGAAAACAAACAAAAAACCTAATCGTATATAAAATTAGAGTAAAGCAAAAACACTAAAAAAAACACCGTGTTATCTTTCTGATTATATTTGCATTGTAATTAAGTAATTAAACAAGAAAACTTAGGCACCGAAGAAGTGGATTGATTTTTATAGAATGAGACTTAAACTGCTTTTATTAACTATAGCCCTTATAATTTCGAATGGTTCCTTTTGCCAAAAAAGTTCCTACTATCGCAGGGTTTTTGTCGATGCCGAATACTATCTGCTATACGAAGAGTATCAGGATGCCTTACCCCTATATTTCGAATTATACCAACATTATCCCAACAACGCCAATATAGCCTATCGAATTGGGCTATGCTACCTTCACATTCCAAATCAAAAAACAAAGTCCATAAAATATTTCGAAAAAGCGCTTGGAAGCATTACGGACAACTATAAAGAAGGATATTTTACCGAAACCAGTACTCCTCACGAAGTGCTGCTATACTATGGCGAGGCACTAAGAATTAACAATGAACTTGACAAAGCGTTAAAGGCTTTCAAAGATTATCAGAATAAATTAAAACCAAACGATTTAAGAGAACAGCGTGTTGTTCAAAAAGAAATTGAATCGGTTAACTACGCCAAAGTACAAATTGAAAATCCTAAAAAGCACATAATTGAGCCCATTCAGGGAAATATAAATACTCAATTTCCTGAAATAAACCCTTTGGTTGACAGTTCGGGCAATACAATATACTACACCTCGATACAGCGTTTCTACAACGCTATACTATCGAGCGAGCGAAACACTAACACTTACTGGAAAAATCCAATTAACTTAAATGCGCAACTATGGGCCGAAGGAGTAATCAAAACCGTAGGAATTTCTCTTTCCGGCGATTTTCTAATATTAGCCCGAAACGATAACGATGTCTTTAACCTATACTTTAGTAAGTACGACAAGGCAACAAAAACATGGTCGCAAATCTCGAAATTTCCAAAGGAAATTAACAGTAAGAGTTGGGAAACATTCGGATCGTTATCGGCAACCGGCGATACTCTATTTTTTAGCAGTAACCGCGAAGGAGGTTTTGGCGGATTTGACATTTACATGTCGATAAGAACAAACGATGGCTGGTCAAATCCAATAAATCTAGGAAATAAAGTAAATTCTGAGTACGACGAAATTGCTCCTTTTGTCACCGAAAATGGGAAACGACTATTTTTTAGTTCAAATGGGTTTAAAACAATGGGAGGATTTGACCTTTTTTATGCTAATTTTGAAAATAATACATGGGGAATTCCCCAGAATTTAGGATATCCTATAAATACTACTGATGACGACACTTTCCTGTTCCCAATTAAGAATGGTAAACGTGGATTCATAAGTAGGGGGAGCGAAAAAACGGGCAATGAGGATATCTATGAAGTAAAAATAGATATTACCGAATGAAAATGAAGTTCAACCTTGTAATTCTGTCAATATTTCTCCTTGCTTTTAGCCAAGTAGGATTTTCGCAAGGAAAGTTTGAAGCGGAAGAAACATATCGCGATGCGAACTCCTACTTCTACTTCGAAGATTACGAAGAAGCATTAGCCTTGTATAGGAGTATTTATAAATCATTCCCAAATAACAGCAACATCGACTACCGCATTGGTTTTTGCTACCTAAACATTCCCGGTAGTAAATATAGAGCCATACCTTACTTAAAAAAAGCCATTACCGCTACAACAAAGTTTTATAACGAAGAATCGATTGTTGAAAAAAAAGCGCCTATTGATGTTTACTTTTATCTGGGAAATGCCTTTTTTATTAATAATCAAATAGATTCAGCGCTAAAATACTACCAAGAATTTCACAACTTAACAAAAGGAAAAGGTAACTGGGATTTTGAATACCTCAACCATCAAATACAAACGGCTAAAAATTCCGAAATTTTAAAAAAATCGCCCATCAACTTTATAGAATCAAAACTAGGCGATAATATAAACAATCAACTATACAACTACAACGCAGTAGTATCGGGCAATGGCAAAATTTTAGCATATACTACCAAGCAAAAGTTTTACGATGCAATAATGGTTGCCAAACTTAATAGCGATGGGCAATGGGGAAAACCTCAAAATATTACTCTCGATTTACAGGTAAACGGAACTTGTAAAACTTTGAGTCTTTCATATAACGGCAACGAACTTTACCTTTTTAAGGATGACAACCACGATGGGAATATTTACGTGTCGAGGTTCGAAGACAACCGTTGGCAACCTATGGTTAAACTCAACTCGAACATTAACTCGGAAGCATACGAAACACACGCATGTCCAAGTCCAGACGGAAAATCGTTATACTTTACCAGTAACAGACCGGGGGGATACGGCGAATTAGATATTTACGTTAGTAAAAGAACCGAAGGATTAGACTGGGGAAAACCTCATAACCTAGGAGATATTATAAATACACCTCTAAACGAAGATACGCCATTTGTAACATCCGACGGAGAAATGTTGTTTTTCAGCTCCGAAGGACATAACAACATGGGTGGATACGATGTATTTGTTTCTCAGATAAACGACCAAAACCAATGGTCAACTCCAATAAATATAGGCTACCCAATAAACACTACCGATGACGATCTATTCTTTTTCCCTACAAATAAAGGTTCGCAAGCTCTTGTTTCCCTTTTTAATAAAAAAGGTACCGACAGGGATATTTACTCAATAGATCTTTTTATACCCCGTTACAGAAAAAGTATTGTACTTTCGTCGCAAAAGTACGAACATCCTTCCGAAGCCGCCTTTCAACGACTTATCGTCGATACCCTTTCTCAAAAAGGGAAAGCCATTGTTGACCCAACATCTAGCAATATCAATATCGATTTTCTTAGTAACACCGAAAATACGCTCTACTTAAAAGGAAAACCATACGATATTCTTCTTCAACTATCACGAGAAGAATTAAAACCAAGTAACGGAAATATTTCTTCTATAGAGTTAGCCAACAATGAGCGAAAAATAACTCCTGTTATAGATACTACGACAAATAAAAAAGACAGCATTAATAGTTCTCCTATAAAGGAACGCATCTCACTGATAAAAAAACTGTCGGATACAAATAACACCGTTGCCAACTTTAACAATGCGGCAAAAAGCGTAAACACAACTCAACTTGTTGATAAAAGCAATGATTTGGAGGGATCGTATCTAATGGAAATGCTATTGCTCCTTACAAATCCAAAAGATTATAGCATTCTCACTCCCGTACTAAAAAGGAACTGGATTTTTCCCGCAGGTTTCTTTAACGAAAGCATAATAAAGTTCAGTAATTCCTTCAAATCGCAACAGGAAAAAGATGCAATGACTTTAACGCTTTCCAAATTTTTAGATCAACTGGTAACACCCCAAAACATAAGCGCTTTTGCGCCTCGTAAACGTTCTCAATCGGCTAAGGATATAAATACATTCAACTATGTATTTAATCGTATGGTAAATATGGCTTCGCCCGAATTGGGAAAGAAACTTGCCTACACTAAGGTTAACCATGATAACATACAAACAATTAACGAGTTAATTGTCACACTAAAAAAAGAGCAACCTGAAATTTACCATAAATACTCCGACGAACTACTTAGAATTTTAACACAGATTTCGTTTGAAACATATAAGAATTTGCCGGATAATAAAAAAATTGAGCTTTATAATAGCATAGGAAGTTCCACAATTATTCCGACTTCTAATAGATGGTGGATTTACCTGATAATTGCATTAGTTATTGCTTTGGCAAGTTTCTTAACATATCGAATTTACAAAAAGAGGTAAACTACCCGATAGCAAGCAAAGCACACGCTAACTTTTTGACGGCTAAGGGGAATATCTTTACACAAGCAATACTCGCTTTTTGAACCTTTTAAAAGAAATTTAGTTACTAGTAAAAACATTAAACATGGACAAATTTGCAATACAAGCCGATTGGATAGACGGAATGGCTTTTGAAACCGAGGTTAACGGTCACAAACTGGTAATTGATGCCAACGAATCGGTTGGAGGTAAAAATCGTGGTCCAAGGCCTAAGCCGTTAATGCTGGTAGCCCTTGCAGGATGTACCGGAATGGATGTTATTTCAATCCTAAAAAAAATGCGAGAGGATGTAAAAAAGTTTAGGGTTGGCGTTGAAGCACTACAAACCGATGAGCATCCCAAGCATTACTCCGAAATGAAGATTGTTTACGAATTCTGGGGAACGAATCTGAATAAGGATAATATTAATAAGGCAATAACCCTTTCGCAGGAAAAATATTGTGGTGTTAGTGCTACTTACAAAAAGGCAATGGAACTAAGTTACGAAGTGGTAATTCACGAAGAATAAGTCTTATGAAAGTTTCAAAAGATACTTCAATTGAGGATTTAGTAGAAAAAGTTCCTCAATCGGTTATATTTCTTCGTGAAAAGGGCATTGTTTGTGTTGTTTGCGGGGAACCTGTTTGGGGTAGTCTGTACGACGTTGCCAAGCATAAAGGTTTTTCCGACGAGAGTATCGATGACATTGTTATCGAACTTAATCAACTTCAAACAAAAAACTAGCACTTAGCCATTCTATTTAACAACCTGTCAATTTGTACATATTGGGTTTCCCAAAGAAGGAAACCTTTTTTTGTTCATATACATTCCCAACATAACGTAATATTTTTCAAATGGCTTACATTTGCGCAAAGAATAGAAAATTATGCCTCGATATAAAATAACCCTCGAATACGATGGCTCCCATTACCGTGGATGGCAATTTCAGCGTGAAGTTCCTACCATCATGGGAAAATTAATGGATGCCATTAAACTTGTCTATAAAAAAGAACAATACGAACTGTACGGTTCCGGCCGAACCGATTCGGGCGTTCATGCCTTAAACCAAGTAGCGCATCTCGATATAGATTCATCGATGCCTCCCTACGTAGCCATCAATAGGCTTAACGAAGAACTGCCATCTTCCATCAACATACTGGCAATGGAAAAAGTAAACGCCAAATTTCATGCACGCTACAGCGCTGCAGCCCGAAGTTACGTTTACCATATATCCAAACGACGTACGGCATTTGGGAAAGATTATGTTTGGTGGATAAAGGAAGTACTAAACGTAAACGCCATGGCAACCGCAACCGAGCATTTTATTGGCATGAAGGATTACAAATCGTTTGGCATTCCCGAAAAAGAAGGTGCATCAACATTAGTTAAACTGGACGACCTAAGAATTTTTGAAACCGAAGGTTCAATTATTATTCAGGTTATCGGTTCTCATTTTCTTTGGAAAATGGTAAGACGCATTGTAGGCACGTTGGTAGAACTCGGCAAAGGGAACTTAACCGAAAGCGATATCGAAAACTTTTTTAAAGAATACTCGAAAATCCCTGCAAAGTTTACAGCACCACCTTCAGGGTTATACCTCGAAAAAGTTTACTATCCCGGCGAAGAGATAGATACGGAGCCAAGTTTTTTAGTAAACATTTTGTAATTTCTAAATAAGGCCCTGCTCATAAAGAATAATTAGCTCGTTAAGAACCTTATCATCGCCTTCGGGGTCGAAGCGTGTTTTTAAATTCGACCCAAAAATTCGCGCAATTCCCTGCCAAAAAGCAGCGGAAAATCCGCCTTTAAGTTCTTTAACCAATTCGTACGATGTACTGCCGGTTTCCCTATCGATTAACTTTATTAGCATTCGCCCTTGCGAAATTGTCATTTTAGTCAGGTCTTTCTCGAACTGTGCACGCAGTTCCTGTTCAGATTGTTTTATGTACAACTTCTTTTCGCGCTCTGTTTTCAAGGTTTTAAGATGGGTATTCATCTCTAACAACTTTTGCTTGGCTATCTGCGCATAAGGGTAAGTTTTTTTCAAATTTCGAATTAACTTGTAATAGCGATACATTTGGTAACGGTTTTTAAACCTCCGCCTACCGTATTTAACCACCTCCGGAATAGAAATATGAGGAATGGTATCACCTTCGAGCACAACCGAAGGAAAAAGCCTTGTGCTATCGGGAATAGGACGCTGGGCATATACAGCTTGGTTAGAAACTGTTAACGCCAACGTTATCATACCCACAAAAAGCAACTTCCATCGCATAGCCATTCTCCTTACTTCACCAACTTTTATGCAAAAGTACGGTTAAATGTTACGAATTATATCCTTTTAATATTTAAAAAATTGAATATCAATAGTCTTCTTAATTTTCAACCCTAAAAATACTGCAACCACTCCTAAATGCTAACAACTTTCAACATAAAACTAAGAACTTAACATTTAACAAACGTTTTCGTTTCCGAATAGCACAAAATTTTATTTACAAACAGTAAATAGTTGAAAAAGGATAACTTTGCAATCACCTTTTAAACAATATGAAATTGTTAAACGTTTTGTAACTAGCAATAATTCTGTAAAACTATGACAAACAACAAGGTACTTTTAATGATTTTAGACGGCTGGGGTATTGGCAAAAAGGATAAATCGAATGTGATATACAGTACTCCAACACCCAATATCGATAAAATTACGGCAAGTTATCCGCACTCTCAATTACTGGCCTGTGGCGAGAATGTTGGTTTACCCGATGGGCAAATGGGAAACTCCGAGGTTGGACATCTAAATATTGGCGCAGGTAGAGTTGTGTATCAGGATTTGGTTAGAATTAATAAGGATATTCAGAACAAGCAATTCGAAAAAATGCCCGTACTTGTTGAAGCGCTTAACCACGCAAAACAAACAGGTGTTTCGGTTCACTTTATAGGATTGGTTTCCGATGGCGGTGTTCACTCTTTAGACAAACACCTATACCGTTTGTGCGACATTACAAAGGATTACGGACTAAAAAACGTTTTCATCCATGCCCTAACCGACGGAAGGGATACCGATCCACAAAGCGGACTTGGATTTGTCCGCAACCTTGAAAATCACCTCAAAAAGAGCAACGGAACAATTGCGTCGTTAATTGGCCGTTACTACACCATGGATCGTGATAAACGTTGGGAACGTGTAAAAGAAGGGTACAATTTAATGGTACACGGAAAAGGCAAGCACGCAACTAGTATGGTAAAAGCCATTGAGGAATCCTATGCCGAAGGCATTACCGACGAATTTATCAAACCTGTTATTAAGGTTGACGAAAACGGCAATCCCGTTGGCTTAATTAAAGAAAACGATGTGGTAATATGCTTCAACTTCCGCACCGACAGGTTAAGGGAAATTACCATTGCTCTTACTCAAAAGGACATGCCCGAGTTTGGCATGGAAGCCCTCCCCCTTTACTACGTAACCATGACTACCTACGACGATACCTTTAAAAATGTACACGTTATATACGAAAAAGACAACCTGGTAAATACGTTAGGTGAAGTTGTTGCAAAAAATGGGCTAAAACAACTAAGAATTGCCGAAACGGAAAAATACGCACACGTTACATTTTTCTTTTCCGGTGGACGAGAAAAAGAGTTCGACGGTGAAAGCCGTATCCTTATTCCTTCGCCAAAAGTTGCCACGTACGATTTACAACCCGAAATGAGCGCATTTTTGGTAAAAGATGCCATTGTTTCGGATCTTAAAAAGAAAACTCACGATTTTATTTGCTTGAACTTTGCCAACGGCGACATGGTAGGTCATACAGGAATTTACCCCGCCATACAAAAAGCCGTTCAAGCAGTTGATACCTGCGTTGGAGAAGTTGTTGAAACTGCAAAAGCAAACGGCTACGAGGTTATTATTATTGCAGACCATGGAAATGCCGATCATGCAGTAAATCCCGATGGTTCTCCAAACACAGCTCACTCGCTAAATCCAGTACCATTCATTTTGGTTTCGGACAGGTACAAAAAAGCAAATTCCGGAATTCTTGCCGATGTTGCGCCAACAATACTCAGCATGATGGGACTTACCATTCCCAGCGAAATGACAGGAAAAGTTCTTTGCGAATAACGTCTTTGCAACTATGATGATTGAAATTGACAATAAGGTTGTAAGCAGCGAACTACTGGAACGCAAGTTCTGCTGCAACCTTGTCGCATGTAAGGGATTTTGCTGTGTTCATGGAGATTCCGGAGCTCCATTAACTCAGGAAGAGACCGAAATCTTGAAAAAGATTTTTTCAAAAGTAAAACCATACATGACTCCTGCCGGAATAAAGGCAGTTAAGCTGCAAGGAACAAATGTTATCGATATTGATAACGATTTTGTTACACCCCTCATCGATGGAAAAGAATGTGCCTACACCATATTCGAAAACGGAACTGCCTTTTGTGCCATAGAACGTGCTTGGGCCGACAAAAAAATTGATTTTCAGAAACCTGTTTCATGCCACCTATACCCTATTCGAGTAAAAGAATTCGACACTTTTACCGCGCTTAACTACGATGTATGGGATGTTTGCTCGCCTGCACGGAAGTTAGGCAATGAACAAAATATCCCCGTTTACCGTTTTCTTAAAGATGCAATTATACGTGCATTCGGCAAAGAGTTTTATGAACAACTGGAAACTGCCGAAAAATTGCTATCTTCACAAACAAATGATGAAAGTTAAACGGTAACAATTTACACTATGGACACAATTAAAACCTACATTGAGGAAAACAAACAGCGTTTCCTCGATGAATTATTTGGGCTAATTCGAATTCCTTCTATTAGTTCCATTTCCGAGCACAAGCCCGATATGATGAAAACGGCAGAGTACTGGAAAGAAACATTACTAAAGACAGGTGCCGACAAAGCCGAAATAATGCCCACTACCGGAAACTCCGTAGTTTACGGCGAAAAAATTATCGACCCGAAATTACCAACCGTCTTGGTTTACGGACACTACGACGTTATGCCTGTTGACCCTATAGACCTTTGGAAATCCAAGCCTTTTGAACCGGAAATTCGTGATGGAAAAATATATGCCCGCGGTGCCGACGACGACAAAGGACAATCGTTTATGCACGCTAAGGCTTTCGAATTGATGGTTAAAACCAATACCCTTCCCTGTAATGTAAAGTTTATGATTGAAGGCGAAGAGGAAATTGGTTCTCCCAGTCTAACAAAATGGTGCGCCGAAAACAAGGACATGCTTAAAGCCGATGTTATTTTAGTATCGGACACTTCCATGATAGGCAAGGATGTTCCTTCCATTACCACTGGACTTCGTGGATTAGCGTATGTAGAAGTTGAAGTAACCGGACCTAGTCACGATTTACATTCCGGTCTTTTTGGTGGTGCTGTTGCCAACCCTGCCAATGTTTTGGCAAAACTAATAGCCTCGCTTCACGACGAAAATAACCGAATTACCATTCCCGGATTTTACGATGATGTTTTAGAGGTTAGCGCAGAGGAAAGAGCCGATATGGCCCGTGCCCCTTTCAACCTCGACAAGTATAAAACCTCGCTGGACATAGACGATATTAAAGGTGAACAAGGTTATACAACAATGGAGAGAACTGGCATTAGGCCAACCCTCGATGTAAATGGGATATGGGGCGGTTACATCGGCGAAGGAGCAAAAACCGTTCTTCCTTCCAAGGCTTACGCCAAAATATCCATGCGCTTGGTTCCCAATCAAGACCACGAGAAAATAGCACAGCTCTTCAAAAAACATTTCGAATCTATTGCTCCAAAATCGGTAAAGGTTAAGGTAACACCTTTACATGGAGGGCAAGGCTACGTTGCGCCAACAAATACACCTGCATACATTGCTGCAAGCAAGGCTGTAGAGGATGTATATGGAATAAAACCGATTCCGTTCCGTAGTGGCGGAAGCATTCCAATAATTAGCACCTTCGAACAGGTTTTAGGTATAAAATCCATACTCCTTGGATTTGGTCTTGAATCGGATGCAATACACTCTCCCAACGAAAGTTTTCCACTGGAACAGTTCTTTACAGGAATTAGCGTTATTCCGCGTTTCTACAAACATTTTGCGGAACTATCAAAATAATTCAACATATGAAGGGGGATGCAAATCCCCCTTATTTTTTTGATAAAACACTATAATTAAGTATATTTCGATTGGAAATATTCATAATTAAAATATTTATCGTTTAGATTGCCATTTGTAATTACTCTAATTACGTTGTCATGCTAAAAAGAATTATAACCATTAACCTTACTTGCATTTGTGCAATTGTTTTATTGTCGTGCGGACACAATAGCCAAAATAATTCACCCGAAGAAAAGGTTAAGACAAATATTACCAACTGGATAAAATCGCGTCCTAGCGAATACAACGAGTATCAACCCATAAATTTTGGTCCTCTTACAGCACGCTACAGAAAGGATAGCCGAACCATTCAACTATACTCGTTACTGGAGGATGAAAAAAATAAAACAAATCCTAACCAAGACATCATTGACAGCTTACAAAACCTATTAAAGAAAACTCCGGGCACTTTGCTAGGTTATACCATTACGCATAAGTATCAAACCAAAAATGTTGCAGGCGAAACAATTACTTCAGAAAACCTATTTTTTCTAGATTCGCTGTACCGAATAGTTACAATTTTAAACGAGGATGCTTACGATCAGATAATGGACGAAGAACTATTTTTCAGACCAGAAAAAAGCGACAGTACAAAAACAAAATAAAAAACCCTCGGGGTTTCCGAGGGTGGTGGTGCCACGTGGAATCGAACCACGGACACAAGGATTTTCAGTCCTTTGCTCTACCAACTGAGCTATGGCACCAGCGCTCAATTGCGGTGCAAATATATACTTTAAATTAATTCCAGCAAAAACATCGTCAACATTTTTTAGCATTTAGTTAATAGGCAAATCTTACTATTTTAATTCCCAATCATTTGACAAAAAAATTATTGTCATTTCAAATGAAATTTTAGAAACAGCTCCGATATTTTACAAGTGAAGTATATCGATATACAACCGTTAAACGTGAAGAAATAGGCTTTTTACATTCTATTTAAACATATAAAACTTTACTGATGAGGGAAAATTATTCGTTTTGAAAACAGAAAAAACTTTAATATCATTGCTTGATTTTTGATTTTTTTAAAAGTGGAACAATTACTCTTACAATCAACAATATACCAACTCGTTATTGCAGGTATTTTAACTGTTTCGTTAATAATTCAACTGTTTTACTACCTTGGCATATACTCGAGGGTTGCCTTTTGGAAACGTAAACAAGTTAACAACGGAGAATTACCTCCCGTTTCAATTGTAATATGCGCAAAAAACGAGGAAGATAACATTAAGGAGTTTCTACCGAATGTACTTCAGCAAGAATATCCCGAATTCGAGGTAGTTGTGGTTAACGATTGCTCATCGGATAATTCCGACATCCTTTTAAATAACCTTGTTAAGCAGTACCCAAACCTTAAGGTTACAACCATTAGGGAAGATGAAAAGTTTACTCATTCTAAAAAACTTGCACTAACCGTAGGAATCAAGGCTGCTAAATATAACCATCTTCTGCTAACCGACGCCGACTGCACTCCGCAAAGCAACAAATGGCTGCTTAACATGGCTCAAAACTTTAGTGCAAACACATCCATTATAATTGGCTACGGAGGATATTTTGCCCGTAAGGGATTTGTAAACAAACTAATACGGATAGATACGCTATTCATCGCCTTAAATTACCTAGGCTTTGCTTTAGCAAAAAAAACATACATGGGTATTGGCCGAAATTTGGCATACACTAAAACGTTATTCTTCGAAAACAAGGGTTTTGCTTCTCATACTAACATCGACTCTGGCGACGATGACCTGTTTATTCAGGAAGTAGCCACAAAGAGCAATACACGGGTAGAACTAATACCAGAATCGCAAACACGGTCGGTTCCCCGAAAAACTTATACGACATGGATAAGGCAGAAACGTCGTCATCTATCCACTTCAGGAAATTACCGGCATGGAATAAAATGGTTACTTTCCCTTGAACCCTTTTCACGTATTTTTTTCTACGCTTCGGCTATTGTACTACTTGCCCTAAACTATTTTCCCATAACCATTGGAGCAATAGTAGTTTTTAGGTTATTAATTCAACTTATTATTGTTAAATTATCGATGAACAAGCTGGGCGAGAAAAAAATATTGCTGCTTACCCTTTTTTGGGATTTATTTTCGCCCTATTTTTACGCTAGACTTTTATTAGTAAATAAGTTTTCGAGCAATAAGCCTAGATGGAGATAAATATTGATAACCTATCCGAAAAAGCCAAACAGGATCTTGAGTTGGTAAATCAGGCGCTCAGCGGCGACCAGAAAGCGTTTGCTGAACTAATGGATCGATACCGCGATGCCATTTACTTTATGCTGCTTAAAATGGTAAATAATAAAAGTGATGCCGAAGATTTAACGCTCGAAGCATTCGGCAAGGCTTTTAAGAACATTCATCAGTATGCACCAAAGTATGCTTTCAGCACTTGGCTATTCAAAATAGCTACCAATAACTGTATCGATTTTATACGTAAACGTAAGGGAAACTTAATTTCCATCGACCACAACATCGACGATCAGGAAGGTTCCTTTGTTTCGCCAACGGCATTACTTTCTGCGGCAACGCCAGATCCCGAAGAAAAACTTATTAAAGAGCAAAATGTTAAGTTGATACAGGATATTGTTTCCAAGCTTAAACCACGGTACCGTAAGTTGGTTGAATTACGCTATTTTCAGGAATACTCGTACGAAGAAATTGCTGAAGAACTCAACTTACCGTTGGGAACGGTTAAAGCTCAACTATTTAGAGCACGCGAACTTCTTTTCAACATTTTAAGTAATATTCCACCACACCAATAACATGGAAGTTGTTTTTGAATATTTTCCGGAATTAACATCAAACCAACGCGACCAGTACAACGAACTTTTTGAACTTTATAAGTTCTGGAACGCGCAAATTAATGTAGTTTCAAGAAAGGATATAGATAACCTGCCGACACATCACGTATTACACTCGTTGGCCATCGCAAAGGTTATAAGTTTTATTGCCGGAACACGAATTATGGATATAGGAACAGGTGGCGGTTTCCCGGGCATTCCATTAGCAATTATGTTTCCAAAATGTAATTTTACTTTAGTCGATTCTATTGCAAAAAAAACTAAAGTAGCAGCAGAAGTTGCCAAGGCTTTAAAGTTGAGCAACGTTGAAGTTATTACCGACAGAGCCGAAAACATTACCGACAAATTCGACTTTGTCACCAATCGAGCAGTAGCTCCTATTCCTAAAATTATGAGTTGGATCGAAAAAAATATAAAACCAGGAGGAGCAAATCAACTTGCCAATGGACTTATCTGCTTAAAGGGTGGCGATTTAAAAGATGAAGTTAAGCCATACAGAAAATACTTGGAGAAATGGAAAATATCTAACTTTTTTGAAGATGAATACTTTTCCGAAAAGTATGTAATTCACATAGGACTTTAATCGATTTGTCAGAAGTAGCATTGTCTATTTTATCGAAAATAAAATTTTAAGATGTAAAATATTTTCTTACCTTTGCAACTCGAAAAATCGATACGACGATTTACTTAACTGAATATCAATAATATTAAAAAATAAAAATTTACAACGATGAAAAGAACGTTCCAACCCTCCAATAGGAAGAGGAAAAATAAACATGGGTTCCGCGAGCGTATGTCAACCCAAAACGGTCGTAGAGTTTTGGCTTCCCGCCGCGCAAAAGGAAGAAAAAAACTTACAATTTCGGATGAATTTAAACGCAAGTAAGTTATAGTTAAGATATTTGTTTTTTATAACGAGTTTAAAGGCAGGTTTACCCTGCCTTTTTCTTTTTCAATTACTATATTTACCCCAAAATTTTACAATGGAATTTACAACCCCGCTTTTTTCGGAATTTAAAATTCCCGATACGCTCAGCAAGCCTTTACACAACATAGCCACAAAAATAGTTGATGGCCAACGAATAGATGTTTCCGAAGCTGTGACCTTATACGAAAATGCCGACCTTGCTTTACTTTCGCAACTGGCAAACCTGATTAACTATCGTATAAACGGTTCCAATGTTTACTTCAATAAAAATTTTCATATAGAGCCCACGAATCTTTGCGTTTTCAACTGCAAATTCTGTTCGTATCACCGAGGAGCAAGCGACCCGCTAAGTTGGGTTTTATCGCTTAGCGATATAGAAGAGCAGGCAAAAAAATATATTGGTTCCGATGTAACCGAAGTTCACGTTGTGGGAGGAGTTCACCCGAAATGGGACATCGACTATTATGGGAAAATGATTAAAACTATCAAAAATATTCTCCCAAACATTCATGTAAAAGCATACTCTGCCATCGAATTGGATTATGTTATCCGAAAGGCAAAACTATCGTATAGTAAAGGATTATCCATTCTTAAGGAATATGGATTAGACTCGATTCCCGGCGGTGGCGCCGAAATATTCGACCACGAGGTAAGGGAAAAAATATGTCCCGATAAAGCTTCGTCCGAAGCATGGCTTCAAATTCACCAAGCAGCCCACGAACTAGGCATTGCATCTAATGCAACAATGCTTTACGGACATATCGAAAGTTACAAGAACCGAGCAGAGCACATGAATGCTATTAGAAATTTGCAGGACAAAACCGGAGGGTTCAACAGCTTTATTCCCTTGAAATTCCGGTCGGCAAATAACCAGCTGGAATATTTAGGCGAAGTTAACCTGGTTGAAGATTTGCGAAACTTTGCTGTTTCCCGAATATTCTTGGATAATGTTAAGCATTTAAAAGCCTACTGGCCAATGCTTGGGGTAGAAAATACCAAACTTGCCATTGCCTTTGGTGCCGACGATATTGACGGAACCATTGATGATACAACTAAAATTTACTCAATGGCCGGAGCCGAAGAGCAAAAGCCTGTAATGACCGTTGAAAAATTAACTCAACTTATTCGCGACGCAGGCAGGCAACCCGTTGAACGAGATTCGCTTTATCGAATTGTAAAAATGTACTAGCAAGTAATACCAATTGTTTTTCTAATTTTGTATCAAGCACATTAATCTGCAAATCATGGAAAAAGTTAAGCATACCCTTAAAATCTTTTTCAACAATCCTATTACCAGAACCATACTATACGGTTTAGGCGGTGGAATTTTAATTCTGGTTTTTCTAATGCTTTTCCTAAACATTTTTACTCGTCATGGGAATACGTATGCCATTCCCGATTTCAGAAACGTTTATGTTGACGATCTTCCTAAACTAGTTGAAAAAGCAGGGCTGCGTCTTGTAATAAACGACTCTGTTTACATAATTAACAAGGCTCCCGGTATTGTTATCGATCAAAATCCTGCTCCCGGAAAGCATGTTAAAAAGAATCGTAAGGTATTTATCACAATAAATGCTAAAAGTCCTATTAAAGTTCCCGTCCCCGATTTGGAAGGAAATACATTACGACAAGCAAAAGCTATTCTGGAACAGGATGGTTTCGAAATTGGACGACTTTCGTTCCGTCCCGATTTAGGAGTTAATATAGTCCTCGACCAGCAATTTCAAGGTACTCACATCGATCAGGGAACAATGATTCCCAAAGGATCGAAAATTGACTTGTTACTAGGTATGGGAATGCATGGAGAACGTACGGGATTACCGCTACTAATAGGGCTTAAGTTGAATGAATCACAAAACAGAATTATCGAAGCATCGCTAAATGTTGGCAGAATTCGTTTCGATGAAACAATATCAACCTTCAAAGATTCGTTAGATGCTATGGTTTACAGCCAATATCCTGCATATACCGAAAATCTATCCATGGCTTTCGGTACACGAGTAGATATATGGCTTACGTTAAACCAATCGCGAATACCTAAAATTGAGCAAGAGAAAAAGGATACCGTAAATACCGAGAATATTTCTGCCGATGAAATTTTTGAATAAGATACTTTTCTTCCTTCTGGTTCTAAATATTCCTCTTTGTGTAACGGCACAGGAGATTATGGTAAGCCTTTCGTCGTACCGGATAAAAGATGTTCAAAATATAAAAGCCGAACAGCGTAAGACTTCGTTATCGTTACCCTTTTTCGATGATTTCTCAAGGCAAATTCCCTTTCCTACGGCAGATTTATGGGAATCCAGTGCTGTTATATCGAATCAAAACTATGCTATAAACCCACCTACCGTTGGAGTTGCCACTTTTGATGCAATAAATCGTAAAGGGGAATTATACTCAACTCTTACAACCACATCCCAAACAAGCGACACGCTAACCTCCTTACCGATTAACTTGGCATACCCCGCAACCGATAGTATTTACCTATCGTTCTCGTTTCAACCTATGGGATTGGGAAATGCTCCCGAGCCCGGCGATTCCCTGATACTCGAATTTTACGCGCCGTCGGAAGGCAAATGGTACAGAGCCTGGGCGGCATCCTACGGTTACGAAAACAATACGCTTTTTCAAACATTTCATATTGAAGGAACAAGCAAAACCGACACGGCAACGGATATTAGCTCAACATTTCATGATGTAAGAATAAACATATTTCAATCGGATTTTTTGGTTGATGGATTTCGTTTTCGGTTTATGAACTATGCCTCAATTGCCGAAAATCCCAAAGTTCCTGGACTACGAAGTAACTGTGACCATTGGCATATCGATTTGGTTTACTTGGATAAATCCCGCTATTGGGATGATCCCATGATATACGACGTTGCCTTTACTGAGCCAATAAAAAAGCCCATGACAAACTATACATCCGTTCCTTGGAAACACTTCCCCGATGCTTTCAATTCGGAATTTACCGACCCTATTGAATTTCCCATTGAATACGAAAACTTCACTTCCGAAACATGGGGCATTTCACGGCGCTTTGAACTACACGATTTATCAGGATCACAAGAGACCTACTACTTTACAGGCGGAGCGGAAAATATCGAAGGCCACTCCACCATTAACTATTCACGTAAATACCTTTACGACTTTCAATCGGCATGGACGGATTCTGCAAAATACTTGCTAAAAACCTACATTATTACCGATAACGACCCTGAAGACAACTATTTAAGATACAACGACACCTTAACATATACTCAAGTCTTTGATAACTACTACGCGATGGATGATGGCAGTGCAGAATCTGGTTATGGGGTATTTGGCGAAGGGTCCGGATATGGTATGGTTGCGCAAAAATTTTACAACTATACAGCCGATTCGTTAACCGGAGTAATGATCTATTTTAACCGAACTTTTAACGATGCTAACAATATCTCCTTTAAGGTTACAGTATGGGACGACAATAATGGAATTCCGGGAAATATTCTGTACGAAACGGAAAAAAAACGTCCGAAGTTCACGGACAGTCTAAACGTTTATAGTGTTTACAGGCTAAGTTCAACTCAAATTCCCGTAGGGTACTTCTATATTGGATGGCAACAATTTGATGACGAGTATCTAAACGTAGGCATCGACAGAAACTCAGATAATCAAAGTAACCTTTTTTATAATTTAAATGGAAACTGGAATAACACAACTTATCAAGGCACCCTAATGATTCGTCCTATTTTTGGAAACTTGCATCAAACTCCCACTTTAGTCCCTACTCAACGTGAATACGCAAAACTCACCATTTTTCCTAACCCTGCCTCTAGCGTTGTTAACATTACTATTCCCAACAACTTTAATGCCTCCGGCATAAAATTAATTGGAACCAACGCATCCATTATAAACTTGCCATATACAAGCGGACAAAGTTCATTCAGCATAACGAATATTCCTTCAGGATTTTATATTGTTAGAGTTTACGATCCGCAAGGTAATTGCTTAACCGGAAAGTTGATTGTTACACCATGAGTGCAATAGATTCCGACGACCTAACCGACAACGTCGAAGAAACATCCGAAGAACAATCGGACCTATACGAGCATTTTAAAATTGAAGTAGATAAAGGACAGGCGTTAACCCGTATTGACAAATTTCTTACCGAAAAGATTAAAAGCGTTAGCAGAAACCGTATTCAATTGGCTGCCGATGCCAACAGCATACTGGTAAACGGGAAATCGGTAAAATCATCGTATAAAGTCAAACCTTTGGACTCCATTTCCATTGTAATGGCATATCCTCCAAAGGATGTGGAAATATTACCCGAAAATATACCCATCGAAATTATTTACGAAGACGACGATTTGCTGGTTGTAAATAAACAAGCTGGCATGGTTGTGCATCCTGCACATGGAAACTTCACAGGAACACTGATAAATGCCCTTTTATACCATTTACGGGACATTCCTCTTTTCAGCAGTGGTAGCGTGCGTCCCGGATTAGTTCATCGAATCGATAAAAACACTTCGGGAGTTTTAGTGGTTGCTAAAACCGACAAGGCCTTAAACCATCTAGCTCGACAATTTTTCGAAAAAACTACAACCAGAATGTACACCGCCTTAGTTTGGGGAAACATGGAAGAGGACAGCGGAACCATTACCGGAAATATTGGGCGTAGCATTCGCGATCGTAAAAAGATGCAAGTTTTTCCCAATGCCGATCAAGGGAAACATGCCGTTACACACTGGAAAGTAAAGGAACGCTTTGGACATGTTACACTTGTCGAATGCCAACTGGAAACCGGACGTACCCACCAAATCAGGGTCCATTTTGAATTTATTCAACATCCTCTTTTCAACGATGAGGTTTACGGAGGGAACAAAATACTCCGTGGTAATACCAGCAGCAAGTACAAGCAGTTTATAGAGAATTGTTTTAGCATTTGCCCAAGGCACGCTTTACACGCTCAAACTTTAGGATTTATACATCCGACTACCGGCGAACGTCTATTTTTTGAGGCTCCCTTGCCAAATGATATGTCCTTGCTGATTGAAAAATGGCAGAATTACGTTAAATACACCTAAAAACATTTATAAAGTGTCGGGCTTAATTCAAGTTTACACCGGAAACGGGAAAGGCAAAACAACTGCTGCTCTTGGTTTGGCCCTAAGGGCCGCAGGTGCAGGAAAAAAGATTTACATCGCCCAATTTGTAAAAGGGATGTACTACTCCGAATTATCGTCGGTAAAGCAAATCTCTGCAATTGAGATACACCAATTCGGACTGGACTGTTTTATTGAAAAAGAGCCAACCCAAAACGACATAGATGCTGCACAAAAAGGCTTTTCGGAAGTAAAAACGATAATGGCAGCAAACAAACATCAGGTGCTAATTCTCGACGAAATATTCATCGCCATTTTCTTCAAGTTAATAGACAAAGAAGAAGTCATTAAACTAATAAAGCAAAAACCAAGCGAAATGGAATTGGTACTAACTGGTCGATATGCACCTACCGAAATATGCGACATTGCCGATTTAGTAACCGAAATGGTCGAAATAGAACATTATTATAAAAAAGGAATCCAAGCACGTAAAGGAATCGAATTTTAAATAATACTAAAAATTCATTTTTCATTTCGACAACCAACTATGTAAAAACTACTTAATTAAAAAACGAATTGTTCAAACCTTAAAATCAACATTTTAAATTCTATATTTTAAACTATCTTTGGACGAAATTTTAAAGTTGAATGGATTTTAAGTTAATAGGAACCGATTCTCAATCATCGGCAAAGGCAGGAATTATTACAACCGATCACGGAACAATCGAAACTCCAATATTTATGCCTGTTGGCACTGTAGGTAGCGTTAAGGGCGTTTCGCACCGTGAACTTGAAAACGACATTGATGCAAAAATAATACTAGGTAACACGTATCATCTATATTTACGTCCCGGTTTAAACGTGATATCCGAAGCCGGAGGCTTACATAAGTTTACCAGTTGGAACAGACCTATACTTACCGATAGTGGTGGTTATCAGGTTTTTTCGTTGGCGGCTAACAGAAAATTAACCAGTCAGGGAGCCTCATTCCGTTCCCACATCGACGGATCGGCGCATCAGTTCACCCCCGAAAGTGTTATGGATATTCAGCGTATTATCGGGGCTGACATAATGATGGCTTTTGACGAATGTCCTCCAGGCGATGCCGACTTTAATTATGCAAAAAAATCGCTTGACCTTACAGAGCAATGGCTCGGAAGATGTGTAAATCGTTTCGATTCCACAGAACCATTGTATGGACATAGCCAAACACTTTTTCCTATTGTACAAGGTTGTGTTTATCCCGATTTGCGCAAACGTGCAGCCGAAAATGTTTTACAATACAATCGGGACGGCTATGCAATTGGGGGTCTTTCCGTTGGTGAGCCTGCCGACGTTATGTACAAGATGATTGAACTTGTAAATGGAATACTTCCTACCGATAAGCCTCGATACCTTATGGGCGTTGGAACTCCCGAAAATATTTTGGAAGCCATTGCCTTGGGTGTAGATATGTTCGACTGCGTTATGCCTACGCGAAATGGCCGTAATGGAATGATTTTTACATCGGAAGGTATTATAAACCTCCGAAATCAAAAATGGAAAAACGATTTTTCGCCAATCGACCCAAATGGTCCGACATTTGTCGATAGTAGATATACCAAAGCATATCTGCGGCATCTTTTTATTGCACAGGAAATGCTTGGCGCGCAAATTGCAAGTATTCATAACCTGGGATTTTACCTTTGGCTGGTTCGTGAATCGCGAAAGCACATTTTGGAAGGAAACTTTGGCTCATGGAAAAATCAAATGGTAAAAAAAGTCTCGAAACGCTTATAAAATAAAATATTCCACTGAATGAAAAAGTTGGATCTTTATATAATAAAAAAGTTTATTGGTACTTATTTCTATGCAATTTTACTTATTGTTGGAATTGCTGTTATTTTCGACCTTTCCGAGAAATTAGATGATTTTATGGAGAAGGGAGCCCCCCTCTACGATATCATCTTTAAGTACTACCTCAACTTTATCCCCTATTTTGCAAATTTATTCAGTTCCCTATTTGTGTTCATCTCGGTAATTTTCTTCACCTCTAAAATGGCATATAATACCGAAATTATTGCCATACTAAGTAGTGGAGTAAGTTTCAAACGAATGCTTTTCCCCTATTTTATATCGGCCACAATAATTGCAATTTTTTCGTTCGCACTCAGTAGTTTTATTATACCTCCGGCAAATGCGGTACGCCTCGATTTTGAAAATAAGTACGTTAAAAAACCTTACGTTTTTTCGGAACGTAACATCCACCGGCAAGTTCGACCGGGTATGTTTATTTACATGCGTTCCTTTAACAGCTATAATAATATTGCTTATAACCTTTCCATCGAAAAATTTGAGAATGGAGAGTTAAAATCAAAATTAATATCCGATTATGCCCAGTGGGATTCTCTAAAACAAAAATGGGCAATTAAAAATTACTACATACGCACCTACCTCGACAGGGGTGAAAAAATAACCCGTGGACAAGAAACCGACAGCACGCTTTACATTAAACCTGCTGATTTTAAACGTAGGCTCAACGATGTCGTGGCTATGAACTTATTCGAACTAAACAGGTATATTGCAGAACAACGATTACAAGGTGCCGATAATATCGAAAGTTTACTTATAGAAAAGTATAGCCGAATTGCATATCCATTTTCGGTTTTCATTCTTACTCTAATTGGAGTATCGCTATCATCACGAAAAGTTAGAGGTGGCATCGGTTTACATATAGGACTAGGACTAGCATTAAGTTTCTCGTATATTCTGTTTATGCGATTTTCCACCATGTTTTCGGTTGGTGGCCAAATGAGCCCCTTGCTGGCTGTATGGATTCCTAACATTATTTATGCAGGAATAGCCATAGGATTATACCGTTTGGCTCCAAAATAAAATGCAAAACGAGCGTTTTAACACAACGCAAAACCAATCAGCACGTTAGTTCTGCAGCCGTCAAAAATTAGGTGTTTCGTTTTATTATTTTGCTATTATTTCGTAATGTTGTACTCGAAATGTTAGCAAAATAACATTTTGGTGGCAACTAGTATTAACTAACACAACATTCTATGCCTTTTAACAACAAGATTGAAGAACTTAAAAAACGTAAAGAGGAAGTTCTTCAGGGCGGTGGCGAAAAAGCCGTGGCAAAACAAGTCGCCATGGGTAAGCTAACAGCCCGCGAGCGAATTATTGCATTGCTCGATGAGGACTCGTTCGACGAGTACGATATGTTTGTGGAGCACGATGCCCGCGATTTTGGGATGGATGGCAAAGTGCTTCATGGCGATGGCGTTATAATCGGAACAGGAACAATTTATGGTGCTCCTGTCGCTATTTTTGCACAGGATTTTACGGTTGCCGGAGGCTCACTTGGCTCTATGCACGCCCGTAAGATTACAAAAATTATGGATTATGCACTACGTATGCGTATTCCCCTTATCGGGATAAACGACTCGGGAGGTGCGCGTATTCAGGAAGGCGTTAACTCACTTGCCGGATATGGCGAAATTTTTTGGCGCAACACGCTATCGAGTGGGATTATCCCACAAATCTCGGTAATTCTTGGTCCTTGTGCCGGTGGTGCAGTTTACTCTCCTGCCCTTACCGATTTTGTTTTCGTTGTGGACAACATCTCCAAGATGTTTATTACCGGACCCGAAGTTATCAAATCCGTTTTAGGTGAAGAAATTTCGCAGGAAGATTTGGGTGGTGCTAGGGTACATGCTCAAATCACCGGGAATGCTCATTTCTACTCCGAAAGCGAATACGAGTGCTTCGAACAGGTAAAAAAACTTATTACCTACATTCCTTGGAATAATACGCGCAAAGCACGTAAATTCGAACCCAAGGAACCTAAAAGTTCATTTAACATTGAAGATGTTGTTCCCGTAGATCCTAAAGAACCTTATGACATTCGCGATGTTATCAAGTCTATTGCCGACGATTCCGATTTCTTCGAAATTCAGGAAAATTGGGCAGCAAACATTGTTATTGGATTCGGTCGCTTAAATGGAGAAACCATAGGCTTTGTAGCCAACCAGCCATTGGTAATGGCCGGTGTACTCGATGTTGACAGTTCCGACAAAGCTGCTCGCTTTATTCGTTACTGCGACGCTTTTGACATTCCTCTTTGTACACTAGTCGATCTTCCCGGATATTTACCGGGTGTTGATCAGGAACATGCCGGAGTAATACGCCACGGCGCCAAATTGCTTTATGCGTACAGCGAAGCTACTGTCCCTAAAATGACAGTAATTCTGCGTAAGGCATACGGAGGAGGTTACATTGCCATGAGTTCACGTCACCTTCGTGCCGACTTTGTTTACGCTTGGCCAAGTGCCGAAATCGCCGTTATGGGCCCCGAAGGTGCTGCCAATATTATTTTCCGTAAGGAAATATCGGAGGCTTCCGATCCCGAAGATGTTCGCAAACAAAAGGTAGAAGAATACAAGGATAAATTTGCCAATCCATACGTTGCAGCCGCTAAAGGTTACGTTGACATGGTTATTGAGCCATCCGAAACCCGAAAGTTACTACTTCACGCATTGGAAGTTTCGAGCACTAAAGTATCCGATCGTCCACATAAAAAACACGGAATTCCTCCATTTTAACAGGAAATTCTGGTTTATTCGTAATTCAAACATTTTTAATATGACAAGTAAACTCAATAATAAGCAAATTACTGCCTTTATTCCCGGTACCATTGTTGAAGTTAGAACAAAAGTCGGCGATACTGTAAAAGCCGGCGATATTCTTGCTATTCTTGATGCAATGAAAATGAACAACAGACTTACTGCTCCTGTTAACGGTGTAGTAAAGGAAGTAAATGTTAAACCTGGCGACAGAGTATGCAAAGGTTTTGTTATAATCTCTATTGAATAAAAAAAGTTACAGATAAAACAAAAAGGGGCATGTAGCCCCTTTTTATTTTTTACCTACTTTCCAGAGTTATTGCAACTCCTCCACATGCAAATACATATTTTTAAACTCATTTTTAATATCAGGTTTGGACGCAAATAAGCCATAAACCGTAGAACCACTCCCCGACATTGACGCATAAATAGCACCTAAGTCATACAACTGTTGCTTTACAACTTCGATTTCCGGATAATCAGTAAAAACTGTTTTTTCGAAATCGTTTCGAACACTTCCACGCCACCCGGTAATTTGCTGTGCAATCCTTTCCCGCAATCTTGGAATCCACGGTTCCGGATTAGTTTTAGCATAAGCACTACCCGTACTTACATGAATACCGGGATTCACCAATAATAACCAATAGCCTGCAAGCGCTAACGTTACAACTTCCAATTTTTCGCCCCTTCCGCAAGCTAACATTGGCGTATTGTATAAAAAAAAGGGACAGTCGCTCCCCACCTTCAATGCTAACTCATGAAGTTGAACATCATCTATTTTATTACCCAACAGTTGATTTAACCCTTTAATGGCAAAGGCTCCATCGGCAGATCCTCCGCCCAACCCTGCTCCAATAGGAATTTGCTTATGAAGGTGCATTTTTACAGCCGGAATACTTTCTGCTTCCATCATCAAATTATATGCTTTTACACATAAATTATGCTCATTAGAACAACCGGTACTGTTTCCCGATTGCGAAAACTCTATCCTATTCTGTTCTCCTTCAACTTCAACAATTTCAAGAATATCATATAATCCTTTAATCGGATAAAAAAGAGTTTCTATATCATGGTAACCATCAACTCGTTTATTAATAATGTTTAGGCCAATGTTAACCTTGGCATTGGGGTATAAAATCATTTTACCGTGTTTTTTTTGCAAAAGTAGCAATTGAATTTAAATGTATTTAAAACTACCACCCAAGTTAAATAGTTTAAACGAACAACTATCATCAAATAAATGGTTATTTTTGTAGTATTTATTACCTGATAAAGATTTTAGGTAACAATTTTAAACCGGGAAATCATGAAAAGGTTACTATTTGTAATATCCACGTTAATTTTTAGTTTATCGAACGTAGGAGAGTTAAAAGCACAAAAATATAGTTTTGGCGTATTTGTCGATCCTCAACTGTCGTGGTTTAATTCTGACACCAAACGATTTGACCCCAACGGCCCCGTCACCGGATTCAACATCGGCTTTAGTGGCGAAAAGTTTTTTGCCAGTCGTTACTCATTGGCATCGGGAATTTCGATAAATAACCTAGGAGGAAAAATTAGGGTATTGCAAGATGGATTAACCCTTAAAACCCGTGATGGCGATTATGCCATTGATTCCAACAGCACCGTAACCTACAAGGCTCAATACTTTAGTATTCCGCTAGGATTTAAATTTAGAACTAACCAAATAGGCTACTCAACATTTTTTGCACAGGTAGGTTTGCAAGGAAACATAAGGCTTAAAAGTTACGCGTGGTATAATCCTGCCGATGTAAGTAAGGAAACTTGCACCCAACCATTTATGTGGGGTTTTGCCTCGTACTTTCTGGGAATTGGAATGGAATACTCTTTGGGAGGCGAAAGCGCCGTTCAAGTTGGACTTTCCTACACCGATGGACTTACCAAAATGCTAGATTTACCCAATGCAGTTATAACCTCACAAAGTCTAACATTACGTGTAGGCATTACATTTTAATAAGCAAGCATTAATTTTAAAATAAACTATATAGCATGAAAGTTGCCCTTGCTCAGTTGAATTACACAATTAATGATTTTGAACTAAACACAGGAAAAATTATCGATACGATAAATAGGGCAAAACGGGGAAATGCCGAATTGGTTATTTTTTCCGAACTTTCTGTTTGTGGTTATCCTCCACGCGATTTACTGGAACGCGAAGATTTTTTTACCAAATGCAGCGATGCTATAAATTCCATCGCAAAAAATTGTCATGGAATAACAGCTATTGTAGGCGCACCCAGCATAAACCCCAACCCTAAAGGCAAAATGCTCTTTAACTCCGCATTTGTTCTTTGTAACGGGAATATTTGCAGCATTCACGAAAAGTCGTTGCTCCCCGATTACGACGTGTTTGACGAATACCGATATTTTGAACCAAATACCGATAATTATACACTAACAAACATCAACGGTAAAAAAATTGCCATAACTATATGCGAAGATATTTGGGACGATCAACCCAAAACTACTCCTTTTGGCAGAGGCAGGTTGTACAAGAACTCGCCAATGGAGCAATTGGCAAAGTTATCGCCGTCATTTGTAATAAACATTTCGGCTTCGCCTTTTAGCTTTAACGTTGAAGAGCGAAGGTTGCAAGTATTTAAAAGTAATGTAGCACGCTTTGGGCTCCCCGTTATATATGTTAATCAGGTTGGAGGCAATACCGAACTTCTGTTCGACGGAGGTTCAATGGTTTTAAACGCCAAAGGTGAAGTTCTCCATAACTTGAAAAGTTTCGAAGAAGATTTTAAAATAATTGATACCGAAGAATTTACAAGTTCAGGACAGCATAGTAACGATAATTCCGAAGAAAAAAGAATAGCCCGTATTCACGATGCTCTTGTAATGGGAATAAAGGATTACTTTGGGAAAATGGGATTCAAAAGGGCAACATTGGGACTTTCGGGAGGAATCGACTCTGCTGTAGTTTTAGCTTTGGCCGTGGAGGCACTTGGAAACGATGCCGTAAGGGTTTTACTATTACCATCGCAGTATTCCTCACAACATTCCATTGACGATGCAGTGGCTCTCGCTAAAAAGTTAAGTGTTCAGTACGATACCGTTCATATCAACCAAATTTTCGATACATACAAAGAGCAACTCAAACCTGTTTTTCAGAATGTCAAGGAAGATGTTACCGAGGAAAACATACAAGCAAGAATCAGAGGAACCCTTCTCATGGCATTATCCAATAAATTTGGGCATTTGTTGCTAAATACCACCAACAAAAGCGAAGCCGCGGTTGGTTACGGAACGCTCTACGGCGATATGAACGGAGCTATTGCCGTTTTAGGCGATGTTTATAAAACCGATGTTTACAGGTTAGCCCGTTATATTAACAAAGACGAAGAAATAATCCCGGAAAATACCATTATTAAACCTCCGTCAGCAGAGTTGAGACCAGACCAAAAGGATAGCGACTCGCTTCCCCCCTACGAAGTTTTGGATCAAATTCTTTTCCTTTACATTGAACAGAATTTAAGTTCAGACAGAATTATTTCGAAGGGATTTAACAAAAACACTGTTGACAAGGTAATTCGATTGGTAAATATAAACGAATACAAACGCTTTCAGGCCCCTCCTATTCTTAGAATTTCTTCAAAAGCCTTTGGCTACGGGCGACGAATTCCCTTAGTTGCTAAATGGTAACCGAATGTTTCAATTTTTAGCTAAAAATATGCTTTATAGCACAAAATAGCCTATTTTTGAATCAAAAGAAAATATTTTACAATCATGGCAAAACAACATATCGACCAAGACTCAGTTTTTGAAGGCGTTTGCAACCTTTTTCCCAACTTATCCGACGAAGAAAAAGCGAAAATGAGAGCCAACTTCAGTTGCATGTTTGTTCGAAAAGGTGAAATTATTTATAAAGCAGGCGATACGCCCAACGGGCTAATTTGCCTTTCGAAAGGAAAGGCTAAACTATTTAAGGAGGGTGTTGGAGGTCGCGATCAAATTGTACGAATGGCTAAACCTGTTGGTTTTATTGGCTACCGGGCACTTTTCGCCCAAGAAACATACTCCGCAACGGCACAGGCATTAGAAGATTCTGTTATTTGTATAATCGACAAGGATGCTTTAATAGATATTTTAAGGAACAACGCCGAACTTAGCTTACATATTCTAAAATCGGTTGCTACCGAGTTAGGATTTTCAACTAATCGTACTGTAACTCTAACCCAAAAACATATCCGCGGACGATTGGCCGAATCGCTCATATTCCTTCGCGATACATACGGTTACGAGGACGATAGCCAAACGTTAAAAGTTTACCTTTCGCGCGAAGATTTGGCAAACCTTTCAAATATGACCACATCGAACGCAATACGCACCCTTTCTGTTTTTGCCGATGAGGGTGTAATAGAACTCGACGGCCGACGTATTAAAATTCTGGATAATACAAGACTAGAACGGATTAGCGATTTAGGCTAACCACTACTCGTTATAGTAAATTCGCTTTACACGTCTCGAAATAGAAGTTAAAACTTCGTAAGGTATGGTACCTATTGCCTTGGCTATCTCGGTTATGGGAGGATTCTCTCCAAAAATAACTATGTCGTCACCAACTTTAACATCCACTCCAGTAACATCAACAACAGCCGTGTCCATATTGATATTTCCAATGGTTGGAACTAAAACCCCATTAACCAAGAATTTTCCGGCACCGTTACCCAACCTACGATTTAAGCCATCAGCATAACCCACAGGAATTGTTGCCACAACGGAAGGCCGTGTTATTACGCCTCTACGGCTATAGCCAACAGTATCGCCGGGTTTCAACTCCTTGAGTTGAATTATTCGACTCCTAAGCGTTGCCACAACTCGTAATGAATCGGCCGCGGTTGTGCTAATCCCGTATAATCCAATTCCCAACCTAACCATATCGAACTGATAATCGGGAAAACGCTCTATTCCGCCCGTATTTAAAATATGCCTGATAGGATTATAACCTAACGAGTTGGATAGTTGGCTGGTCATTTTATCGAAAAGCGTAAGTTGACTCAAGGTGAACTCATCCTGATCCGGTTCGTCGCTGGTTGCCAAATGCGAAAACATCGATTTAACCTTAACGGTATCGGTACCCTTTATCAT
>ERZ795053.946-NODE-946-length-37169-cov-8.809129_pt1 | contig 37169 bp, 32 predicted proteins | sample MGYA00375137_ERZ795053 | MGnify/ENA primary metagenome ERZ795053 (study PRJEB30182, sample SAMN05720284) | activated sludge metagenome | isolation source: Anaerobic digester | place: Hong Kong | collected 2014-12-17 ... | reverse complement strand
TTAATTTTAATGGCCGAAAAGCCAAGGCTGCCGGCAACATATTCCACCCAAAAACATTAAACATGCGACATCTCAAACTAACTTCAGGATTTCCTCCATTATGTTATTGCCTTGTGTTCTCACCTTTCGGCAAGGTTGCCCTTAACATATTTCTATTTTGATTTCAATTGTTACCATACCGCCGCCTGTAACAGGAGAATTTGCTATTACAAGGGTTCCACCATGCTGCTTTACAATGGAATCAGCAATGAAGAGTCCCATTCCATAATGCAGTTTCGAACTACGGCTGAAATCGCCCTGATAAAATTGATTTGTTGCATTTCTCAAATCTTCGGGAGAAAACCCTTTCCCGCTGTCCGTAACGGTGAATCTGATTTTATTGTCTTCCACCGACACGGAAAAGCAAATTGTCCCATGCTCCGGAGAATAATCAACCGCGTTCGACACGATGTTTATAACGGCTCTTTGCATTAAGGAACCGTCAACGCTGATGGTATTCGGCAGGTTTTTTTCACTAAAATCTGTTTTTAATTGCTTTACCGAGGCAAAAGCATTGATTTGTCCATACAGCTCATCTAAAAAGGCTCTTATGTTGACATCCTTTCGCTGAAGCGAGTAACCAGCTTCCGCTTTGGATATGTCAATCAGCATTTGAACATACAGCTCCATTTGATCAGCGTTTTTTACGATATAGCGGGTATACTCTTTCTGTTCCTCCGTTTGTTCCGTATCGCACAGCATTTCCACATTACCCCGGACAACGGTAAGTGGGGTTTTCAGATCATGCGCCAATGCGGAAATCTGTGTTTTCTTTGTCTGTTCCATTTCCCACTGTTTTTCCAACGAGAGCCTTAATTCCGTTTTCATACTGTCAAGGGACTGAAGAGCAGCGTCGATTTCCTCAATACCGCTGTATTGGATTTCAAACGCAAGGTCTTGCCCTCGTATTTTTTCCGTGGCATTTTGCAGAGGAATGAGCTTATGACTGATTTTCCTGCCGTAAAATCTGGAGAGAAGTATAATCTCAAATAAAAACGCTGCAAGAATCATCCAAAACAGCACAATTTCCGGGACAGGCAGATGCCCCCGCAAAAACTGCGATGAAAATTGAGACATGGAGGAATACTCAACGATACAGATTTGCTTCTCCCGCTGAATGGGAAAATAGCACTTTACATTCAGCTTTAGGTATCCTCCGGAGGTTGATCTGCCACTATTGACGATATCCCATGCCGCGGCGGCTTCGGATTCAGTCATACTCCCCGACAAAAGCTCTCCGGTTGTACTTACGACGGCGTACTCGCATGTTTTAGGAATCAACTCCGCGCTCACAGTTTCGGCAGATATAATCGCGGCCTCTTGGCGCTCAATGGACGCTTCCACATCACCGACAGAGAGTACAAAGCCGGTTTTCAGCGATAGGAAAAGCAGTCCTATACCGATCAGGACGATCAAGAGAAAACCGGCAAAAAGGGTGAGTAAATACCGAGTGAAGAAGGTTCTCAATCTGATGCTTCTGCTTCTAGGTCCCATTTATATCCGATCCCCCAAACCGTTGAAATAGGAGCCAGCTGATAGACGGCCAGTTTTGCCCTGATGTTTTTAATGTGTACGGCTACCGTAAAGCTGTCGCCCTCTGCGTCATAACCGCAAACCGCGTCATAAATCTGCTCCTTGGAAAATACCTGACCGTGATTCTTTGCAAGGAATTCGCAAATCCCGTATTCGATTTTGGTAAGCGGAATTTTCTTTCCATTTACGGTCGCTTCCTTTGCCGCGAGATTGAATTGTAATCCGGATAGGTGCAGCGCATTTCGTTTTTCACGTTTTTCTCTGCGCAGATGGGCGTTGACCCGCGCTCTCAGTTCTCCGGTGCTAAACGGCTTTTTGATGTAATCGTCCGCGCCCAAGCCAAACCCGTACATCACATCGGATTCCATTGTTTTTGCGGTGAGAAACAGGATGGGGCAATCCACCAAGTCCCGCACCTTCTGACAAAAGAAAAACCCGTCCGTTCGCGGCATCATGACATCCAGCAAAATCAAGTCATAATAATTCAGCGTTTTCAGGTTGATCTGGTCCGGCGATTCGGCTGTTGCCACAAGATGACAGTCCTTCTCCAGTACCCTCTTAATCAGAGCCAGAATATCCGGCTCGTCGTCAACGGCAAGAATGTTTGCCATAGCCGCACCTCCTTTCGCCTCATATTTTTCTTTTATATTTTTATATATATTACCGGCAGGTTGCAATCCGGTATTCTGAGTTGATCTCGACCGCAACGGAATCTGATGCGTCTGTATTTTGAATCGTGTGGACCTCGCCATAGAACCAATTTTCACGTTTTTGTGTACTTAATCCGTTCCCATCCCAATCAACCGTCTCTAAATCTTTCTCAGAAATCTCCAGTTTTGTATCCTTGTCAAAGACAATCGATTTCGCAATAATAGCAAGATACTCACCCACTTGCTCGTCAGGGACGGTTTCATCGGTAATCTGATACACCTGATCCCCCCTGATCAGCTGCGTGCAGTCTTGAGGATTCACCGAAAAATCTCCGTCCGACGGCACAGTTTGCTGCCGGTCATAATGAAAGATATCATCGGAGGCTGTTACAGAATCAGAGAGAATCGCCTTGTGATATCCTCCGTTTGCATCGACAAGCAGCTCCTGTAACGTTTCATCCTTACATGCGTAAACATTGAGAAACGGGATTATATAAGCGGCGTCCGGCTGAGTATCGGCAATATCGGCCAAGCTCTTGATTGTGGTCTTTTCTGTATCCTGCTGAAGCAGAATTTTCCCGTCCAAGTCGAGAACGGCAAGCTTCCTGATGTAGCCCACCCAACTGCCGAGATCCTCTTCTGATACGGTATCCTCAAGTATTGTATAGTTTTTTTCTTTATAAGTAAACTGTGTGACATTATCAGTATTGAGAGAGCATTCTTCCTTGTCGCTGGAACATTGTCCGGTTTCTATACTTAATACGGAACAGGCGGATAACAAGCCGGTCAACAGCACGGCGGATAAGATATATGCAAGCGTTTTGTTTTTCATTGTTTTTCCTTTCACGGTATAACTTAATAAACGATGGCCCTATTCATTTGACCTGGAGCCATCCCAGCGCTGAAACCAGAGGAGGCTTATAAGAAAAGCGGCGATCGTCGCAGGTATTGCGACCGTCATGCATTTTTCTATTTCCGCATACCCGATTGCTTGCGACGGGTTGATCCATATGGATACGAGGCAATCACAAAGACGCGCGCTCCATGTACAGGGAATATAATACCACCCTCTGTCTCCAAGTCCCGTCAGGGCTAACGCGGAAATGAGGCTTTCCACAATTCCGAGTCCTATGGATGCGCCTCTGCCAAACCGGAGGCTGATAAACAGATGCAGAATATATGGAAAAACACTCCCTGCTATCAGCAAGCCCGCCGCCTTAACATATATAACCCCAGGCGCCGTTTGAAAGCCGGTTGCAAATACGCCTATCGCAATCGCGATTGCGATAATCCCCGGCATAAGCAGGACGATCAATTTGCTGGTATATGCCGCTGAACGTGATTTCACACCGCACAGCATTGTCTGAAAATTTCCCGACTGTCGTTCCTGCTCCACGCTTTTCCCGCTGATAAGGCCGATCATCAGGGGAAACGCAGCGCCAATCACCTCGAAATACCCACTGATTTTCGCCTCCGCATTCCACGGTGAGACGGAATAATAACCGACAAACAGGACGGCCGCCGCTAAAGGAATCAGTATGTGTATCCACAGCATGGAGGTATGCCTGAATTTTTGAAAATCGGAGCGAACGCAACGTATTAAAGTCGGCATTTTACTTTACCTCCTGCCTTTGAAACCACTTTGCAGTTACGGCAAGCAGCAAAAGGAATAAAGCAATGGATAGAACAATACCGACAGGAATCACGCCCGGATTGAGCAGAATATCTCCCTGAGGCGCTATCGTGCCGTTTGGCAGTATACCGAGTACCGGGCACATCAAACGCGTTGCCCAGCTATAGGGACAAGCCCACCAAAAGGATTCTGTGGCTGCGAGAATACCCAGCACGATCCCCGCGCCTAAATTTACCAGCATCGCCGCCATAAGGCCGAATTTTTTAGATAGAAACAGGCAAAACGGAATCTGCCAGAGCGAAACGATGATCAGAATCAGCGTTGCGCATATCATCTGACCGACTGTTATGGCGGATGTCGGGTTTATCAGGAACTTTCCCAAACTGATTCCAGCGAGATGAAGGATGCAGGCGGCAGATGTATAAACGGCGATCAGAAGGACTTTCGAGATCCAGATTTTTTGCAGGGAAACCGGAAGAGGAAGCACGGAACGATAACGAAGCTTTCTGTCTTCTATTTGGTTTACCAGCACCGTTGTAAGCGTGACAAACCCGGGGAAGAGAATCGTATACCACCAGTTATAACCATTTTGAACAAGGTATGTACCGGATAAGCCCGAAAGCAGTACCGTAAGAAGCGGTGCGATAAAAACAAGTTTTTTCGCAAAGGTTCTTCTGCATTTCAAATTTTCCACTTTTAAAAAGTTAAGCATTTCAGGCACCCGCCTTTTTGCTGTTCTTAACAACTTCCATAAACAGTGATTCCAAATTTTCTCCGGGATTGATTTTAGCTTCGTATCCCAGCATGCCGCCCGATATGATACCGATGTGGTCGGCGATCAGTTCAACTTCGGACAGAATATGGCTCGATAGGATCACCGTGATGTCCTGTTCGGGAAAAGACCGGATCAGTTCGCGCAAATCCTGTATGCCGATCGGGTCAAGGCCGTTGGTTGGTTCATCCAGAATCAGCAGCTTCGGATGATTCAGCAGAGCGATCGCGATACCGAGGCGCTGTTTCATTCCCATGGAAAACTGGCCTGCACGCTTGTTTCCGGTATCGGTCAGGCTGACGGTTTCCAACACTTCGTGAATACGGGAATCCGGCAGGCCAAGCAGCAGCGTACGGACCTTCAGGTTTTCTTTGGCGGTAAGATTTTCATACAGCGGCGGCGATTCAATCAGTGCACCGATGTCGGACAAATCCTTTCGGCTCCATGGATGACCTTCGAATATGATTTCGCCGGAGGTCGGGCGCAGCATCCCGGTAATCATTTTTAGTGTCGTTGATTTCCCAGCGCCATTCGGCCCGAGCAGGCCATAAACGGAATTTCTCGTAATCGAAAGCGAGATATTGCTGACAGCGTGCTGATTTTTAAAATCCTTGCACAGATGATTCGTTTGTAAGATATATGTATCCATAAGCATCTTCCTTTCACATGTTTGATAGCAACTATAAAAGGAAAATTTAAAGATTCCATAAAGATATAAAAAATCGGTTCATACAATTCAAACTGCAACAAGGGCAGGTTTTATGCTCGATTTCACTTGGCGGAAAGATCATAATCATGCGTAGAACTTGCACCCGCATTAAGCAAAAAGAATATCGTTTGAGAGCACCTGTTTAGAAAGAAAATCGGCAGGAACCTTTTTGCGCACCAAACTAAACATAAGGCAAAAAATGCGCATGAGACGGACCGGTGTCCGTGGAATGCTTTTGCAATCGTCGACGCTTGCGCTAACCGGCGACCCGGTCGACGGAGCATCGTTCAGCCTGTACAGCGGTGAAACGCTCGTCAAACTCCGAGTGATTTCGGATGGTGTATATACGCCGGACGATACGATGCTACCCCTGAGCCTTCCGCAACGCATGTTTTCGCTGGGAAAATCCATTTGCATCCGCTTTGGACTGCAAATGTCAATATGATATTTATATGACACCGGGATGGTTCTGCAATCAGAGAGAAGGTCTTTATATTTGCAAGTACAAACCAGATAGGAAAGAGCTTCAAAAAATCGTTCAGCATTTGGTTGCCCGCGACCCTGATACCTTTCAAGATTTTTTTGAACGAGCGAAGAAACAAAGGCCAGAAAAAATGGATATCTGGCTGGAATATGAAAAGAAGGAGGAACGGTTATCAGGGCACTGAAGCAGGAGGGACCCATCAGACATAATGATGGGACGGCTGACATTGCATGAAAAATCGGTATTCAAGCTCTAGAACTCTGCGTTTTAGCAATAGTATTCTTTTTTCAAAAAGGATGTCCCATTTTCTTTCATTTTATTGTTTATTAAGTAGAATCCCAATTTATATAAGGAGGCTCCCCTGAAAAGAAAACTCATTTCACTGTTACTTGTCCTGTCACTCTTAACATCCAGCATCCCTGTCACCCAAGACATCGATACATCAGCATCAACGGATCTGTTTCTTTCCGCAGTTCACAAATATACGCGCGCAAGAAAACTCACGGCACGCATGGTAAACGAATTGATCCATCACATCGACGTTTATCAGGCGGAGAAGACAGACGGTGTCTATGTGCAGAAGCTGACCATCCATTACAACTTCGTCGGAGTTATCGATATTCCGGATGTTCCATCACTTACCGCTTCTGAAGTGACGATTCAGACACGTAAGGGCGTGGCCGTCAGCAACGCAACAGGCAGTGAGGAAGTTGGCCCAGCGAATCTATGTGAGACAGCGTAACGTCGACCAATGTTCGCGGCGCTCTTTTTTGCAAGCAGGATATTGAGCGCTGGAAGCTCAAAGAAAAAATGAGCTTATAGGATATTGAAATCCTATAAGCCCACTCGCAATGGTCTGGGTGAGAGGATTTGAACCTCCGGCCTCTTGAACCCCATTCAAGCACGCTACCAAACTGCGCTACACCCAGAAAAATAACAACGGCGCAAGCCGTTTTTTACCTCGCCTATCATAGCATCTGGGGGGTAAAATGTCAACACTCGATCAGCCCGTAAAACGGGTTTTACACATCGTTTTGCATAAAGGCGTGCCGTTCGTGCTTCGACGTGGTATAATCCGTGACAGGCGTTGGCCAATTCAAAAAAAGGACTTACTATGCGACTGACAGATTTGCACCCGGCGGAGCAACTGACCCGCGCGATGGACCGCGTTTACCAACAGGAACTCACCACGGCTTCCGGTGGGAATATTTCTATTCTGGATGACAACGGCGATATCTGGATTACTCCAAAAGCGACCGACAAGGGCGAGATGAAGGCGAGTCAGATCGTCTGCGTTCACCCGGACGGTTCGTTCGACGGAGATTTTGAGCCGTCCAGCGAGCTGCCGTTTCACACGGCGGCCTACCGTGTCCGCAAAGATATCCGTGCGGTGCTGCATGCGCACTCGGATTACTGTGTGGCGTTTTCTCTTACCCGAACGCTGCCAAGGACCGATCTGCTGACCGAGACCCGGCGGCGGTGTGCACGGATGAGTCTTTCGGCTTATGCAATGACCGGCAGCGACACGTTGGGCGAGAATATCTCAAAAGAATTCGCAAAAGGCTCCGACGTCGTCTTTTTGGAAAACCACGGCGTGTGCGTAGGCGGCGGCGACCTTACGGAAGCATTCATGCGCTTCGAGACGATTGAATATGCGGCGAGGCTGCAGGCGCTCGCAATGAAACTTGGCGGGCGTCTTACACAGGCAAACGAGCCGGCGGCCGATTGTGCCGAGGCGTGGCGCGAACTGCCGCCGACGGAACCGTCTTTTGAGGAAGAGGCCGCGCGGCGCGAACTTGTGAAGATGGTTCGGCGCGCCTATAGGCGGGATCTGTTTTTCTCGTCGTTCGGCGCGGCAAGCGTGCGGCTCTCCGACGGTTCTTTTTTGATTTCTCCGGCAGACAGGGACTGCATGGAGCTGGAAGAGGACGATTTTGTGCGTGTGCTCGGCGGCGCCGCCGAGCGCGGCAAAACACCGCATCTGTATGCCGGGCTGCACCAGAGCATCTATGACGCTTATGATGAAGCGGGTGCGGTCCTGACGGCACAGCCGCCGTATGCGACCGCGTTTTCCGCCACCGACGCACAGTTTCTGACCTATACGATTCCGGAGAGTTTCTACATGCTGCGGGACATTCCGCGCGCGCCGCTTGCGGACATGACGCGGCGGACGGACCGCGCGGCCGCGCTGTTTTCATCCCGCACGCCGGTCGTACTGTTTGAAAACGGCGGCGTTACGGCGACCGGGAAGACGCTTTTTCAGGCGTTCGACCGGCTGGAAGTGGCGGAGGCGACGGCACAGTCGATTATTTCGGCAAGAGAAATCGGCAATATCGTGTTCTTGTCCGAGCAGGAGATTGCCGACATAAAAACAAAATTCAATTTGGAGTAAAGCAGAAGAATACAAAAAAGTTCTTGGGATGGTTAAGGGCCGCAGCCCTTAACCCGTTTTTCCCGGCTGCGCCGGTTCATCCGGTGTAACGGATCGCCCGGAAAGGGCGGTTCCTCTGCGTTTTTTGTCGCCCGCGAGTCCGAAGGACGAGAGACAAAGAACGGTTAACCCGTCAAAAAACTGGTTTTTTAACGACCTAAAAAGAGGGTTTTCGCCCTCTTTTTCAGATTAGTTCTTCCGGCTCTTCTTCAACCGGATGCACCTGCACCAGCAGGCGCATGACCCGCAGCTTGCGCCGCTTTTTGATCGTGATGGTCAAATTGCGGTAATCAAAGCGGTCGCCCACGCGCGGGTAGCGGCCCAGCTGCTCGATCGCCCAGCCGCCGAGCGTTGTGTTGTCGTCGTCGAAATCCCGGTCGTCGATGTCGAGTTCCTCAAAAAAGTCCTCGATGCGCATGTCCGCGTCCACGTCGTACCGGTCGCCGCCGAGCGAAATCATCTCCTCGTCAACCTCGTCCGACTCGTCCCAAATGTCGCCGACGAGCTGTTCGAGCACGTCCTCCATGGAGAGCACGCCCATCGTGCCGCCGTATTCGTCCGTAACGACGACGAGATGGTTTTTGCGCTTTTTCATTTCCTTGAGCACGTCCGGCAGAGCCATTGTTTTATGCACGAACGTAACAGGCATCATCATGCGGCGAATGTCGACTTCCTTGTCGTCCGCAAGCGCCTTGAACACACGGTTGAGGTGCAGAACGCCGATGATGTTGTCCACCGTGTCGCGATACACCGGGATGCGCGAATAGGGTGAGTCGAAGATCGTTTTGAGGATATCGTCTTTGTCGTCGTCGATGTCGATAGCGACCATGTCCACGCGCGGGGTCAGAATTTCGTATGCGAGCACCTCGTCGAAATCCAGCGCGCTCTGCAGCAGGTCCGCGCGTTCCTCGTCGATTACGCCCTCATCTTCAACGGTGTCCAGAATCGTTTCGAGGTCGTCTTCGGTCACGCTTGGGCAGGCTTTGGCGTTCTTTTGGACCATGCGGTCGAATCCGCGCAGCAGGAACGAGAAGAACCATACCAGCGGGAAGAACAGCGTCATCAGCGTGCGCAGAGGAATGGAGACCGCGCGCGCAAAGTCTTCGGGAATCTGCGTGGCGATAATTTTCGGTACGATTTCGCCGAATGTGATAATCAGCACGGTCATAATCAGCGTCGCAACCCATGCGCCGCTGTCGCCCATGAGCGCAACGGCAATCACCGTCGCGACAGAAGACGCGGCGATGTTGACGAGGTTGTTGCCGATCAAAATCGTGATCAGCGCGTTGTCATATGCCTGATAGATGTAGTAAGCAACCTTTGCGAGCTTGTTGCCCTCCTGCGTTGCGGCGCGGAGGCGCATGCGGTTTGCCTTGGAATACGCAATCTCACTGCCGGAAAAAAACGCCGACAGGAGAAGCAGCCCGAGGATAAACAGATACGGCCAGAAAGAAGCGTTCGTCATTTTGCGCTCCCTCCTGCGGTGTCGACACGGTCGTCTTCGTCATAGATTTCTCCGACAAGCTCTTCGAGGATATCCTCAACGGTTACGACGCCGAGTACCTTATTATCATCGTCGGTGACGATTGCAATCTGGGTGCGCTGCGTGCTCATCAGCGGCAGCAAATCGTCGATGGCGGTGTTTGCGCTCACAAAGCGCGGCTCGTCCATCACCTTTGCAAGAGGCACGGAAGGACCGCCCTTGAGGTATGCCTTGAGGTATTTTCGGATTTGCAGCATGCCGATGGGCCTGTCATGCACGTCTACGACGGGCAGGCGGGAATGGACGTTTTCCTTGATGGCGCAGAGAATTTCATCCTCGGTCATCGTCATGCGGATTTTCACGACGCGGTCCCATGGCGTGAGGATATCGTTTGCGGAAGTGTCCGAAAACTCCAGTGCGCTTTGCACCAGTTCGGTTTTCTCCTCGTCGATCACGCCCTCGGTTGCAACGGTTTCGATAATGTCGTAGAGCTCGTCTTCCGTGACGGTCGGTTCTTCTACTTTTTTGCGGAACGGTTTGCCGACGAGTCCGCCGAACGCGGAAAAGGCTTTTGCAACGGGGGAGAGGACCTTCATAAAAAAGATCAGACTGCCGGAAATCGCGAGCGCGTACGGTTCGGAAACCGCTTTTGCAAAGCGCTTTGGAATCATTTCGGCAAACAGAAATACCACCAGCGTTGTAACAAACGTGGCGGCGGTGACCGCGGAGACACCCCAGAGCTTGCTGGCAAACAGCGTGGCCGCGGAGGCGCAGGCGATATGCGTTATGTTGTTCCCTATGAGGATGGTGGTCAGCGCTTGATCAAAATGATCAAGGATATATAGCACGCGCTTTGCGCGTTTGTCGCCATTTTCGCTCAAACTCATGATGCGGATACGGTTCACGGTCGCCATTGCAGTTTCGGCCGATGAGAAATACCCGCTTGCGAAAATCAGGAACACAATCAGAACGATGAATCCTATAGGACTGCCGTCGTCCATTGACGAAATCACACTCCTTAAATAACAATACTTTTGTTATTATACGGCAGCGGGGTATTAAATGCAAGCTTGACGGCGGCAAAGTGTGAGAAAAACCGCCCAAATCAGGCGGTTTTTCAGAGACGGACGACTGTCTTTTGAAAAAGGCGCTGTTATAGCCCCTTCAAAAATTCGACGGTTTTTTCAAGATGCATGCCGCGCGAGGCTTTCACAAGAATGGTGTCCCCGTCCCGCAGAAGGCCGGGAAGGAGCGCAAGCATGTTTTTCTGTGTTTCAAAATAGCGGGCACGGCGCGGCGCGACGTCGATCGCACCGAGGAACATATCCTCCGATTCCGGCCCGACGCAGATAATTAAATCAATGCCGTGAATGGCGGCGTACATACCCAGTACCTCGTGGTGCTCGCTGGATTCGCGTCCGAGTTCGAGCATATCGCCGAGGATGCAAACGCGGCGGGTCTTCTCTTTTTCGAGCACGTCCACGGCGGCCATCATGGAGACCGTGTTTGCATTATACGTGTCGTCCAGAATGGTAAAACGCTTGGTTTTAACGATTTGCATACGGCCCGGCAGCGCGGAAATCGCCGCGATGCCCTCCGCCAGTTCGCTAAGCTGCATACCGAGCGTCAGCCCGACCGACATGGCGGCAAGCGCGTTGCTGACCGAGTGCATGCCGGGCGCGGGGACGTGCACGCGCAGGCATTCTCCTTGATAGCAGGCGGTAAACGAAACGCCGGAAAGGCCCTCGTCCACAGCGTCCCTGGCGACAAGATCGCAGGATTCGCCGAAGCCGAACCGGAACGCGCCGGGGATTGTGGCGAGCATGTCGTCATCCCCGTTGGCGATGACCTTTCCGCCTTTTTTCATATGCGAAAGCATTTCGGTTTTGCTTTTCAGGATGTTCTCACGCGAGCCGAAGTTTTCAATATGTGCAACGCCGATATTCGTAAACAGGCATACGTCAGGCTTGATCATGGCCGCAAGACGGCCCATTTCGCCGAAGTGGTTCATGCCCATCTCCAATACGGCGGCTTCGTGCGTGTCGTCCAGCATAAAGAGCATCTGCGGCACGCCGGTCTGGCTGTTGTTGTTTTCCAGCGTTTTAAGCACCCGGTACCGGGACGAAAGGACGGAAGCGATCATTTCCTTTGTGGAAGTTTTGCCGACGCTCCCGGTCAGCCCGACGACAGGAATGGTGAACTGGTCGCGATACCAGGAGGCGATCGCCTGCAGCGCGCGCAGCGTATCGCCGACGAGGATATAGGGCTCGTGTTCCAGCGGGTGCGCGCTGAGCACGAGCGAAGCGCCGTTTTTGCGCGCGTCTTCGATGAAAGCATGCCCGTCGAGCCGTTCGCCGACGATGGGCACGTAAAGCGCGCCGGGTGTGGCGCGGCGGCTGTCGATCACAACGTCTGTCGCGCTTTGCCTGAGCAGTGCGTCATCGCCGAAATATGTACCCCCGCTTGCAGCGAGGATATTTGAAAAGGTTACAGGTTTCATTCTTTATCGTACCTGCCCAAGGAGTGTGAAACGATGGTTTCGCAGAGGGAGGCATAGTCCAGACCGGATTTTTCCGCTTCCTGCGGCAGCAGGCTGGTCGGCGTCATGCCGGGCAGCGTGTTTGCCTCCAGGCAGACCGCGCGGCCTTCCGGCGTGAGCAAAAAGTCGACGCGCGCGTAAACGTCCAGCTTGAGCGCGCGGAATGCCGAAACGGCGAGTGCCTGCACTTTTTTTGTGAGGTCTTCGGAAATGCGGGCGGGAACGATTTCGTCCGTCCAGCCCTTCTGATATTTATGTTGATAGTCGTAGAATCCATGCTTGGGTACGATTTCAATCAGCGGAAGCGCGCTTAGCTCGCCGCCGCAGCCGAGCACGCCGGCGGAAAGCTCCATGCCGGAAACGTATTCTTCAATAATCAGTTCGCTTTCATAGCGGAATCCTTCGTTTACAGCGGTAAGCAGCGCTTCCGGATCGCGCACGATGGTCACGCCGATGCTCGAGCCGCCGCTGTTGGGTTTTACAACGCAGGGCACGGGAAAAAAGTCCGCTTCCAGCGGCTGACCCCGGCGCACAACGGTCCATTTTGCGGTGTCGATCCCCTCGTCGCGGAACAGCGACTTGGAAACGGCCTTGTCCATTGCCAGCGCGCAACCGATGGACGGACTACCCGTATATTTTACATCCGACAGGTCGAAAAACGCCTGCAGGCTGCCGTTTTCTCCGATGCCGCCGTGCAGAGCAAGAAACGTCACGTCCGCAGCGCGGCAAAGTTCAAGCACGCCGCTGCCGATCTGCGCGGAAAATCCGCCGCCGCGGAATGCGCGGACGGCGGCGAGGTCGGGCGCTGTTTCCGGCACGGAAAACGGCGGAAGCAGCCCATCGGCGGCAAACGCGCCCGCAAGGTCTGCCGGCAGATTCTGCACGCCTAAAAAAAGGTCGACCAAAATTGCGTTATGACCCTTTTGACGCAGCGCGTTGGTCACCATAGTCCCTGTTGAGAGCGATACATCCCGCTCCGGCGAGAGGCCGCCGGCCAGTACGACAATGTTCATTTTCGATATTCCTTTCCGGATGATCGAACGCCAACGGTTCCGCCCGCCCATAGGAAGCGGAGCGCCGTTCCTAACGTTTATACCACGATTTGATGGACAATTCAACTGGTCTTTTCCGATCAAACCGGAATAGGCGGACGGGCGGCACAATCAGACCGCCGCAGAGCGGTCTGAAAATGTGTGACTTTTTCACTGGGAATTTGTTTTTCTGTGTAGTATACTTTTTGTATGAAAATACGTGTAACAAAATCGATTGCCCTCATTATTGCCGCGTGCATGCTTACGGCGCTGTCTGCCTGCGGCGGAGAAACGGGCGTAATCCATTCGTCCGCGCTTGGCGCGACGCAGGAAGTTACATCGAATGAAACAGATCAATACGAAATAACGCATGAAAATGTAACTTTATCCAATATGTTTTACGAACGCCCGGACATTGACTCCATGCAAGCGGAGGTTGACGATCTGATCGACGGCCTCGACCGGGGGAAACCGGCCGATGAGATGATTGAACTTTATGAAACGCTTCAGCAGCAGTATGCGCACGCGGACTCCATGCTCTCGCTTGCGTACCTGCTTTATGCGTTCGACGTGACGGAGCCGTATTATAAAAACGAATATGCGTATCTCCAGTCTGCCTTGAGCACGCTGGACGCGGACATGGAAAGCGTGTCCGTGCAGTTGTTTGAATCGTCCGACGAGGCGGAGGAGCTTGCGCGGCAGTCGTTCGGCGAAGGATATGTGGACAACATCATGCAGGCCGATGAGTTCAGTGACGATACCGTGCAGGATCTGCTGGATGCGGAAGAGCAAAAAACGCTGGAATACGACGAACTGAGCGCGACGTTTACGCTGCTTGACAACGGCAGGCGCTGGACTCTTGACGAAATCATGAACGACGAGTCGCTGGATTATGACGAGTTTTATCGGCTGTACGACGAATACTGCGCGGCGCTCAACGAGCGCGCAGGCGCGATTTTCCTGGATCAGCTCGCCATCCGCAGCAGGATTGCGCAAAAGCTGGGCTATGCCGACTATGCGTCCTATTGCTACAGCGTTTACGGACGGGACTATTCGCTGGACGACGCAAAGATGCTGCAGGCGGCCGTGAAACAATACATCGTGCCGGTGTTTATCGAAGCGAACAATAACAACGACACATATGATCTCGCGGACGCCGAATTTGATCAGAACGGATTTTTGTCCGCGCTGTCGAATATTGCAAGCGACTTTTCGCCGCTGCTGGACGAGTCCGTCGATTATCTCCTGCAGAACAATCTCTATGATTTTTCCGTAAGCGCAAACAAGATGAACGGAAGCTTCACCACCTATATTTCCGATTACGGCGCGCCGTACATCTTTTCACAGTGGTATGGCGATTCCACCGATATTATGACGGCTCTGCACGAACTGGGGCATTTTACAAGCTACTATTATAATGCGGAAGTCGGCTATTCAGCGGGCGACAGCCTCGATCTTGCGGAAATCGACTCACAGGCGCTTGTGCTGCTGATGATCGACTATTACGACGTGTTTTTTGGTGAGTATGCGCAGCAGGCGAAGACGGACATCCTGATCGACGCGATGTATTCGCTGATTTCCGGCTGTATGGAAGACGAGTTTCAGCAGGAAATTTATCAGAACACGGACATGACGCTGGACGAAATCAACGCGCTCTACAAGGAACTGGCCGTCGAATACGGTCTGGATGAAGTGTACGGCTATCAGGGGACCGAATGGGTGCTGATTTCGCATACCTACCAGTCGCCGATGTACTACATCAGTTATGCGGTGAGCATGGTGCCGTCGCTGGAACTCTATGAAATTTCGCAGAGCGACCCGCAGACGGCGCGTGCGAGTTACTTCAGTATTTTGATGCGTTCGCAGTACGATCAACTGCAGAGCGTTTTAAGCGAAAGCGGGATGCCGTCCGTCTTTTCGGAAACGACAATCCGCGACATTGCCGACCTGCTCGAACAGACGCTGAATTAGTTTTCAACAGCCTATTCTTACAGCGAGGCGCCCGCGTTTTAACGCGGGCGCCTCGCTGTAAACCTTTCGGGAAGACGGAGAATCCGGACTGAAAGAAAGCAAGCGGTTGCGCAAATCGCTTCGTGCGGTTATAATCGTATGCAGGTCCGGCGTAAAGCGGTGGCGCAGCAAGAAAACCGCGCAGCTCCGGAAACGTTGCCGGAACTGCGGAAAACCGTCCCGGCAAACGGCGGGAAACGCCCGGAGAACGCCGGAAAATGAAAGAAAGCATACGCTCTTTTCACAGGAGCGGAAATATGTTATACTTTGACCCGATGCGATGTAAGCGAGGTTATAATTAGTGAAGATCGACAACATCATGGAAAGCATTGAGCTTACGCTCAAGCAGGACCATCAGGTGTCTTTAATGGACGCGACGACGGCGCAGCTGCACGATGCGCTGTCCACCGTGGTAATGGGAGAAATCGCCGACCGCTGGTATGAAAGCCGGCACGCGCACGAGCGTGCGCGCGAAGCATACTACTTCAGCGCGGAATACCTGGTCGGCAGGGCGGTATACAACAATCTCTTCGTGCTGGGAATTCTGCCCGAAGTGAAAAAAGCTTTTGAAGCGCAGGGGCTCGACCTGGCGGTGTTCGAGGACATTGAGGACGCGGCGCTCGGCAACGGCGGTCTTGGGCGGCTTGCGGCATGCTTTTTAGACTCCGCGGCAACGCTCGATCTGCCGCTGGACGGCTACGGCATCCGCTATAAATACGGTCTGTTCAAGCAGTCTTTTTCGGACGGGTTCCAGGTGGAATCCGCGGACGACTGGCAGAGGCAGGGCGATCCCTGGAGCCGCAGGCGCGACACGCACGAAGTGCTCGTTCACTTTGCGGATATGACGGTGCGCGCGGTTGCCTACGATATGCCGATCATCGGCTATCAAACGGACAACATCGGCACGCTGCGGCTCTGGCAGAGCGAGGCGGTGCAGGATTTTGATTTTAAACTCTTCAACGATCAGGAATATGCTCTGGCCGTGCTGGAGAAAAACGCGGTGGAGGACATCACCCGCGTGCTGTATCCAAACGACACCACGGAAGCGGGAAAAAAGCTGCGCTTAAAACAGCAGTATTTCCTTTCCAGTGCGTCGCTGCAGGACATTATCTTCCGCTTTAAGCGCGAGAACCGGCCGATCGACTCGTTTGCCGAGCACATCGCCATCCAGCTCAACGACACGCATCCGACCGTGAGCATTCCGGAACTGATCCGCCTGCTCATGAAGGAAGGAATTTCCTTTAACCGCGCGTTCGAGATTGCGAGCCATACGTTTTCGTACACGAACCATACCATCATGGCCGAAGCGCTCGAAAAATGGGACGTGGCGCTGTTTAAATCCGTCCTGCCGGAAATTTTCGACATCATCTACCAGATTAACGCAAAGCTTTGCGGCGAGCTCATGGCGCGCAAGGCCGACTGCAGCAGCATGTCGATCATACAGGGCAAAACGATCCACATGGCGAACCTGGCCGTGTATTGTTCGAGATACGTCAACGGCGTGGCCGCGATCCACACCGAGATACTTAAGACGGACGTGCTCAAGGACTGGTATGCAATTTACCCGGAGCGCTTCCAGAACAAAACGAACGGCATTACACAGCGCAGGTGGCTCGGGCTCTGCAACTCCGAACTCTGCGAATTCCTCGATGCGCGCATCGGCGAAGGGTATCTGCGCGATCTCGACCGCATCGCCGCGCTTCGCGATCATCTTTCCGACGACGACGTTGCGATTTTCAACGAGGTCAAGCGCATTAAGAAGGAACAGCTTTCCAGGCATATTCAGCAGCAGGAAGGCGTTTTGCTGCCGCCGGACTTTATCTTCGACGTGCAAATTAAGCGGATGCACGAATATAAGCGTCAACTGCTCAACGCATTCGGCATTCTGGACACCTATTTCGGTATTAAGGACGGCCGGATCAAGGAATTTACGCCGACGGCGTATATCTTCGGCGCGAAGGCCGCGCCGGGCTATATCCGCGCAAAGGCAATCATCAAATACATCAACGAGCTGGCAGGCATGATCAACGCGGACCCGGCGGTCAGGGACCTGATGCGCGTGGTGTTTGTGCAGAACTACAACTGTTCCTACGCGGAGCACATCATTCCCGCGGCGGACGTTTCCGAGCAGATTTCACCCGCGGGCACGGAAGCAAGCGGCACGGGCAACATGAAGCTGATGCTCAACGGTGCGGTCACGCTCGGCACCTACGACGGCGCGAACGTGGAAATCGTCGAGCAGGCGGGTGCGGAAAACAACTATATCTTCGGCGCGAGTGTGCAGCAGCTCAATGACCTGCGCGCAAAATATGTGCCCAAGACGATATACGACTATGAGCCGCGCGTGCGGCGCGTGGTCGATTCGCTGATCGACGGCACGCTTTCGGACGACAACAGCGGCGCGTTTGCAGACCTGCACCGTGCGCTGCTCATCGGTTCGGACTGGCAGAAGCCGGACTATTACTTCGTGCTTTATGAGATGCTCAACTACTGTCAGCGCAGGATGGACGTCAACTGCGATTACAAAGACCGCATCGCTTTTGGCCGCAAGTGCCTGATGAACATTGCGTCCAGCGCAAAATTCTCCTCCGACCGCACGATTCAGCAGTACGCGCAGGAGATATGGCACATTGAGAAGCTCCCGCCGCTGGAAACGGGCACGCTGTTTTAACGCGCGGAACGTTATAATCAAAAGAAGCAAGGAAAAATTCCTTGCTTCTTTTTGACGTTGCGCGTTGCCTAAAGGTTTTCTGTGCAGACGCGCGCGCTGGCTTCACTGCCGAGTACGGCACATTCCTCGGCGGTGTGTTTTTTCACGCAGCCGTCGATGATGGCCGCGCACATCGCGTCGCCCGCACCGGCGGTGTTTGACGCGCCCGTGCAGCCGGCGGGGAGCAGCCCGCAGTTGCCGCCGTCCGCCCAGTAAAGGCCTTCTTCACCAAGCGAGATAAACACGCGTTCCACGCCCTGCTCAAGGAACCAGTCGGCTGCGCGGTAAACGCCGCGCACCGTGTCACAGGATTTTCCGGAAAGGAATCCCGCTTCAAAGCGGTTGGGCTTGATGGCGAAGCACTTTCCGATGTTCGGGCCGATGCGCTTTGCCTTGGCGCAGCTGACAGGATCGTAAAACAGCGGTGCTGTCACGCTGCTGCAGAGGAACTCGAGCGCATCCGGCGAAAGATTGCCGTCGATTACGCACATGGCGGCGGCGTTGACCTGCGGCAGAAGCGCTTCCAGATAGTCCGGCGTGAGGGATTCGAGCGCGGCCATGTCGCTGATGCCGATGAGCATGTCGCCATCCTCATCGAACACACCGATGTGCGTGCCGGTGTGCGCTTCGCAAACGAGCGTATGGCGAAGGGAAACGCCGGACGCTTCGCAGCTTTCGCGCACCATGTTTGCATGATACCCTTTGCCGAGGGCCGTGACCAATTCCACCGAGTAGGCATAGTCGCTCAAGCGTTTTGCGATGTTGTGCCCAACGCCGCCCACGCAGATGCGCACGCTTCCGATGTTGCTGTCGCGCTCCCGGCAGACGCTGTCCGGCTTGCCGGTGATGTCGACGGCTGCGCCGCCGATGACAAAAATTGTTTCCATGTTCCGCCTCCTGACCGGCTGATTGATGACTCCCTGTCGATATGGGGACGTACGCCTGTTTCTATTCTATCATGGATTTCTTTTTCAGCGAAGCCAGATCGATTTGTTTGCCGCCGGCAAATACGGCGCGAACGCCTTCGCAGAGGAAAGCGCCGCGCGGGTATGTCGCCGTGTCGCGGAAATGTTCCAGATCGAGCAGGACCGCGTCCGCGTCGCAGCCGTCCAAAATGCGCCCTTTTTGCTGCAGCCCGAAGAAATCCGCCGTCTGTCCGGACATTTTGCGGATTGCCTGTTCCGGCGCGAGCAGGCCGCGTTTTCGCACCATCAGGTCATAGAAGCGCGCGGTCGAACCGAATGCGCGCGGATGTGGATTTTCCGAAGGCGCGCCGATCAACCCGTCCGTGCCGAGCACACAGAGCGGATGCGAAAGGATTTCCGCAACGTCGTCCTCGCTCATATGAAAATACACGCCGAGACCCAGCCCGCCGTTTCGGATCAGGATGTCGCAGTATGCGTCGAACGGATCCTGACCGGTTTGTTCGGCGTATTCGGTGACGAACATGCCTTCCGCACTGTGATCGGCGGGGCAGCTCGAAACGAACACACCGGAAAAACCGCCGCAGTTATACACGTAGTTTTCATAGTCCGATTTACGGCTCATCTCTTCGCGGATTGCATCGCGCTCGCGCGGGTCAAGCAGGGCTTCGACGAGTCCGCTGGGACCGCGGGTGAAATACCGCGGCGGGATGGAAACGTTGAGCGCGGTGCTGCCCGCCGTGTAGGGATAGCAGTCGATCAGCGCGGAAAGCCCGTTTTCCACGGCACGGCCGACGTCGGCGAGGATTTGTTTCGGTTTGCCCCAGTTGTCGCGTCCCGCCGCCTTAAGATGGGAAACGCAGAGCGGCACGTCCGCTTCCATTGCCAGCCGGATCGATTCGCGCCGCGATTCGACGGCATAGTCGGCCTCATTGCGCGGGTGGGTGGCGTAAACGCCGCCTTCTTCGTGCACGACGCGAAGCAGCGCAAGAATTTCATCGTTGCCGGCGTAGCGGCAGGGCGCGTATACAAGCCCGGAGGAAAGACCGAGCGCACCTTCACGAATACAGCGCCGGAGCATGCTTTGCATGCGCTCAAGCTCCGTGTCGTCCGGCCTGCGGTCTTCGTACCCCATCGCCCAGAGGCGCAGCGTGCCGAGCCCGACGAACGATTTGGTCGCGATCGGGTTTTGCAGCGTGTCCAGCCATTCAAAATAGCTTTTTGCGCTCGAAAGCTGTTCCAAATCACCGGGCAAATCGGGGTGCGGCGCAATGCCGGAAGCGAACTTGGGAAACAGGCCCGCATGTGCGCCGCCCGCTGGAAACATGGACGCGCCGCACTGCCCGGCGATCTGCGTCGTGAAGCCCTGCGAGAGTTTGGAGAGTGTTGCAAAGGGACTCTTCATCGTGAGGTCGCCGTGGGAATGCGCGTCCAGAAAACCCGGGACGAGCGTCAGGCCGCGCGCGTCGATCGTGCGTTTTGCTTCGGGCGTCTGTCCGGCGCGAAACACGCAAAATTTGCCGGACGAAAAACCGACGCTGCCCGTAAAGGCGGGCGCGCCGGTTCCATCGATGATACTGCAGTTTTGAATCAGTAATTCCATTTTGTTTTTGTGTGGCCGGCGCAGTGCGCGGCGCGCGAAAGTTACTCCTTAATAAATTGAATACCGCCGATGACCGGCAGGTCCTTCATTTCCTTGTTGGCGACATGTACAATCCCGATGATGGTGAGCGCCAGACTGCCGATCGACACGAGCCAGCCAAGGATCGAGCCAACGACCGGAAGGCCGATCGAAAGGATGCTGCACGCGACGCTCGCGATGATTTCAAGGATCATAAGGTTCATGCCGCGCACCGCGTGGTAACGTACGAACGAGGACTGACCCTTGGAGAAATACGGAATCAGTGCGAGAAGTCCAAGATAAGACAGCACGCCCATCAGTGTGTCGTTCGAGCCGCTCGCGACGTAACCGGAGCCGTTGACCGGGGCGCCGCATTTCGGGCAGAAATTTTCGTTTTCGTCGATCTGGGAGCCGCACTTGGAACAGAATGCCATGGATTATTTCCTCCTAGTATAAAAATAAGTAAGGGGTGCCGCGGCTGAAAGAATCCCTTTTCGCTTGGAATTCATATCTGGTATCAGTATATCGCAGCGGGGAGCAGACTGCAACTAAACGATGAAGGGAAGCGCTGTTTTGCGGACTGCAAACAATCATAATAAAAGTCCGGCGCTAAATTGCGCCGGACTTTGTGCATCGGTCAAGGGAAAGCGTCTACGCGCGCAGCGGCGCGCCGTTTAGACGGAGCGATTCGATAATCGCATCCATCGCCGTCTTAATCTCGTCCTCCGAGAGCGTGTGATCTTCGGCACGGAGCGAGAACGTGAATGCGAGGCTCTTTTTGCCGGGGAGTACGCCCGGACCGGCATAAGTGTCGAACAATCGCGCGTCCGAAACGATTACGCCGGACGGCGCGGACACGATGATTTTGCGCAGCGACTCGGATTCCACGTCCCGGTCGACCACGACCGCAAGGTCGCGTTCGGCGGCGGGAAAGCGGGGCAGCGGCATAAAGCGCTTGGCGGTCTCGCGGCAGCCGAAGATCGCGGCAAAGCTCAGTTCTGCGATATAAACACGTCCGTCGAGCTTGTATGCGTCCGCAACGTCGGGGTGCAGTTCACCGAACGTGCCGATGATCGTGCCGCCCGCGGAAAGCACGTCCGCGGCGCGGCCGGGCTGGAGGTACGGCGCCGTGCCTTTTTGGCAGGTGCAGCCGTCTGCGCCGAGCGCATGCAGCAGTGTTTCGATCAGCCCTTTGAGCGTATAGAAGCTTTCGCTTTCGCCGCCGAGAACGATACCGATTTTCTTGCGCTCTTCCGGCAGTTCGTCTCCGAGGTCTACATGCACGTTTCCAACTTCAAAGAAGCTCAGATAGCCGCTCTTTCGGTTGACGTTGCGTACAAGCGAGTCCAGCATGCCGGGGATCAGCGTGGTGCGCATGAGGCTCTGGTCTTCGCCGAATGGGTTCATGATACGCACGGCCTTGCGCAGTTCGCTCTCCTGCGGGAGCAAAAGCAGATCGAACACCGAAGGGCTGGTGAAGTTGTAGTTATACATTTCATAAAGCCCGAGCGACGCAAGGGTGTCTTTGATTTTGTCCTCCAGCTGGAATTCCTCGTTGATATGCCCGCGGAACGTATCCCCGCGCATCAACGTCGGCTCGATTTTGTAATAACCGTAAATGCGCGCAATCTCCTCGGCAATGTCCCAGTCCGTCTCGATTCCGTCCTCGATGTCCGTGCGGAAATGCGGGATGGTGATATGCAGGCCGTCGAGCCTCGGTTTTGCCGGGATGGCGATGGTGGCGAGCATGTCCGCCATTTCGTGTGCGGAGAGGTCGAGCGCAAGCAGTGCGTTGATATGCTTGACGCTGACCGTTACCTGCCGTTCCACGGGTTTGTCACTGCGCACGTCGATCATTTCGCCGACGACGGTACCCGCGCCGAGTTCCTGCACAAGTTCGATTGCGCGGTCGAGCGCCTGCTGTGCGCTGACGGGTTCGACGCCTTTGATGAAGCGGCTCGCCGCGTCGGTCACGTGATGGAGTTTGCGCGCCGTGGCGCGGATGTTGCTGCCTTTGAATACGGCGGACTCAAAAAGCACCGCTTTGGTCGAGTCGGTGATTTCGGAGTTCAGCCCGCCCATCACGCCCGCAATGCCAACGCCGCGTTTTTCGTCCGCAATGAGCAGCATGTCCGGCGTGACCGCGCGGACTTTGTCGTCCAGCGTAGTGACCGTTTCGTTTTCGTGTGCGTTGCGCACGATGATATGGCTGCCGGTGATGCAGGCCAGATCGAACGCATGCATCGGATGGCCGTATTCAACGAGCACGTAGTTCGTGATGTCCACGATATTGTTGATCGGGCGCATGCCGGCTTTTCTGAGCTTGCGCTGCATCCAGAGCGGCGAAGGCTCGATTTTGATGTCCTTGACCACACGCGCGGTGTAGCGCGGGCAGAGCTCGAAGTTTTCAACCGTGACGCTCGCATAGTCCGCGGCGTTCCCGGCGGCGGGAACGGACTTGATACTCGGCTCTTTGAAGGACTGGCCGAGCGCGGCGGCCGCCTCGCGGCACATGCCGATGACCGAGATGCAGTCCGGGCGGTTGGGCGTGAGTTCAAAGTCGAAGATGATATCGTCGTAGCCCAGCGCGGTTTCGATCGGCTGGCCGAGCGGGTAGTCTTCTTTGAGGATCAGGATGCCGTGCACGCCTGCGCCGGGGTAATCCGCCTCGCTCAGGCCGAGTTCTTCGCCGGAGCAGAGCATGCCGTAGCTCATTACGCCGCGCATCTTGACCGGCGTCATTTCGTGCCCGCCGAGTTTTGCGCCGACCACCGCCACGGGAACAAGCGCGCCGTCGAAGACGTTGTCCGCACCGGTGACGATCGTGAGAATCTCGCTGCCGATATCCACCTGGCAAATGTTCAGATGGTCGGAGTTTTCATGCTTGACGATCGAAAGCACGCGCCCGACGACAACGCCATCCACACCGGAGAGTTCTTTGTCGATTCCCGCGAGCTCGAAGCCGCGCCACATCATCTTTTCAACGAATTCGTCGTCTGTAATGTTGAAGTCCACATATTCGCAGAGCCATTTCTTTGGCAGTTTCATATTCTTTTCCTCCCTCAGAACTGGCGCAGGAAGCGCGCGTCGTTTTCGTACTCAAGCCGGATGTCGTTGATTCCGAACTTGAGGTTTGCCATGCGGTCTACGCCGAGGCCGAACGCAAGCCCGGTCCAAACGTGCGGGTCGTATCCGCAGTTGGCGATTTCGTGCGGGTTGGTAACACCGCAGCCGAGAATTTCAATCCAGCCAGTTCCCTTGCAGACGCGGCAGCCTTTGCCGCCGCAGATCGAGCAGCTCACGTCCAGTTCGGCGGAAGGTTCCGTGAACGGGAAGTAACTCGGCCGCAGCCGGGTCTTTACGTCCTCGCCGAACACGGCGTGCACAAAGGAATCCAGAATGCCCTTCAGGTCGCCGAGGGTAAGCCCTTTGTCCACGACGAATCCTTCGATTTGATGGAACACGGGCGAATGGCTCGCGTCCACCTCGTCCACGCGGAATACGCGGCCCGGCATCAGCAGCCGGAACGGCGGGGTCAGCGTTGTGAGCGCGCGCACTTCGCAGGGCGAGGTATGTGTGCGCAGCACCACGTTTTCGTTGATGTAAAACGTATCCTGCATGTCCCGCGCGGGATGATCTTTCGGCAGGTTGAGCAGGGTGAAGTTGTTTTCGTCCAGCTCGATTTCCGGGCCGTCGAACATGGAAAAGCCCATGCCGATCAGCGCGTCGCGGATTTCGCGATAGGTCTGCGTCATTGGGTGCAGTCTGCCGAGCGGACGGCAGAGGGTGCCGGGCGCGGTAACGTCCACTGCTTCCTTTTCAAAACGGCGCTGTTTGGCGATCTCGCCGAGTGCGGCGCGCTTTTCCGCAACAACGGTTTCCAGCGCGGCCTTGACTTTGTTGGCATATGCGCCGACCGACGCGCGCTCCTCTTTGGGGAGTTTGCCCATCGTCCGAAGAATCGCGGTGAGCTTACCGCTGCGGCCGAGCGTTTCGACCAGCAGCGCTTCTAGTTCCTCCGGGGACTCGCAGGTCTTCAGCCTCGCCTCGGCTTCCTCCCGCAGGGCCGCGAGAGATTCCATCATACCCATATCTTGTTTCTCCTCCTCCATACGTAATGCGGTACCGGTCTGATTCCGCATGCAAAAACGCGCTCCGCCGAAAGGGACGAAACGCGTCGTGGTACCACCCTCGTTCGCCCGGCGCTTCAAAAAAGCACCGAACCTCGATTTCCGCTGTATCGGGCGAACCCGTCGCCGGCTAATGAGAAAGTCTGTTCACCGGCGAGGCTCCGGGGCGAACTTTGCGTTTCGTTTTGCGTGCGCCGTTTTCAGCCGGTGTCAGCGCTCTCTTTTTCACGCAAACGCGGAAACTTTTCCCCTTCTCAGCCTCGTTTAAGATTGGCGCTATTGTATCACCTTCACGTTCGTTCCGTCAAGAAGCAGCGTGACGGTTCCGTCCTCGTCCGTGCGGTAAATCGTGATGTTCCGGTTTGTCAGCCGGTCGAGCAATTCCTCGTCCGGGTGGCCGTACTGATTGTCCGTTCCGCAGGAAATCACCGCGATGGAAGGGTCGACCGCGTCGAGGAAACGCTCCGAAGTCGCGTCTTCGGAACCGTGGTGGCCGACCTTGAGCACGTCCGCCTTAAAATAGGAATCCGGAAGTGCTTTCAGCGCGAGTTTCTCGGCAACCTGTGTCGCGTCCCCGGTCAGAAGGACGGATGTGTTTTGATACGTAACGCGGAGGACGTAGCTCGTATCGTTGAAATCGTCGATTCTGCCATAATCGATGCTATATGGTGAAAGGATGCGAATTTCAACCTCGTCGTCCCAGTCGATGAACGAGTTTGCGGAAGCCAGCGGGGAAAGGACGGGCACGTTGTTTTCGTTGAGCGCGTCCAGGAGATCGTAATAGGTTTCGCTCTCTGCGTCGAACGGCGGATCGTAAAACTGCACGACGGGATAGACGTCGATCAGCTGAATCAGCCCGCCGATATGGTCCGCGTGCAAGTGCGAGGCCACGACCGCGTCCAGGCCGATTACGCCGTGCGCGTCGAGATAGTCCTGCAGCACGGAGAACGCGCTCTCCGGCCCGCCGTCGACCAGCATGGTCTTGCCGGAAGGCGAGCGCAGAAAGATCGCGTCGCCCTGGCCGACGTCCAGAAAGACGACGAGGAGGCCATCCTCCGCGCTCGGCTCGCTTTCGGCCTGCGCAACGGAGGGGGAAGGCGCTGCCGTCGCTTCTGCGTTTGCCGTGCAGGCAACGGGTTCCGGCGTCCCGTTTTTAATATGAAAGACGAGCAGGACGGCGGCTGTAAGCAACACCAAAAGTGCGGCGGCAAGCACGATCCGCCAAAGGCGGGCGCGTTTTGCGGATTCTTTGTCCTGTTCTGAAGGGTCGAAAATGGGATCGGAATCGTATTTCATAGACTGTATTGTATCACGGGGCAAAGCGGCAAAACAGGTCGAATAACGATTAAAAAAGCACGTATTTTTGAGGTTTCGCACCTTTTTTTTACCGAAATCCGAAAAAGCAGAGGAAACAATCGCTTTTTTGTATATATTTTGATATTTTATTCTTGACAAATTGCAGATTCATTTGTAAGATTTAAGTGTACTATAACGGATAGTACACTAGATCGGGAAGGGGGTAACGCGATGTTCCAAATCGACCGGTTCGGGCGCACGCCGATTTATGAGCAGATCATCGATCAGACACAGCGCTTAATTCTGTCCGGCGTATTGAAAGCGGGCGATCAGCTGCCGTCCGTACGTTCACTGTCGCAGGAGTTGTCGATCAACCCAAATACGCTGCAAAAGGCATACGGAGAACTGGAGCGCCGCGGCATCTGCGTAAGCGCCCCGGGTAACGGGAGGTTCGTAACCAATGACGCTGCACGCATTGTGGGGGAATGCATGGAACGTCAACTGGAGGAGATCGAACGCATTTGCGTCGAGCTGCACGCGGCAGGGATCCCGCTCGAGCGGACGTTGGAAACGGTGAAGGCCGCATACGAGAAGGAAGCGAAGGTGTAACGACAATGATCATGGCAAGGAAGCTGACCAAGTATTTCGGAGAGGTGGAGGCGCTCAACAATCTAAGCTGCAGCATTCCGCAGGGTTGTATATATGGGCTTGTCGGCGCAAACGGCGCCGGGAAATCCACTTTTTTACGGCTTTGCAACGGCGTTTATAAGCCGGACGCGGGACAGGTCAGCATCAACGGGGGGGACGTGTTCGACAATCCTGCGGTCAAGGCGCACTGCGTGTTCGTGCCGGACGAACTATATTTTCTTCCGCAGAGCAATATGATGCGCATGGCCGGGTTATACGAATCCATGTACCCGTATTTTTCCCGCGAACGATTCGATGAACTGAGCGCGGTTTTTAAGCTGGATAAAACACGCCCGCTGAACACGTTTTCCAAAGGAATGCGGCGACAGGCGGCGGCGGTGCTCGCGCTTTCCGCAATGACGGACTACATTTTTTTCGATGAAACGTTCGACGGGCTGGACCCGGTGGTCCGGAATCTTTTGAAAAATACGCTTTATGACGATGTGATGGACCGCGGCTGCACGACGGTGATTTCCAGTCACAGTCTTCGTGAACTGGAAGACACCTGCGATCAGCTTGCGCTGCTTTATCGCGGCGGTATTGTTTTTGAAAGCGACGTGCAGAATCTCAAAACGTCGCTCTTTAAAGTGCAGGTCGCGTTTGGGGACGAATACGACCGAACCCGGTTCGAAGGAATAGACATCCTTTCGTTCAGCAAACTCGGCAGCGTCGCAAACATGATTATCCGCGGCGACCGGGGCGAGAGCAGAGCGACGATCGGTAAAATGCAGCCGCTTTTACTGGAAATCCTGCCGCTGACGCTGGAAGAGGTGTTCCTTTATGAGATGGAAGCGCTTGGTTACTCGTTTGAGGATCCATGCGCGAAAGGAAGTGAACAGAAATGAAACCGTATCTGGAATCGCTTAGGAGACTTTCGCGAACCGGACTTATCTTATTCGTGCTGTGTGCGGTCGCGAGCCTTGTAATCGCGATGCAGAACTGCATATCATCGACTAGAATCAGCATCGACAGCCTGAGCAGGATGTTTTCACCGCTGATGGTATTTACGTTTGCCGGCGGCATTGTGCTTGCATTCGACGGGTTTTCGTTTCTTACAAAGCGTGCGGACAGCGACTATTACCATAGCCTGCCGGTTTCCCGCAAAGGTCTGTTCTGGGCGATTTCCCTTGCGGCGCTGACCTGGATTGCTGCAACGGTGCTGGCGAGCGTGATTCTCACCACGGTTGTCTACACGGTCTCAAGGACCGTTTTTGTGCCGCTGTATCCGTTTGTTGCGGTGCCGTTTTATATTGCCGCGACCATGCTGGTGTTCGCTGCCGCAGCGATCGGCTGCTCGCTTGGAGGCACGATATTAACGGACTTTGCGCTCACGCTCCTGATTTTGTTCCTTCCGCGTTTTCTGCAGTTTGTGATTGCGCGCGGCATTGTGGCAAAAGTACAGATTTTAAGCTGGATCGATCTGCCCTGGTATTTGAAACCCACAACAAACGTCGCGACGGGGCAAATTGTCGTTTTGTCGCGAACGATCCTGAAAAACCAGCTTTGCAACATGGCGAACGTCGGGTATTCCTTTGCGATTGCGGCGGCGGAGCTTTTCCTCGGCAGTTTGCTCTTTAAGCGGCGTCCGTCCGAAATGGCCGAGCACGGCGCAAAGAACGACCGTCTTCAAACGCTTTATGCGTGCCTGCTGGTGCTTCCGGTCGTGCTGCTGTTTGCTTCCGGCGTAATACTGCCGAACAAAACGAACATCCTGATCGTTGTAGCGGTCGCATTCGGCTGCTATGCGATTTATCAGGTTGTCGTGATGCGAAATGCGCGCAAGGTACTGCATTCGCTTCCCTGGTTTATCATTCCGGTGCTGTGTTCGGTATGCTTGTATTTCGGCGTGCAGATCGCGGGCCGCGCGGAGCGCGACTATGTGCCCGCAAGCGCGGACGTCGCGTCCGTGGAGTTCGCGGGAGCCGACCGCGTAAGCGACGTGATCAGCTACGCTTCCTACCGCGTCGCGCAGGTGAAATTCGACGACGAGAGGACGATCGGCTACGTTCTCGAGACGCTGCAGGAAAACGTGGACTCCATACGGCAGTATGGGTCACTGACCCTCGATTACAACGCGGACGAGACGTATTACATCACGACGGAGCCCGTGATCATCACGCTCAAAAGCGGCCGTAAGGTCGGCCGGATGATCACGTTCGTTAACGAAAATCAGCTCAACTCGATCCGCAACCAAAACGAGGAGTACGCCGAGGCGATCCGCGCGCTGCCGCCGACGGATTCCGTCCGCTTCCGTCAGGACCTCGATCTTTACGACGAGAAATACGTCCAGAGCGAAGCCCTTATGGAAGCCTATTACGACGAAACGGAGCAACTCGGCCTGATTCCCTACAGCGGATACCGCCAGCACAGCGTGGAGGACAGCTACTACAATCAGGACGAGAACCAGTCGTACGGTTCGCTGCGGCTGCAGGGCTACGTCGGCATGGTGCGCTACAGCAACTATTACGAGATCGATCTCGAAACGCCCAAAGCGGCCTCCGAGTGGATGAAGCTGCAAAACGCGTATAGCTCGAACGAGTATCTCGACCTGCTGGTGAAGATATCGGATATTTCGTCGAATTTCCTCGACGAGAACGATTATATGAACGCGTCCTATACGTTCTATAATATCCCGATGAGCGATTCGAGCAAGCAGAGCTCTTCGTTTTATTACAGCCCGTACGCTTCCGACACCAGCGCTTCCAGCCAGAAATATCAGGCGCTGGCCGCCGAGCTCGCGGAAATAGTCGAGCGGAGCACGCCGACGACCGACCCGACTACGCTTTGCGTCTACGTGCAGTGGAGCGCGCGCGCCATGGGCCCGGACGGGCGGTATATCGGCGAGGAGCTGATGCGGTATGCGGCCACGAAGTCGGACGGCGCCTACGCGTCGGAAGGCGACATTGTGTACTCCAGCGACGGCACGCCGATGTTCATCCGCGACAGCAGCTCGATCTACTCCTATAATCCCTGCTACAGGGAGATTGCGAAGGACGATCAGGCGCGGCTGCTCGAACTGCTCAGCGAATGGCGCGAACTCGACCGCACTTGGTATTATGACAGCACGGACGAAGAAGAACCGGCCATTGCGGCGTCCGACGTGCCGCTGCCAACGCCGACGCCGCAGCCTGTGGGCTGAAACAAGGGGACAAAAACGCCGCCGGGACATCAAATCCGGCGGCGTTTTGCGCGGCTATAGACTGGTATGCTATAATCAAACCCGGACCGCGCGGAGGTCAATATCATACGAAACGGAGCAATGCATGGGACAGGATAAAACACCCGCGCGCTGCGCATGGGTCGACCCGAAAAACGAGCTGTACTGCGCCTACCACGACGCCGAATGGGGGACGCCGATTCACAGCGACGAAGCGATGTACGAACTGTTCCTGCTGGAGACGTTTCAGGCGGGGCTTTCCTGGATTACGATTCTGAAAAAACGGGAGGCGTTCCGCAAAGCGTTCGACGGCTTCGACGTTGAAAAAATTGCGGCTTACGGCGAGGAGAAGATCGCCGAACTGCTGCAGGACGCGGGCATCATCCGCTGCCGAGGAAAAATTCGAGGCGCGGTGGAAAATGCAAAGATCGTGCTTGCATTGCAGGAGGAGTTTGGCTCGTTCTGCAAGTATCTATGGGGCTTTACGAACGGAAAAGCCGTCTTCAGCAAAAGCGGCGCTTACAAAACGACGTCCGCCTTGTCGGACGCGATGAGCGCGGATATGAAGCGCCGCGGCATGCGGTATGTCGGCTCGGTGACGATTTATTCATTTTTGCAGGCGGCGGGAATCGTCAACGATCATGACCGCGCCTGTTTTCGGTATCCCGAACTGCGCGCGCTTGCCGGCGAGGACGGGATTTTGGAAGAATAGGACCATATGGCGGGCAGACCCGGCGGCAAGCCGGGTGGAACGGAGCGAACATTGGGAAACTTACACTGGACGGACGATACCATCCGCTGGATGCGCGACGCGGCGCATAAAAGCAGGTATTACGAAACGATTGCGGAACGGATTGCAGCATACCTGCCGCCGTCGGCGCGGGTGTTCGACGCAGGCGGCGGACTGGGCGACCTCGCAATGTGGCTTTCGTATCATGTGCGGCATGTGACCGTGATCGAGCGCGATCCAAAGCCTGTTGCGGCGTTCCGTGAGCGCTGTCCGCAGAACGTGACCGCGCTGCTCGGAGATGTTTTTACGTATGTGCCGGATAGTTTGTTCGACGCGCTGGCGCTATGCTTTTTCGGCAGACCGGACGAAATATTGCCGCTCGCGCGGGAACTTACGTGCGGAAAAACGTTCGTCGTGCAGTCCACAGAAACCCGGCGCGGCTTTTCGCCGGACGGCACGGGCCGGCGCTCAATTACGATCTACGACATGGAAAAGACGCTGAAAAAAGAAGGCATACCGTATACGCTGGAACTTTTTGAGGTCGAACACGGTCAGCCGTTTTGTTCGGCGGACGACGCGGCAAAGTTCTTTAGCTTTTATTCCGGGAAATCTTATACGCCGCAGCAGGTACGGCAATATCTGAGCGAGACGGGAAACAGCGAACTGCCGCTGTACTACGCGCAGACGCGAAAGCTCGGAATGCTCGTGTTCGACGCAGGGCAAATGCGGCGTGTTTGACGCGCCAAAGGGAGAAGCGCATGGACTTGGTTTATCAGGCCGTTGCGGCGGCGGCGGCGTCCGGCGAAAAGGTCATGCTTTTAACGATCGCTGCGCGGCAGGGCAGCGCGCCGCGCGGCGCCGGCGCGTCCATGGCCGTGACCACAGATGGGAAGCAGATCGGCACGATCGGCGGGGGTTCGGTGGAATATGAGGCGAAGCTGGACGCACTGGCGCGCATGAAATCCGGCGAAGGACCGATGCTGCGCGAGTACAGCCTATACGCAGGTGAGAGTAAAGGAAACGACATGGAATGCGGCGGACGCGTGGCGGTTCTGTTTCGTCCTTTTTTCGGCGATACGGCTGTGCGGCTGTTTCACGACGTACGGCAGGTGCAAAGCGGCGCGGAGGAAGCCTGGCTGGTCTGCAGAATAACGGGCGGCGTTCCGGGCGAAACGAAAATTTATCAAAAAACACAGGCGCAAAACGAGCCTGCGCTTTTGCCGCATCTGGGTGAAAGCGCGGTTTGTACCGGCGAAGCGGAGGGGTACTTTGTCGAGCCGCTTTGCGCCGCGCCGCGCGTGATCGTGTTCGGCGGCGGACATGTTTCACAAAAGACGGTGCCGGTGCTTTCGTCGCTTGGCTACCGGGTATGGGTGGTCGAGGACCGCGCAGAGTTTGCCCATGCAGCGCTGTTCCCATCGGCGGAGCGGATACTGAACGAATCGTTTGAACGTGCGGCGGACACGCTCGGCATAACGCGGCGCGACCATGTGATCGTCCTTGCACGCGGACACGAAACCGACTACCGGATTCTGCGGGAAATTCTGAAGACGGATGCGGATTACATCGGCTGCATCGGCAGCAAGATGAAGGTTAAACTCACGCGGGAACGACTGATTGCAGACGGGTTTACAAAAGACGACCTTGCAAGGCTGCATTCCCCGATCGGGCTGGACATCGGCGCGGAAACGCCCGCCGAGATTGCGGTGAGCATCGCCGCGGAGATGATCGCCTGCTGCGCGGCAAAGAAACGGTGCGGCGGGGATGGGGCGAGCTGAAATCGATACTCTTTGGCAAATGCAGGAGTCTTTTTAGCTGAAGACAGGAACTTCCGAAAGATACGGCATAGTGAGCCGTATCTTTTGTGTTTCCTTTGAATTTCGCGGTTCGCGCCCTTGTGAACCAACTTCGTTCATGGTATATTGTAGGGGCGCTGGACTGCATACGAGACGGTTTACGGGCGGTTTTATGCAATACATTACGATGGAGAACGAAATGCAGCTTTACGATCTACATACCCACACCAGCATGTCGGACGCAAGCTTTCCGCTTTCGGAACTTGTGGAAACCGAACAAAAGCTCGGAAACATCCTCGGCGTTTCGGACCATCTGTTCTGCTGCGGAATCTTTACCTTCCGGGATTTGGACGACTACCTTGCAGAACTTTCAAATTATCCCGTTTACCGCGGCGTGGAAGTCAACATGGAGCATCATATCACCTTGCCGGACGCGCTGGACGACCGGCTGGACTACGTGATTGCCAGCGTGCATAATATGCCGGACACACACGGCGGATTTATCCCGCTGAGTCAGTATTTTTCCCGGCGTTCCGGGCACTCGCTGACCTATGAAAAAAACTATTCCTCCGACCTGAACCGGTATTATCTGGCGTATATCATCAAGATGATCGAAAAAGCGTTTTCCAACGAACGCATCGATATCCTCGGCCATGCAACGGTTCTTCCGCCTTGCGACGAACTGCACGGCACACGGTTTTTGCAGCAATGGGAGGACGCGGTGATCGAGCTTTGCAGGAAACATAATATCGCGCTTGAAATTTCCGGCCTGTGGCATGCGCCGGGTATCGACATGATCCGCCGGGCAAAGCAGGCGGGGCTGCGCTTTTCGATGGGCAGCGACTGCCACAACAGCCTGCAGATCGGCGTGATGGACTATGTTGAAAAGGCGATCGGGGAGGTCGGCCTGACCCAGGAGGATTTCTTTGTCCCGCGGCGGGAACTTGTTTGAACCAAATCAAAGCACACTTTTAATTTAAGCGACTGATACGAAAAACTAAACATAAACCGGCTTTAGCCGGGCGGGAGGCTCGCGATGCGTAAGGTCAGGGTTGCTCTTTGGGGATTCGGCGCGATGGGCGGCGGCGTTGCTGAAGCGCTGCTTCAAAAGCGCGGCGTGGAGATTACGGGCGTTTGCGATCTGCATCCGGCGCGCGCCGGCAAGAGCGTTTTTGCTCTTCTGGATGTTCCGCGCGGCGACCATGCGGACGTAATCGTGTCGGACGATATCGACGCGGCGCTGCCCGATGGCGGCGCGGACGTATGCATCGTTGCGACGGACTCGTTTACAAAGGATGTGTTCCCCAAATTGATGCGGGTATTGCAGAAGCATGTAAATGTGATCTGCACGGCGGAGGAAATGAGTTTTCCCGCCGCGAAGGAGCCGGAGCTCGCGGAAAAGCTCGACCGCGCGGCAAGGGACAACGGCGTTACCGTGCTCGGCACGGGCATCAACCCTGGACTGATGATGGACCTTCTGGCTATTTGCCTGACCGGCTGCATGACGGACGTAAAGAAGGTCACCTGCAAGCGCGTCAATTCGCTTTCGCCGTTCGGCCCGGCGGTCATGCGCGAGCAGGGCGTTGGTTTGAGTGAAGCGGAGTTTGAAAAAGGCGTGCAGAACGGCACGCTCGCCGGACACGTCGGCTTTGCAGAGAGCGTGGGAATGATCGCCAGGGCGCTCGGCTGGGAAATCGAGCATTTCGAGCAGCAGATGCAGCCGATCGTAACGGAGGTCGGCCGCCGTTCACCCTATGGGTTTGCGGCGAAAGGACATGTTGCGGGCGTGAATATGACGGGGCAGGGCAGCCGTGACGGCGAAACGCTGATCGACATGATCCATCCACAGCAGATTGAGCCGGAACAGGGCGGCGTGCACACGGGCGATTTTATCACGCTGGAAGGCAGTCCGCCCGTGCATATGGCGATTCAGCCGGAGGTCGACGGCGGCGTCGGCACGATCGCCATGTGCGTTAACATGATTCCGCAGGTGATCAACGCGCGGCCGGGACTCAAAACCATGATCGACCTGCCAGTTCCGCACGCAATCATGGGAGATATGCGCGATCAGATAGAAGCAGGAATTCTGGACTGAAAACATAACGTTTGCGAGGTGTTTTTGTATGGCCGGGAAAGGCGATTGGGTACGGATTCACAGCGTGGTGCTGCGTCCAGACGAGCGTGCGCAGACGGTGCCGGACGACACAAAGCGCGTCCCGCTCGAATGCTGGACGAAGGGATATCTGCTTTCCGGCGCGCAGATCGGCGACGAGGTTACGATCACGACTCGTACCGGGAGAACCGTTTCGGGCACGCTGACGGAGATGAACCCGCATTACGAACACAGCTTCGGCGATTTCGTGCCTGAACTGCAGCAAGCAGGCGACGAGGCGTTTGCGCTTTTGTTTGGAGGCGGCGGGAAATGACGCGGGACACGAGTTACGATGCGGTCATGCGCCGCAGACCGGAGATTATTAAAGCGGCGGTCGGCGTGGATTACACGCAGTTTGAAAGCGGCTCGATTGCGTTCGACTACGATGGCATGATGCGCTCGACCGGCTATACGCTTGAGGACGTTATAAACATTCAGCGTGGGTTTGCAATCGGCAACACGCCGCTGATCGAGCTGAAAAACATTACAGCGCTCGCGCGAAAACTCGCGAAAGGCGGGAACGGCGCGCGCATCTTCATTAAGGACGAGGCGGCGAATCCCAGCGGCAGTTTCAAGGTGCGCCGTGCGGCGACGTCAATTCATCAGGCGAAGCGCATGGGCTACGCAGGCGCGCTGGCCGCAACGAGCGGCAACTACGGCGCGGCGGTCGCGAGCTGCTGCGCAAAGAGCGGCTTAAAGTGCATCGTCGTGCAGGAGTGCTACGATTCGCGCGGGGTCGGCCAGCCGGAAATCATTGAAAAAGCACGCAAGTGCGAAGCGCTCGGCGCGGAGGTCGTTCAGCTTTCGGTCGGGCCGGAGCTGTTTTACACGGTGCTGCGCATGCTCGAGGAGACGGGCTATTTCAACGCCTCGCTGTATACGGCGTTCGGCGTGGTCGGCATCGAAACGCTCGGCTGGGAGGTCGCGAACCAGTGCCGCGAACAGATCGGCAAAGACCCGGACGTCGTCGTCTGCACAAACGCGGGCGGCGGCAACCTCACCGGGACCGCGCGCGGGCTGATCAAGGCGGGCTGCAATGCGCAGGTCGTCGCCGCAAGCGTCGATCTAACGGGTCTGCACATGGCGAGCGACACGCAGTTCAATAAAAAATCGTTTACTACCGGGCACACGGGGTTTGGCATGCCGTTTGCGACATGGCCGGACCGCAGCGACGTGCCAAGAAGTGCTGCGCGGCCGCTGCGATACATGGACCGATACGTGACGGTGACGCAGGGCGAGGTGTTTTACACGACCGAACTGCTCGCGCGGCTGGAAGGAATCGAGCGCGGGCCCGCGGGCAACACGTCGCTCGCGGCGGCGATCTCGCTGGCGCAGGAACTGCCGGAGGACGCGGTGATCGTCGTGCAGGAAACGGAGTACACCGGCGCGGGCAAGCACGGAAACGCCCAGCTTTCGTTCGCGCGGCAAAACGGCGTGTCCGTTTCGCTTGGCGACCCGAAGGAAGAAGTGCCGGGCAGAAGTATCGTGCTTCCGGCGCAGCCGGGTTTGCTCAAAGCGAAGGATGCCGATCTCGATCATATGCGCCGCTCGCTGATACGGCATGCGGCGGGCACGGTCGATCATGCGCCGACGGGCGCGGACGTGCGCTTTCTTGCGGAGGAAACGAATACGGACGAGGCGTTTGTGCGCAGCGTTCTGAACGAACAATAAAGGGATTTCCTTTCGATCGATATTTTTTTCGGGAGGGCATATGCAGAGAAGAGAAGACGATTTCAGCGAGCGCCGCGCGCACCTGCAAAAACTGAGCGACGAGGAACTCAAGGCGCGCTTCTGGAGCCTGACGCAGCAACTCGTCGACCCGCTGCTCGAGATGGGCAAAGAAAACACCACGCCTGCGATCGAGCGCAGCGTGCTGCTGCGGATGGGGTTTTCCTCGCTGGAAGCAAAGGCGATTGTAAACGGCTGTATGGAACGCGGCGTGCTCGGCCACGGTGCGGGGAACGTGGTCTACCGCTATGCAAAGCAAAACGGCCTTGAAATCCGCGAAGCCGGGCTGGAACTGCTTGTCCCGGAGCATCTGGACGAGGCGGCAGCCCTGTTTGGAGGCGCAAAATGAGCGAATACCGTCTCCCGCCGGACGAAAACATCGATATTGCGAAAATAATGGAGGACCTCGAACACTACCGCCCGAGAAGGCGCGGTTGGACCTGGCGCGAGCCCGCGCCGGACCTGCATATGGGGCCGTTTACCTATCACGACTGCTCCAAACCGCTCAAAGACGGCGTGCCGCTGCCGCCGGCGCACAACTTTGAGAATGCTGATCCTCAGCCAATGCCGGTGATCACGACCGAAATCGCCAGCGGCCGCTTTGAGGACGACATCCGCCGGATGCGCATGGCCGCGCACCACGGCGCGGACCATATCATGGTCATCCGCACCTCCGGCCAGAGCCACTTCGACGGGCTGATCGAAGGAACGCCGCAGGGAATCGGCGGCGTGCCGATTTCGCGCAAACAGGTGCGCGCGCAGCGGAAGGCGCTCGATTTGATCGAGGACGAGGTTGGCAGGCCGATCAATTATCACAGCTATGTCAGCGGCGTGGCCGGGCCGGATATCGCGGTCATGTTCGCCGAGGAAGGCGTCAACGGCTGCCATCAGGACCCGCAGTACAACGTGATCTACCGCAACATCA
>ERZ795053.945-NODE-945-length-37185-cov-10.875384_pt1 | contig 37185 bp, 32 predicted proteins | sample MGYA00375137_ERZ795053 | MGnify/ENA primary metagenome ERZ795053 (study PRJEB30182, sample SAMN05720284) | activated sludge metagenome | isolation source: Anaerobic digester | place: Hong Kong | collected 2014-12-17 ... | reverse complement strand
GCACCGTCCTTCTGGTCAGCCACGACCGCGATTTCATCGATCGGGTGGCGACGACGACCGTGGCGATGGAGGGGGACGGACGCGCCACGGTCTATGCCGGGGGCTGGACCGACTATCAGGCGCAGCGGGGCGATGAGGCGCCGGAACGCGTGGTGTCGAAGCCGCTGGCAAGACCCGCGCCGGCACCGGAAGAAAAGGTGAAGAAGGCAGCGCAAGGGCTTACATTCACGGAAAAACACCGGCTGGACGCTCTTCCTGGTGTGATCGAGAAGCTTGAGGCGGAGATCGCCAGGCTGACCGCCTTCCTGTCCGATCCCGACCTCTTCGCCAAGGCGCCGGACAAGTTCCGCAAGGCGTCCGAGGGGCTGGCCGAACGTCAGGCGGCGCTTGCGGCGGCAGAGGAGGAGTGGCTGATGCTGGAAGACAAGGCAGGCGCATGAGCGGGCCGCTGGCCGGCCTCAGGATCGTCGAGATCGCGGGGCTTGGGCCCACGCCCTTTGCCGCGATGACGCTGGCCGACATGGGCGCCGAAGTCGTGCGGATCGAACGCCCCGGCACCCGCCACATCTTCGGCCTGGACTACGAGGTTCTGGACCGCGGGCGGGGGTTCGTCACGCTCGACCTGAAATCCGCGGCCGACCGCGCCGTCGCCCGCCGCCTGATCGCCCGCGCCGACGGGCTGATCGAGGGGCTGCGCCCCGGCGTGATGGAGCGTCTGGGTCTCGGCCCCGGCGATTTCCCCGAGAACCCGCGCCTTGTCTACGGGCGTATGACCGGCTGGGGGCAGGCGGGACCGCTGGCCAGGACCGCCGGACACGACATCAACTACATCGCGCTGACCGGGGCGCTTCATGCGATCGGAACTGCCGACCGACCGGTGCCGCCCCTGAACCTTCTGGGCGATTTCGGCGGCGGCGGGATCTACCTGGCCTTCGGAATGGTCTGCGCGTTCCTTGAGGCCGCGCGATCCGGCCGGGGGCAGATCGTCGATGCCGCGATCGCCGACGGGGTGGCGCATCTGACGGCGATGATCCGCACCCTGGTCGCGGGCGGGGCGTGGGAAGACCGGCGGGGGGCGAACCTCTTGGACGGCGGCGCGCCCTACTACGACACCTATCGCTGCAAATGCGGGGGCTTCGTGGCGCTTGGGGCGATCGAGGAGAAATTCTGGCGCACCTTCCTTGGCCTCGCGGGGCTTGATCCGGCGGCTCTGCCCGACCGGCGGGATCCGGCGGCCTGGCCCGTGCTGCGCGACATCCTTGCCGCGCGGTTCCTGACCCGGACCCGTGACGACTGGGCCGCGCTGGCAGCGGGGACGGACGCCTGCCTGACCCCGGTCCTGACGCTGGCTGAGGCGCCCGGCCATGCCCACAACGCCGCGCGGTGTACGTTCGTGGATCACGAAGGGGTGGCAGAGCCCGCGCCCGCGCCGCGCCTGTCGCGCACGCCCGGCGCCATCGGCGCGGGGTCGCAGACAGATCCGCTGGACCCGGCCGAGGTTCTGGCGCGCTGGGGCGGCTAGGCGGTCATCCCCGCCGCCGGCGACGCCCGCCGTCGGCCCCGCCGCCCGAACCGCCGGTGTTGAAGCCGACATCGGGCAGGGTGACGATCCTGGAGAGCTCCGGGAAGGCATCGGTCGCGTGCGGGATCGCGTTGGCGGCGACGAAATGTTCCTGGAATCGCGGCTCGATCGCCGTTTCGACCTTGTGGATGCGCTTGACCTCGTCCTCGATCGCGGCCCGCGCGCCGATGTTGCATAGCGCGATGCGCGCGCCGGTTCCGGCCGCGTTGCCGGCCGACTGGACCATGTCCAGCGGCACATCCGGGATCATGCCCAGCACCATCGCGTGCTTGGGGCTGATATGCGCGCCGAAGGCGCCGGCCAGGACCACGCGATCGACCTTGTCGATCTGCAATTCGTCCATCAAGAGCCGCGCGCCCGCGTAAAGCGCCGATTTGGCAAGCTGTATCGCGCGGATGTCGCCCTGGGTCACGGTGATCAGCGGCCCGCCCTCGGCGGTGCCGTCATGGAGGACGTAGGCGTTCGTGCGCCCGGTCGGGATGCAGCGCGCGGTGCCGGTCTGGTCGGCCGACCCGATCAGACCGCTTGCGTCCAGAAGGCCGGCCATCCGCATTTCGGCCACCACCTCGATGATGCCGGACCCGCAGATGCCGGTGATGCCGGTCGCCGCCGTCGCGGCGGCAAAGGCCGGGTCGTCGGACCACAGGTCGCTGCCGATGACGCGGAAGCGGGGTTCCTTCGTCACCGGGTCGATCTCGACCCGTTCGATGGCGCCGGGCGCGGCACGCTGGCCAGCGCTGATCTGCGCGCCCTCGAACGCGGGGCCGGTCGGCGAGGAACAGGCCAGCACCCGGTCCTTGTTGCCGCACAGGATCTCGGCGTTGGTGCCGACATCGACGATCAGGACCATGTCTTCGGACTTGTCGGGTTCCTCCGACAGTGCGACGGCGGCGCAATCGGCGCCGACATGGCCCGCGATGCAGGGCAGGATGTAGATGCGCGCGTGATCGTGGATCGCATCGAGTTCAAGATCGCTGGCCGGCAGCGACAGGCTTTCGGACGTGGCAAGCGCGAAGGGCGCCTGGCCAAGTTCCACCGGGTCGATGCCGAGAAGGAGGTGGTGCATCACCGGGTTGCAGACAAAGACCGCCTCGACGATCTGGCGCGGATCGATGTTCGCCTCGGTCGCGATGGCCTGGGCCAGCCCGTTCAGCGCATGGCGCACCGCCGAGGTCATTTCCTTGTCGCCGCCGGGGTTCATCATCGCGTAGCTGACCCGGCTCATCAGGTCTTCGCCAAAGCGGATCTGCGGGTTCATCAGGCCCGAGGAGGCAAGGACATTGCCGTTCCTCAGGTCGACCAGATGCGCCGCGATGGTGGTGGAACCAAGGTCGATCGCCAGCCCGTAGAGCCGGCCTTCCCAGAAGCCCGGCCAAAGGTCGATGATGCGCGGCTTGCCGCGGTGGTCCTTGTGGATGGCGACGGTGACCTTCCATTCGCCCTTGCGCAGGATCGGCTGCAACCGGCCAAGCAACGTCGCGTCGGCTTCCAGCCCGTCGATCTGCCACTGGTCGCGCAGCGCGTCGGCCAGCCTTTGAAAATCGCCCGAGGGCTCGTGCATGTCGGGTTCGGCGACCTCGACGTAATAGGCGTGGGTGGCGGGGTCCATGGTGATGTCGCGGGCGGTCGCGGACTTGCGGATCACCTGGCGGTGGACCTGGCTTTCCGGCGGCACGTCGATGACGATGTCGCCCATGACCTTCGCCTGGCAGCCCAGGCGGCGGCCTTCCTTCAGGCCGCGGATGCGGTCATAGCGCGCCTCCACCTCGTTCCACTCCGACAGCGCGCCTTCGCGGACGGTCACGCCATGCTTGGGAAATTCGCCGTGGCCCGGGGTGATCTGGCACTTCGAACAGATGCCGCGTCCGCCACAGACCGAATCGAGGTCGACGCCCAGCTGCCGCGCCGCCGTCAGGACGGGCGTGCCCACGGGAAAACGCCCCCGCTTGCCAGAGGGGGTGAAGATGACGAGCGGCTCGTCGGTCATGGGTCTACTCCGGGAATTCCTGTCGCGCGCGGCCACCATAGGCGAGGATCGCGCGGCGGCAAGGTCCGTTCGCGGCAGGTCAGTGTCAGGGCGCGTCAGGCGTGCGGGTTTCCCGACCCGCCAGCCAGTCCAGAACCCAGGCCCGGTCCCCGTCGAGCGTCGGCGCGGGGGCGCGGGCGGCGGGTTCGGCAAGCCCGGTCATCTTGACCGGATTGCCCGCCGCGACAAAGGCGGGACGGCCCGGCGCGGCGGCGATCGGCAAGACCATGTTGCGGGCCAGGACCTGCGGGTCGGCCAGCGCCTCGGCCATGTCCTGCACACGCCCGGTCGGCACGCCATGCGCCTCGAGCGTGGCGATCCAGTGGGCGCGGGGCAGGGAAAGCGTCTCGGTCTCGATCAGGCGCTTGAGGATATGCACGTTCTCGCAGCGCGCCGCATTGGTCGCAAAGCGGGGATCGCCGGCCAGGCCCGGCTGGCCGAGCGCGTCGCACAGGCGGGCAAAGATCGCGTCATTGCCGGCGGCGATGACGAAGAAGCCGTCGGCGGCGCGGAAGGTGGAGAAGGGGGTGATGGTCGGATGGCGCGCGCCGGTGGGGCCGGGCGGGGTGCCGGTCGCGGTGGTGATCGCAAGGGCGTGTTCCTGGATCGCGATCTGCGCATCCAGCATGGAAATGTCGATCTTCGCGCCCTGGCCGCTGCGGTCGCGGGCGTAAAGCGCGGCGATCACGCCCTGGACCAGATACATGCCCGCCACGATGTCGCCGATCGAGGCGCCGACCCGTACCGGGGGGCCGCCTTCCTCTCCGGTGATCGACATGACGCCGCCGCGCGCCTGCACGACCATGTCATAGGCGGGTTTGCCCGCCTCCGGCCCGGTATGGCCAAAGCCCGAGACCGCGCCGTAGATCAGGGAGGGAAAGCGTTCGTGCAGGTCGGCCCAGCCATAGCCGAGCCCCTCCATCGCGCCGGGGCGAAAGTTTTCCAGCACGATGTCGGCCCGCGCCAGAAGCCGTTCGAAAACCGCCCTGTCACCTTCGGCCTTCAGGTCAAGCGCGATGGAGCGCTTGCCGTGGTTCAGCGCCGCGAAATAGGCGCTTTCGCCATCCTTGAAGGGGGGGAAGGCGCGGGTGTCGTCGCCGCTGCCCGGGCGTTCCACCTTGATCACCAGCGCCCCGAAATCGGCAAGCTGGGTCGCCGCGAAGGGCCCGGCAAGCACATGGGTCATGTCAAGCACGACGATCCCGTCAAGCGGCGCGGTCATCAGGGGCTCCTTCCAGGGTCAGGGAACCCTAGGATGCCCAGATTCCCCCGTCATGATCCAGATCATCCCTGCGGGGAGGGGGGGCGGGCGGCCAAGCGCCGCCCGCGCGCGCGATCAGCCGCGTTCGTCGGCGACGATGCCCTGCATCGCCTCAAGCGGCGCAAAGCCCCGCAAGAGCTGTTCGCCGATGATGAAGGACGGCGTGCCCGCGATCTGCAGACGCTGGGCAAGAAGGTGGTTGTCCTCGATGATCTTCGTCACCTCGGCGTCGTTCATCCGCGCCAGGATCGCATCGCCGTCAAGCCCCAGGTCGGCCGCGAAGTTCTTCAGCGAGGCGTCCGTGACATCGCCGCGGAACCCTTCGTAGAATCCGACGCCGATCCTGGCATAGGCATCGTCCCCCGCGACCATGCGCGCGGCGATGGCGAAGCGCGAGGCAAGGACCGACTGATCGCCTAGGATCGGGAATTCCTTGACGATGAAGCGGATGTTGCCGTCGGTTTCCAGAAGTTCGGTCACCGCGCCGTGGGCCTTGCGGCAATAGCCGCAACGGTAGTCGAGGAATTCGACAACGGTGATGTCACCCTCGGGATTGCCGCCGACAAAGCTCCAGCCGTCGTCGAAGATGTCCTGCGCGTTTGCGGTGACAAGCGCCTTGTCGCCCTGGGCCTGCGCATCGGCGTTGCGCTGTTCCAGTTCGTTGATGACCTCGACCAGAACCTCGGGGTTGGCCAGCAGGTAGCTGCGCACCTCCTTGCCGAAGGCGTCGCGTTCGGCGTCCGACATCGCGGAGATGTCGAAGGCGAGGGCGGGGTGGGCAAGGGCGACCGCAGCGGCAAGCGCGCAAGAGGTGGCAAAGGCACGGGCGGAGGCTGGGCGTTTCATTCGGTCATTCCTGTCGTCGGGCCGTCCGGCCGGTTGGGGTGCCACGCCTGACACAGGCCAGCCGGGGCGCAAGGCGACGATACGCCGCGGCGGACCCGGGGCATTGACCTTGGCCGCCCGGGCTGGAATGTACGGGCGCAGATACGTCGGCGGACACAATAGGGACGTTTTCATGCGGGCTTCAAGACGCGGATCGGTCGATCCCTTCATTGTGATGGACGTGCTGGAGGCCGCACGCGCCGCCGAGGCGCGGGGCCGCAGGATCATCCACATGGAGATCGGCCAGCCATCGACCCCCGCGCCCCAGGCCGCGCGCGCCGCGCTGGCCCGGGCGATGGAGGCGGATGCGCTGGGATACACCGTGGCGCTTGGCCTGCCCGCGTTGCGGGCCAGGATCGCGGGGCTTTACCGCGACTGGTACGGGATTTCGCTTGACCCGGCGCGGGTGATCGTCACCTCCGGTTCCTCGTCGGCTTTCCTTCTGGCCTTCACGGCGCTTTTCGACGCCGGTGAACGGGTGGCGCTGGGGGAACCCGGCTATCCGTCCTACCGGCAGATCCTGAAGGCGCTGTCGCTGGATCCGGTCGGCATCCCGACCCGGATCGAGGACCGCTATCAGCCGCGGCCCGGGGACATCCCGGAAAACGTCGCAGGGCTGATCGTGGCGTCGCCCGCCAACCCGTCCGGCACGATGCTGTCGCGCGCGGCGCTGGCGGGCCTTGTCGAGGCGGCACAGGCGCGCGACATCGCCTTCGTATCGGACGAGATCTATCACGGGCTGCACTACGACGACCGGGCGGTTTCGGCGCTGGAGGTCAGCGACGATGTCTATGTGATCAACTCCTTCTCGAAGTACTTCTCGATGACGGGGTGGCGCGTGGGCTGGATGGTGGTGCCGCCCGATCATGTGCGGCTGGTCGAGCGGCTGGCGCAGAACATGTTCATCTGCGCCCCGCATGCCAGCCAGGTCGCCGCGCTGGCCGCACTGGACTGCACGGCCGAGCTTGAGGCGCATCGCGCGGTCTATGGCGAAAACCGCAGGCTGATGCTTGAGGGGCTGCCGAAGGCCGGGTTCAGCCGCATCGCGCCGCCCGATGGGGCCTTTTATGTCTACGCCGATGTGTCGGACCTGACCGGCGACAGCCGCGCGCTGGCGGCAGAGATCCTTGAGGGCGCGGGCGTCGCGGTGACGCCGGGGCTGGATTTCGACCCGGTCCGGGGCGCACGCACCTTGCGGTTTTCCTATGCCGGCGCGACCCCCGACATCCGGGAAGGGCTGGCCCGGCTCCGGGACTTCATGATCCGCCGGGGCTGAGGCGGGCAAGGATTGCAGGGCGCCGCACACCCGCTATGATCGCGCGAAAAAGGCGGGCAGCATGAAGCGGTTGGCGGCGATCCTGATAGTGGCACTGGCGGTCGCCCCCCGGCCGACCCCGGCGGGTGAACTGTCGGCGCTGGCGCGGCTTGATCCCGCGGCGTCGGGCATCACCGATACCGAGGACGGCGTGGCGATCGACCTTTCCCTAGATCAGCCGGTGCCTTACCGGGTGTTTCTCTTGGCCGATCCGCCGCGCGCCGTCGTCGATTTCCGCGAGGTCGATTTCGGCGCCGCTGCGCCCGCGGCGCTCGACCGCAGCGCCCGCGTCCTTGGTCTCGGGGCCGGTCCGGTCCGCGCGGGATGGTCGCGTCTGGTCCTTGAACTGGACGGGCCCTATGCCGTCGCCTCGGCCGCCGAACCCCGGACGGGCAACGGTGCGCAGGTGTCGATCCGTCTTGCCCCCGCGACGAAGGATGCATTCGCCGCTGCCGCCGGCGCGCCCGCCGATCCCGACTGGCCAGACCTTCGCCCGGCCGATGTTTTGGCACCGAAGCTGCGCCAGGACGGCAGCCGCCCGCTGGTCGTCGTGCTGGATCCCGGCCACGGGGGCATCGACCCGGGCGCCGAGGCGGGGCCGCTGCGCGAGGCGCACCTGACGCTCGCCTTCGCGCGCGAGCTGGCCGAGGTTCTGCGCCGCGACGGGATGATCGTGGAGCTGACGCGCGGCGACGACAGCTTTGTTCCGCTCGAGGCGCGCATCTCCATCGCGCGCGGCGCGGGGGCGGATGTGTTCCTGTCGCTGCATGCCGACGCGCTGGAAGAAGGGTTGGCGACCGGGGCCACGATCTACAAGCTGGCGGCGGGGGCGGGGGATGCCGCGGCGGAGCTTCTGGCCGAACGGCACGACCGCGCCGACCTGTTGTCGGGCGTGGATCTGTCCTTTCAGGACGATGCCGTGGCGGCCGTGCTGATGGACCTCGCGCGGGCGGAAACGGCACCGCGGATCGACCGGCTGGCATCGCGCCTTGTCGACGCGATCCGGGATGCGGGGCTGCGCCTGCACCGCCACCCGGTGCAGGAGGCGGCCTTTTCGGTGCTGAAGGCGCCAGATATCCCCGCGGTGCTTCTGGAACTGGGGTTCATGTCTTCGCCGAAGGACCGCGAACGGCTGGCCGATCCGGTCTGGCGCGCCACCATGGCCGCGGCGATCCGCGCGGGCCTGAGGGCCTGGGCCGGCGAGGACGCGGCAGAGGCGCGGCTGGTCCGGCAGTGACCCGCCGTCACCGGCCGGGAACACCCCAAGTTGCTTTGACCCCGGCGGCCCGAGGCTGTATAGAATGGCACGCTATTTCCGGGGATATCGTGTGATCCGCTTCTTGTTTTCGACCTTCGGGGGACTTTTCAGCTGGATCATCACCGGCGTGTTCTTCGGCGCCCTGACGCTTGGCGCGGTGTTCTGGTTCTATGGCCAGGATCTGCCCAACCACGAACAGCTGACCCAGTATTCGCCCAAGACGATCAGCCGGATCTATTCCGGCGAGGGCCGGATCATCGACGAATTCGCCGAGGAACGGCGCATCTTCGTTTCGATCGAGGAGGTTCCGGACCTGGTGAAATACGCCTTCATCTCGGCCGAGGACAAGAACTTCTATACCCACCAGGGCTTCGACACCCGCGGCATCGCCGCCGCCCTGTGGGAGGCGGTCAAGTCGCGCGGCAAGAACCTGCGTGGCGCCTCGACCATCCCGCAGCAGGTGGCGAAGAACTTTCTTCTGTCCGGCGACAAGACGATCGAGCGCAAGATAAAGGAACTGATCCTGTCCACGCGGCTGGTTGAAAGCCTGTCGCGCGACAAGATCCTTGAACTTTACCTCAACGAGATCTTCCTGGGCCAGAACAGCTATGGCGTCGCTGCGGCAGCGCAGACCTATTTCAACAAGTCGCTGAGCGAACTTGCCCCGCACGAGGCGGCGACCCTTGCCTCGATGCCGAAGGAGCCTTCGAACTTCCACCCGGTGCGCAACCACGACAGGCTGCTGGAGCGGCGCAACTATGTGCTGCGCGAGATGTGGCAAAACGGCTACCTGGACGAGGCCACCTATCGCAGCGAACGCGACCAGCCGCTGCGGTCGGTGCAGAACGGCGACTTCCCCGCCTTCCGCGAGGCGCTGCCGCCGCGCGACTACTTCACCGACGAGATCCGCCGCCAACTGTCGCGCAGCTTCGGCGAGGAGGAGTTCTTTTCCGGCGGGCTTTCGATCCGCGCGACGGTCGATCCCGCGATGCAGGCAGAGGCTGCGGCGGCCCTGCAGGAGGCGCTGGAGAGTTATGACCGCAAGCAGGGCGTCTGGCGCGGCACCGGGCGTGTGCTTGCGCCCGAGGCGCTGACGGGCGAGGCCGCCTGGCGCGCGGCGCTGGCAAGCGTCGACGTGCCGCGCGATGTCGCCGGATGGTCGCCCGCCGTGGTGCTTGAGGTCGGCGAGAAATCGGCGCGCATCGGCATCGAGGGCGTGGAGGACGACGCCGACGGCCATTTCATCCCGGCAGAGGACGTGACCTGGGCACGCAAGCGTCAGGCCGACGGCAAGCTTGGCGCCAAGGCGAAGGTCGCGGGCGATCTGGTGTCGGTTGGCGACGTGGTCATGGTCAAGGCGCTTTACGCCAAGGACGGCGCCTTCGACCGCTGGTCGCTGCGCCAGGTGCCCGAGGTACAGGGCGGCTTCATGGCGATGGACGTGAACACCGGCCGGGTGATCGCCATGCAGGGCGGGTTCTCCTACCAGTCCTCGGTCTTCAACCGCGCCACGCAGGCGCAGCGCCAGCCGGGCTCGTCGTTCAAGCCCTTCGTCTATGCCGCGGCCCTTGATTCCGGCTTCACCCCGGCGACGATCGTCGTCGACGCCCCGATCGAGGTCGACACGCCCCAGGGGCTGTGGCGGCCCAAGAATTCCTCGAACAAGTACTACGGGCTGACCCCGCTGCGCACCGGGATCGAACAGTCGCGCAACCTGATGACCGTGCGCGTGGCGCAGGAAATCGGGATGGAGACGGTGGCGGGCTATGCCGAACGCTTCGGCGTCTACGACCGCCTGCAACCCTTCCTGGCCAATGCGCTCGGGGCGCAGGAAACCACGCTTTACAAGATGGTCGCCGCCTATGCGATGTTCGCCAACGGCGGCGAACGGGTGGAACCGACGCTGGTCGACCGGGTTCAGGACCGCTGGGGCCGGACGGTCTATCGGCACGACCAGCGGACCTGCGTCGATTGCGGAACGGACAGCCTGCCCGCCGGGCGCGCGCCGACGATCCGGTCGGACCGCGAACGGGTGATGGACGCGATCACCGCCTATCAGCTCACCTCGATGATGCAGGGCGTGGTGACGCGCGGGTCAGGGTCGGGGGTGCGGCTGCCGGTGCCCGTCGCGGGCAAGACCGGGACCACGAACGACGCCAAGGACGTGTGGTTCATCGGCTTCACCTCGAACATCGTGGCGGGCTGCTACATGGGCTACGACCAGCCGCGCACGCTTGGCCCCGGCGCCTTCGGCGGAACGCTATGCGTGCCGGTCTTCAACAGCTTCATGAAAAAGGCCGTCGAGAAGTTCGGCGGCTCGCAGTTCAAGGTGCCGCCGGGTGGGCATTTCATCAGCATCGACCGCTATACCGGCGAACAGCTGCCGCCGGGCGTGAGCGGCGATTTCGTGCAGGCGGAATACTTCCGTGACGGCGTCATTCCCATCTTCGGCCTTGGCGCGCTGGTGGACGGCGGGTTCGGTCTCACCCAGAACCTGCCGCTTTTCGCGCGGGGCGAAATCGATGGGGAGAACGGCACGGCTGTCACCACCTCTTCGGGGGAAACGGTGATCATCCCGGACAAGGCCGATTTCGGAACCCTGAACTCCGGTGGGCTCTACTGACATCGCGGGGCTGCCAGCGCGGTCGCCTGCCCTTGCCGGGGCGCGGCGGCTCGGCTATCACCCGCGCCGAAATGTGAAGGAAGGAACGGCCAGATGCGCGCCGAAACGCAGAACACGGTCGAGGCGATCCGAAAGTCGCTGAAGCTTCTGGGCCAGCGGATGGACTGGGAAACCGCGCCGCACCGGCTGGAAGAATTCAATGCGATGATCGAGGATGGCGACCTCTGGTCGGACCCCGCGCGCGCGCAAAAGCTGATGCGGGAACGCCAGATGCTGATGGATGCGGTGGAAACCTACCGCAAGATCGACCGCGACCTGACCGACAATGTCGACCTGATCGAACTGGGCGAGATGGAGGACGACGCCGAGATCGTCACCGAGGCCGAGGCCAGCCTGAAGGCGCTGCGCGAATTCGCCGCCGCCAAGGAGCTTGAGGCGCTTCTGGACGGGGAGGCCGACGGAAACGACACCTTCCTCGAGATCAACGCCGGCGCGGGCGGCACGGAAAGCTGCGACTGGGCCTCGATGCTGGCGCGGATGTATGTCCGCTGGGCCGAGAAAAAGGGCTACAAGGTCGAACTCATTTCGGAAAACCCGGGGGAAGAGGCGGGCATCCGGTCCGCCGCATACAAGATTTCCGGCCCCAACGCCTATGGCTGGCTGAAATCGGAATCGGGCGTGCACCGGCTGGTGCGCATCTCGCCCTACGACAGCGCGGCGCGGCGGCATACGTCCTTTTCCTCGGTCTGGGTCTATCCGGTGGTGGACGACAACATCGAGATCACCATCCCCGACAACGAGATCCGCATCGACACCTACCGGTCGTCCGGCGCCGGCGGGCAGCACGTCAACACCACCGATTCCGCCGTGCGGATCACCCACCTGCCGACCGGCATCGTCGTGACCAGTTCCGAAAAGTCGCAGCACCAGAACCGCGCCAACGCCATGGCCGCGCTGAAGTCGCGCCTGTATCAGCTGGAACTCGACAAGCGGAACGCCGAGATCAACGCCCAGCACGCCGCCAAGGGCGAGGCGGGCTGGGGCAACCAGATCCGCAGCTATGTGCTTCAGCCCTATCAGATGGTGAAGGATCTTCGCACCAGCTACGAGACGTCGGACACGCAGGGCGTTCTCGACGGCGATCTCGACGCCTTCATGGCGGCGACGCTGGCGATGGATGTCGCCGGCAAGAGCCGCGCCGAGGCGCAGGCCGAGGACTGATCCCCCGCAATCGAACGCTTGTCAGGCGGGCCGCGACTGTCCTAGCCTTCTCCTGCGCGCGTGGGAGGAGGATGCATGTCGGAGGTTACGTCGGGTCCGGACCCGTTACCTGAAATCCATACGCTGGGAATGGGCGATGTCGTCGGGGTGCTGCGGGCCGGGGCCGCGGACTTCCTGCGCGCGCCCTTGTTCGGGCTTTTCTTCAGCGCGGTCTATGTCGCGGGCGGGATGCTCTTGTGGCGGATCTATTCCGCCGCCGGACAGGAATGGTGGATCGCGCCCCTGGCCGTCGGTTTCCCGCTGCTGGGCCCTTTCGCCGCGGTCGGCCTTTACGAGGTCAGCCGCCAGTTCGAGACGGGCGCCAGGCCGACCTGGGGCGGCGTCCTGGGGGTGGTCTTTGCGCAAAAGGACCGGCAGATCCCCGCCATCGCCGCGGTCATCATCGTCTTCTTCCTGTTCTGGGTCTTTGTCGCCCATGCGCTTTTTGCGCTGTTCGTGGGGCTCAGGGCCTTCAGCGGGTCGATGAGCCTTGTGCAGATCTTCCTGGAAGGCAACGGGCCGATCATGCTGCTGATCGGGACGGCCGTCGGGGCGGCATTCTCTGCCGTGCTGTTCGCGATATCGGTTGTCGGCCTGCCGCTTCTTCTGGAGAGAGAGGTCGATTTTGTCACCGCGATGATCCATTCGGTTCAGGCAACGCTCGCAAACCTGCCGGTCATGATCGTCTGGGGGGGGATCATCACCGGCGCCCTGTTCCTGGGCATGGTCCCGATGTTCCTGGGGCTGTTCGTCGTGCTGCCGGTTCTGGGTCACGCAAGCTGGCACATGTACCGGCGGATCGCCGCCACCGGCTGAGCGGGCGCAAACCCCGCCCTGCAAACGATAAGGGGCGCCACTGGCGCCCCTTTTTGAGTCGATCGTGGAACCCTTACTTCGCTGCGATCGGGGCGGCCTTTGCGGCGCCCGATCCGCCGGAGATCGGATCGTCCTGGCGTTGCACGGAGCCTTCGAAATGCGCGCCGCTTTCGATCGCGATGGTCTTGTGGATGATGTCGCCCTCGACCCGCGCGGTCGCGGTCAGGCGCACCTTGAGGCCACGCACCCGGCCCACGACGCGGCCGTTGACGACGATGTCGTCGGCGACGATCTCGCCCTTGATGGTGGCGCTTTCGCCCACGGTCAGAAGGTGGGCGCGGATGTCGCCCTCAACCGTGCCTTCCACCTGGATATCGCCCGATGTCTTCAGGTTGCCGACCACCGTCAGATCGGAGGACAGCACACTTGCCGGCGGCTTGGCCTTGGGGGCCGAGGTGGTGAATTCATAGGCAGGTTTCGCAGTCGAAACCGGATCGGATGCGCGCGGGGCGTCACTCTCGGGGCCGGTCTTGCCGACAGACTCATTGATTCTGCTTTTAGAGAACATTCTTTCCAGCCTTGATGTAGATCATCGGATTCTTCGCCGCACCGTTCACGCGCACTTCGTAATGAAGGTGCGTCCCGGTCGAGCGCCCGGTATTTCCCATAGCACCGATCTTGTCCCCGCGCGAGACTTTTTGCCCCACCGTCACGTTGATCGCCGAGAGGTGACCATAGCGCGTTTCCAGCCCGAAATCGTGGCGGATGCTGACAAGCTGCCCATAGCCGTTCTCGGGCCCGGCGTGCACCACCACGCCATCGGCGGTCGCGTAGATCGGGCTGCCGTGCGCGCCGGCAAGGTCGACACCTTCGTGCATGCGGCCCCAGCGGCGCCCGAAGGGCGAGGTGTAGCGAAACGAGGTCTTGAGCGGCATGGCAAACGGAAGCTTCCCGGCCGCGATGCGGTACATGTTCATCCGGTCGAGCCCGTCGAGGATCGAGGAGGCGCGCGCGTGGTCCGCGATGGCGCCGGGGTCGGTTTCGTCGGCGGGCAGGGGCGCAAGCAGCGGACCCATCGGGCCGCCCTGACCGGAATAGCCCTGGCGGATCGTGTCGATCAGGTCATCGGGGTCCATGCCCGCCGCCGAAAACATCTTGTCGAGGGGCTCCATCGACACCGTCACGGCATCTTCAAGCCGCGCAAAGATCTCGTCATGGCGTTCTTCCAGAAGCCGCATCGAATAGGCGGCCTCGCGGCTGGCTTCCTGCGCGTCATTCGCGGCGACCGCCATCAGATCGCGTTCATCGGCGGTACGATCAAGCGCATCGGTCAGAAACTCGACGGTGCCCGCGACATCCTCGACCACCGGGCCCTGCGGCGTGTCGCCGACGCTGCCGGCATCGGCAAGTTGCGAAGCCTCGGCCCGCGCCGCATCTCGTTCCTTCATCGTGTGCTTGAGGGTCGCCTGGATGACGCCGATGCCGGTCTCAAGCTCCTTGCGGCGTTCCTCGGAATTCAACAGCGCGACCTGCATTTCCGAAACCTGCGAAAGCGCCAGGGCAAAGCGCTCCTGGGCGGCGGCGGCCTCGGTCGCGCGCAGGTCGCGTTCGCGCGACATCTCGTCCAGGCGCATCTCGTACATCGCCTGTTCGCGCAGGGCTTGTTCGCGGCTTCCGCCCGCGCCGATCGAATCCATGACCACGATGGAGGTGGAGACGATGGTCCAGGCCAGAAGCAGCGCGATCCCGGCAAGGACGGCCGCCTGCGTCGCAGGCTTGAGTCGGATGAACCGTGTCTCGGTATCGGATTTCAGGAACAGACGCTGTTCCGGTAGGCGGCGCTCAAGATACGCGTGAACGCGATTTGAAAGTCGTGCCGGCAAGCCGATGGTCCCCGTTCTGCAGCATCCCCATGTGTTCCGGCACCCCTCCAGAAGCCCGAACACTTGCGGGATTAACAATGTGAAACCGGTGTCGCAAGATTTTTGAGCCTTGCGCCCGGTGCGCTGGCGGGAAGATGCCGATGGTTCAGCCGGGGTCGGGCCGGAAAGCCGGGGGAAATTCCTCGGCCAGGGGCCAGTAGAAATCGGGCGGCAGCCCCGCTTCCGCCCGCTTCTCCTCGTTGAAGGGGGGCTTCAAAGCGCCGTGGAAGTAGCGCCGGACAAGGGCGTGGAAGGTGTCCTTGGGATCAAGGTTTTCGCGGCCGCACAGGAAGTTGAACCACTTCGCGCCATAGGCCACATGGCCCACTTCCTCGGCGTAGATCGTTTCCAGCGCGGCGGTCGCCTGCGGATCCTGCGCCTTGCGGAAGATCTCGATCATGCCGGGCGTCACGTCGAGCCCGCGCGCCTCCAGGACCATCGGCACGACGGCCAGCCGCCCCATCAGGTCATCCGCCGTATCCTCGGCCGCGCGCCACATGCCGGCATGGGCGGGCAGCGCGCCATAGTGGCTCCCCATCGCCTCAAGACAATCGCACAGGAGGTTGAAATGTTTGGATTCCTCGTCCGCGGCCTTGACCCAGTCGTCGAAGAATCCCGGGGGCATGGGGACATGGGCGAAACGCGCCACGATATCCCAGTGCAGGTCCACCGCGTTCAGTTCGATATGGGCCAGCGCATGCAGAAGCGCGATGCGACCCTGGGGGGAGCCCGGACGGCGGCGGGGCACGTCGCGCGGCGGCAAAAGCTCTGGCCGATCGGGGCGGGCGGGGCGATCGGGCGGCTGCGCCCTGCCGATGGGCAGCGCGTTGCCTGCCCTGCGCGCGGCGAACCAGTCGGCGGCATGGGCGTGCGACAGGGCGGTCTTGGCCCGTCCGTCGGCGGTGCGCAGCACCTCCTCGGCGCGTTCGGCCAGGCTTTTCATCATCTCGGCCCCTCTTGCCGCCGCTTCCCCCGCGTGGCCCTGCGTCAAAGTGCGCGCACCGCCGCCAGAACCTCTTCGGCGTGCCCGGCGACCTTCACCTTGGGCCAGACCCGCGCCACGCGCCCGTCCGCCGCAATCAGGAACGTCGCGCGTTCGATTCCCATGTAGCGGCGCCCGTACATGTTCTTTTCGACCCAGACGCCATAGCGTTCGCAGGTGTCGCCTTCGGCATCGGACGCCAGGATGATCCCCAGACCGTGCTTGCGGCAGAACTTGTCATGGGCCGCCACGCTGTCCTTCGAGAGGCCGATCACCGTCGCCCCGGCGGTGCTGAAATCGCCCGCGAGGCGGGTGAAATCCAGCGCCTCGGTGGTGCAGCCCGGGGTGTCGTCCTTGGGGTAGAAGTAAAGGACGACCGGCTTTCCCGCGAAATCCGACAGCGATACGGTGCCGCCGCCGTCGCGGGGCAGAGAAAAACCGGGGGCAAGGTCACCGGGGTTGGGCATTTCCGCACTCCTTTGCGGTTGGCAATGTCTATATGTTTTAATCGCTGCCCGGCGAAGTTAAAGGGGGGCAGGGGCGCACGGCACAGGGGCGCACGGCACAGGGCGGCAATGAACGAGGTCAAGGCCAAACCAGTCAGACGGCACCTGCGCTGGCCCGCGCGGGCGTTGATCTTTGCGCTGGTCGCGGTGCTTGTCTTCGGCGGTGTCGTGCTGGCGCTTGGCTTGTCCGGCCGGGCGATCTCCGCGCCGCAGTGGGTTGTCGAGGAAATCGAGGCGCGCGCCAACACCGGTCTGGCCGGGCGCGCGACGGTACGGATCGGCGCGGTCGAGGCGGTGGTGGAGGCGGGCTTCGTCCCGCGTGTCCGCCTGAAGGACGTGGCGCTCTTTTCCCCGCGCGGCCTGCGCCTGGCGACGCTTGAGCGGCTGGGGGCGAGTTTCTGGCCACGCCCGCTTCTGGACGGCATCGTGCAGCCGCGCAGCCTGCGGCTGGTGGGCGCGCGCATCGCGCTCAGGCGGACGGCCGACGGCAGTTTCGACATTTCGCTGCCCGAGGCCGATGTCGCCCCCGACACCGCGCTGAGCCCGGGCCAGATCCTTGACGAGATCGACCGCGCCTTCGGGTTGCCGGCGTTGCGCGGGATCGAACGGGTCGACGCCACCGGGCTGGACATCCGGTTCGACGACCTCCGTTCCGGCCAGTCCTGGAGGATTTCGGACGGGCGCATGTCGCTGACCCAGCACAGTGCACGGCTGGCCTATGACGTGGCTTTCGCGGTTGCGGGCGCCGGCGGCGACCCGGCGCAGGTCGAACTGTCCTTCTCGACCGAGAAGTCGAATTCCGAGGCGGGGATCATCGCCCGCATCACCGGCGTTCCGGCGCAGGATGTCGCGGCGCAATCGCCCGCGCTCTCCTGGCTTGGCGCGCTCGATGCGCCGATCTCGGGCGTGCTGCGCACCGGGATCGACCGCAACGGCGAGGTGCGGGTGATGCAGGCGGAACTGGATATCGGGGCGGGCGCGGTGCGGCCGAACCCGGGGGTCGCCCCCTTGCCCTTCGACCGGGCGCGGGTGGCGATGTCCTATGCGCCCGCTCGCGCCGAACTGGCGTTTTCCGAGATCGTGATCGAAAGCCCGACGCTGAACGCCTCGGGTGACGCCCAGGCCTGGTTGCAGGGGTCCAGCGACGGTTTTCCCGATTCGATGACCGTGCAACTGCGTCTGGGCCATCTTTCGGGCAACCCCGACGGCCTGTTCGCGGCGCCGCTGACCTTTGACGACGGGCTGATGGACTTCAAGCTGACGCTGAAGCCCTTCGGTGTGACGCTTGGACAGCTCAGCCTTTTCGACCAGGGCCGGCGCGTGACGCTCAGCGGTCGGGCAGAGGTCGGCGCCGAGGGCTGGGTCGTCGCCGTCGACGCCGAGATGGAACGGCTGGCCGCGCGCCGCCTGGTCGAGCTTTGGCCCCTCAAATTCGCGGCAAAGACCCGAGACTGGCTTGGCGAGAACCTGCTTGCGGGAGAGGCGTTCGACGCGCATGGCGCGCTTCGCCTTCGTGCGGGGCAGGCGCCTGTCTTCTCGCTTGGCTTCAGGTTCCGCGATGCCTCGGTTCGTTTCATGAAGTCGATGCCGGTAATCCGGGATGGGGCGGGCTACGGGCTTCTCGACAACTTCACCTTCACGCTGGTCGCCGAACGCGGCACGGTCGAGGCGCCGCAGGGTGGCCAGATCGCGCTGGACGGGTCGGTGATGCGGGTCGAGGATACCCGCGTCAAGCCCGCGATCGGCCAGTTCGATTTGAAGACGTCGGGCAGCATTGCCGCGACGTTGTCGTTGCTGGACCAGCCGCCGCTGGAGGTCATGAAGAAAGCGGGCAGGCCAATAGATCTGGCACAGGGACGCGCGGTGGGAGAAACCCGACTGGTGTTGCCGTTCCGCAAGGGCCTGACCATCGCCGACGTCGACTACCGGGTGCGGGCGCAGTTGCTGGACCTGCGGTCGGAGGCCATCGTCCCCGGGCATGACCTGGCGGCCCAGCGGCTTGCGGTGACGGCCGACAAGACCGGCGTGGCGATTTCGGGGGCAGGGGACCTTTCGGGGGCGGGCTTTGACGTGACATGGCGGCAGGCGGCGGGGGCGCAGGGGACAAGCGCCGTTGCCGGATCGGTAGACTTGTCCCGGTCGTTTCTGGATGCCTTCGGGTTGAAGTTGCCGGACGGCATGTTCTCGGGCTCGGGGAAGGGTGAGATCGCGCTGGATCTCGTCCGCGGGGAACCGACGCGCTATCGCCTGACCTCGGGGCTTGCGGGAATCGCGATGGAGATTCCGTCGCTGGGATGGGCAAAGCCCGCATCGGCACAGGGGCGGCTTGATGTTTCGGGCGTGCTGGGGCAGCCGGCTTCAGTGGACGCGCTGGAACTGGATGCAGCGGGCCTTTCGCTGTCCGGCAGCGTCCAGTTGTCGCCCGAGGGTGCGTTTCAGGGCGCGTCCTTCCCCGCCGTATCGATTGGAGGATGGTTCGACGGGGCGGTGGTCCTGACGGGACGTGGCGCGAACCAGCCACCGGCCATCGCCGTCACCTCCGGCAGCGCCGACCTGACGCGGGTGTCGCTGGGCGACGCAAGCCGGTCGGGCGCGCGGTCGGGGCCGATCTCCGTTGCGCTTGACCAGATTCGGGTCAGCGAGGGCATACGCCTGACCCGTTTCCGTGGTGATTTTACCGACGAGGGCGGGCTTTCGGGCCGCTTCACCGGCCTTGTGAACGGAGAGGCGCCGGTGACTGGCGCGATGGTGCCGATGGGCGGGAAGTCGGGATTTCGCGTCCAGTCGCAGGACGCGGGTGCGACGATGCGCGCGGCCGGGGTCTTTACCAAGGCGCGCGGCGGCACGCTTGATCTGGTGCTGCAGCCCGAAGGCGGAAAGGGCCGCTATGCGGGAACGGTCGAGATCGAGACGGTCCGCGTCGTGGACGCGCCAGCCCTTGCCGGGCTTCTTGATGCGATATCGGTCGTCGGGCTGATCGATCAGTTGAACGGCCCCGGCATCCTTTTCAACCATGCCTCGGGCAAGTTCCGCATGACCCCCGACGCGGTCGAGATCAGCGAAGGGGCGGCGACCGGCGCCTCGATGGGCATTTCAGCCGCCGGGCTTTACCGGTCCGACACCAAGGAAATCGACATCCAGGGCACGATTTCGCCCGTCTACCTTCTGAACGGCATCGGGCGGATCGTGTCGAAGAAGGGCGAGGGGCTTTTCGGTTTCAACTACGCGATGACGGGTCCGGCCTCGGCGCCCCGGATCAAGGTCAACCCGCTGTCGATCCTGACGCCGGGCATGTTCCGCGAGATCTTCCGTTCGGCGCCGCCCAGGATCGAAGAATGAAGCTGTCGGATTTCGATTTCGACCTGCCCGAGGCGCTGATCGCCACGCGGCCCGCAAGTCCGCGCAGCGCCGCGCGCCTTCTGGTGGCCGAAGGCGACGGGATCGCGGACAGGGTCGTGCGCGATCTGGCCGACATCCTGCAGCCCGGCGACCGGCTGGTCCTGAACGACACGCGGGTCATTCCGGCGCGGCTGTCGGGTACGCGGACGCGGGAAACCGGGCAGGGGCCGGCCACCGCCCGGATCGAGGCGACATTGCTTGAGCCGCGTCCCGACGGAACATGGGCGGCGCTGATGAAACCCTTGCGGAAAGTGCGGGAAGGCGAGGAGATCCGCTTTTCCGACCGGCTTTCGGCCCGGGTCGAGCGGATCGCCGGGGGGCAGGCCGACCTGCGCTTCAACCTCGCGGGCGATGATTTCGATGCGGCCCTGGCCGAGGCGGGCGACATGCCGCTGCCGCCCTACATCGCGGCGCTGCGCGCGCCGGACGCGCAGGACAAGACCGATTACCAGACGGTCTGGGCGCGCCGGGCGGGGGCGGTGGCCGCGCCGACCGCGTCGCTGCATTTCGACGCGCAGCTGCTGGCCCGTCTGGCGGCGCGGGGCGTCACGTTCACCCATGTCACCCTGCATGTCGGCGCCGGCACCTTCCTGCCGGTCAAGGTGGAGGACGTGACGACCCACCGGATGCACGCCGAATGGGGCGAGGTCACCGAAAGCGCCGCGGCAGAGATCAACGCGACGAAAGCGGCGGGCGGACGGGTGATCCCGGTCGGGACCACCGCGCTCAGGCTGATCGAGACGGCGGCGCGGTCGGGCCGGGTCGAACCCTGGCGCGGGCCGACCGACATCTTCATCTACCCGGGCTTCGCCTTTCACGTCACCGACGCGCTCATCACCAATTTCCACCTGCCGAAATCGACGCTCCTGATGCTGGTCTCGGCGCTCATGGGCAGCGAACGGATGCGCCGGGTCTATGCCCACGCGGTCGCTTCGGGTTATCGTTTCTTCTCCTACGGCGATGCGTCGCTGCTGATTCCCTGAAGGTCGCGGGCCGACGCGGAGGGGGGCCGATCCGGAGGGGCCGACATGACCTATCTTCTGCTGAAGGCCGCCATTTCGGGCGTCATCGTCGCGGTTGTGTCCGAGGTCGCCCGGCGCAGCCCCGGCGCGGGGGCGCTGATCGCGTCCCTTCCGCTTGTCTCGATCCTCGGGATGATCTGGCTCTGGCGCGACACCGGCGACGGCCCGCGGATCGCCGCCCATGCGACGGCAACCTTCTGGTATGTGCTGCCTTCGCTGCCGATGTTCCTGCTGTTGCCCTGGCTGATGCGCCAGGGCGTCGGGTTCTGGCTTGCCCTGGGGGCCGGATGCGTTCTGACGATCGGGCTTTACCTTGCGCTGGTCCGGATCGCGCCCCGGATCGGCCTTGCGCTTTGACCGGGCCGGTTTCGGGCGCGCGGGCGTCGCTGGCGGTCCCGACGCGCGACCCCGGCCGCGCTAAGGCCACGACAGAAAACGCGGAGTTGCCATGCTGACCGTTCTTCGAAATTCCTGGGCCCTGCTTTTGGGCATGATGCTTCTGATGATCGGGAACGGCGTTCAGGGCACGCTTCTGGGCATTCGCGGCGGGATCGAGGGCTTTTCGACCAGCCAGATGTCCTATGTCATGTCGGGCTATTTCCTGGGCTTCCTTTTCGGGTCGCGGATGACGCCGGGCATGATCCAGCGCGTCGGCCATGTCCGCGTCTTCGCCGCGCTCGGATCGATGATATCCGCGGTGCTGATCGCCTATGCCGCGGCGCCCGACTGGATGGTCTGGATGGTGATGCGGGTGCTGATCGGCTTTTCCTTCTCGGGCGTCTACATCACCGCCGAAAGCTGGCTCAACAACGCCTCGACGAACGAGACGCGCGGCCAGGCGCTGTCGCTTTACATGATCATGCAGATGCTGGGGATCATCGCTTCCCAGGCGCTTTTGAACCTTGGCGACCCCTCGGGCTATTTCCTGTTCGTGATCCCCTCGATCCTCGTTTCGGTCGCCTTCACGCCGATCCTCCTGTCGGCCAGCAAGGCGCCGGCCTTCGAACTGACCAAACCCCTCGACTTCGTCAGCCTGTACCGCACCTCGCCGCTTGGCTGCGTCGGCATCTTCCTTCTGGGCGGGGTCTTTTCGGCCCAGTTCGGCATGGCCTCGGTCTGGGGGGCGTCGGTCGGGCTGAGTGTGCGGGACCTGTCGATCTTCGTTGCCAGCATCTATACCGGCGGGCTGGTCGCGCAGTATCCGATCGGCTGGCTTTCCGACCGCATGGACCGCCGGAGACTTGTCTTCGCGCTGTCGGTGCTGGGTGCGATCGCGACCGTCATTCCTTTCGTGATCAGCGCGAACTTCTTCGTTCTGGTTCTTGTCGGGGCGATCATGGGGGGCGTGTCGAACCCGCTTTATTCACTGCTTGTCGCCTATACGAACGACTTTCTCGATCCGCACGACATGGCCGCCGCTTCGGCCGGGCTCATCTTCATCAACGGGGTGGGCGCCATCGGCGGTCCGATCCTGACGGGCTGGATCATGGCGCAGATCGGGCCCGACGGGTTCTTCCTGTTCATCGCCGTCCTGTTCGGCGCCATGGCGGCCTATGCGGCCTGGCGGATGACGCGCCGACCGTCGCCCGCGACCGAGCATACCGGCGCCTTCACGCCGCTGTCGCCGACCGCGTCGGCCCTTGCGATCGAGGCCGTGATGGAGGCGCGCTCCGAGACCCCGCGACCGGAGGAGACGGAATAGGTCTGGTCAAGTCCGCGCGGCCCTGCCAACCTTGCGGGGTCGAAAGGGGGGGATCGCCATGACCATCACGGGCGAGATCGTGCGCTTCTGGCTGGACGAGGTCGGGCAGGCGGGCTGGTATGCGGCTGTCGATGCGGTGGACGACGCGATCCGCGACCGCTTCGGCCCGCTGTGGCAAGAGGCCTGCGAGGGCAGCAACGTCGACTGGTGCGAAACGCCGCAAGGCGCGTTGGCCTATCTGATCCTCACCGACCAGTTTTCCCGCAACATGTTCCGGGGCGATGCGCGCGCCTTCGCGACCGACGCGGCCGCCCGCGCCGCGGCCCGGATCGCCCTGGGCCGCGGGCTCGACCTTGCGGTCGAGGAACCCGCGCGGGTCTTCTTCTACATGCCCTTCGAGCATTCCGAGGCGCTGGAGGATCAGGACTTTGCCGTCGACCTGATGGGCCGCAACCTGCCAAAGACCGGGGCGGGCTATCTGCTGCACGCCCGCGCGCACCGGGAGGTGATCCGGCGATTCGGCCGCTTTCCGTTCCGAAACGACGCGCTTGGCCGCGAAACCACCCCCGAGGAGGCGGAGTTTCTGGCCGGCGGGGGATACGCGGCGATCGTCCGCGAACTGGGCGGCTAGCCATGCAGGCCGCGCAAGGCACCCTTACCGAGGGGCGATTGCGAGTCGCTGGAAAATAGTTTAATGCCAAACTACTTTTTCTGAGGGAGGAAGAACCGTGGCGCAGACCTTCGACATGATCGTGATCGGTGCGGGTCCGGGCGGCTATGTGGCCGCGATCCGCGGCGCGCAGCTTGGGCTGAAGGTCGCGATCGTGGAGCGCGAACATCTGGGCGGGATCTGCCTGAACTGGGGCTGCATCCCGACGAAGGCGCTGCTGCGTTCGGCCGAGGTCTTTCACCTGATGCACCGTGCCAAGGAATTCGGGCTCAAGGCCGACGGGATCGGCTATGACCTCGACGCGGTGGTGGCGCGGTCGCGCGGCGTGGCCAAGCAGCTTTCGGGCGGGATCGGCCACCTGATGAAGAAGAACAAGGTCACGGTCTTCATGGGCGCGGCGAGCCTGGCCGGGAAGGGCGTCGTTTCCGTCAAGACCGACAAGGGGTCCGAGGAGCTGACGGCGAAGTCCATCGTCCTGGCGACCGGCGCGCGTGCCCGCGAATTGCCGGGGCTGGAGGCCGACGGCGATCTCGTCTGGGCCTACAAGCACGCGCTGCAACCGAAGCGGATGCCGAAGAAGCTTCTGGTCATCGGCTCGGGCGCCATCGGCATCGAATTCGCCAGCTTCTTCAACACGCTCGGCGCCGAAACGACGGTGGTCGAGGTGATGGACCGCGTCCTGCCGGTCGAGGACGCCGAGATCTCCGCCTTCGCGAAGAAGCAGTTCGTCAAGCAGGGCATGAAGATCGTCGAGAAGGCGATGGTCAAGAAGCTGGACCGCAAGCCCGGCATCGGCGTGACCGCGCATATCGAGAAGGACGGCAAGACCGAGACCCAGGATTTCGACACCGTGATCTCGGCCGTGGGCATCGTCGGCAACGTGGAAAACCTCGGGCTGGAAGCGCTTGGCGTGAAGATCGACCGCACCCATGTCGTGACCGACGAATTCTGCCGCACCGGGGTCGAGGGTCTTTATGCCATCGGCGACATCGCGGGCGCGCCCTGGCTGGCGCACAAGGCCAGCCACGAAGGCGTCATGGTCGCCGAACTGATCGCGGGCGGCCATCCCCATCCGATCAAGCCGAACTCCATCGCCGGTTGCACCTATTGCCACCCGCAGGTCGCAAGCGTCGGCCTGACCGAGGCGAAGGCGAAGGAGGCGGGGCATGAGGTCAAGGTCGGCCGCTTCCCCTTCATCGGCAACGGCAAGGCGATCGCGCTTGGCGAACCCGAAGGGCTGATCAAGACCGTGTTCGATGCGAAGACCGGCGAGCTTCTTGGCGCGCATATGGTGGGCGCCGAGGTGACCGAGCTGATCCAGGGCTATGTCGTCGGCCGCACGCTGGAGACGACCGAGGGCGAGCTGATGGAAACCGTCTTCCCGCATCCGACGCTGAGCGAGATGATGCACGAGGCGGTGCTCGACGCGTACGGCCGCGCGCTCCACATCTGAAGGGGAAGGGGGCGCTGCCCCCGCCCTCGCGCGCCGCGCGAGGACTCCCCCGGAGTATTTTTCCCAGAATGAATGAGGGGGGCGGTCGGCGCCCCGCCTCGGGCGGCTGATTCCGGGGAGACGGGGCGCTTTCACTCTGGGCGGTCATCGGCGCTCCCGCCTGTACCGCAGCCCCACTCGAACCGAAATTCCTTTCAGTCTGGTTAAAATACTCTCGGGGGGTGCGGGGGGCAGACGGCCCCCCGTTCCTACCGTTCCACCGCGCCGCCGGCCGAGATCCAGTCGCCGAGACCGCCGATGTTGTAGACTTCCGCATAGCCGAGGTCGCGCAGCATCTGGGCCGCCATCTGGCTGCGCCCGCCCGAGGCGCAGTAAAGCGCCACCGCGCGGTCCCGGCCTAGCCCGGCGGGGCAGTCGGGCGCGTTCGGGTCACAGCGCAGCCGCACCAGCCCAAGCGGGACGTGAAGCGCGCCGCGGGCCTTGCCCGTCATGGCGACCTCGCCCGCCTCGCGGACGTCGATGACGACAAGCGTTCCGTCGCCGGCACGCCGGACCGCTTCGTCAAGGGCGATGCGCGCGGCGCCCCGGTCGGGTCTGAGGAATGAAAGCATGTCGGTCCGGTCTCCTGTCGGCTGCTGGCTCCTGATCTCCGCTGAATATAAATTCATGTTTGCGAATATTAAAGGGCCGGATCGCAGGGATTTGCGCGCCGTTCCGTCGAAATGTTCATCATATGTTCACATTTTCCGGTTGGAGACTCGCGCGTGCTCGACTATGTCTGGGGGTGAACACCGGGGGCGGGCATGGCCGAACAGAAATTCATCGAGGTGCGCGGCGCGCGGGAGCACAACCTCAAGTCCGTCGATGTGGATATCCCGCGCGACCGGCTGACGGTCATCACCGGGCTTTCGGGCTCCGGCAAGTCCTCGCTGGCCTTCGACACGATCTATGCCGAGGGCCAGCGGCGCTATGTGGAATCGCTTTCCGCCTATGCGCGGCAGTTCCTCGACATGATGGGCAAGCCCGATGTCGATCATATATCCGGCCTCTCGCCGGCCATCTCGATCGAACAGAAGACGACCTCGAAGAACCCGCGCTCCACCGTCGGCACGGTGACGGAGATCTACGACTACCTGCGGCTTCTCTTCGCGCGCGTGGGCACGCCCTATTCCCCGGCAACCGGCAAGCCCATCGCGGCCCAGCAGGTGCAGGACATGGTCGATGCCGTCATGGCGATGGAGGAGGGGACGCGCGGCTATCTGATGGCGCCGGTGGTGCGCGACCGCAAGGGCGAATACCGCAAGGAGTTCATCGAATGGCGCAAGCAGGGCTTCCAGCGCGTCAAGGTGGACGGGCAGTTCCACGACCTTGAGGAACCACCGGTTCTCGACAAGAAGTTCCGCCACGACATCGACGTGGTGGTCGACCGCATCGTCGTGCGCGAGGGGCTGGAGACGCGGCTGGCCGACAGCTTCCGCACCGCGCTGAACCTCGCCGACGGGATCGCGGTTCTGGAAACCGCGCCGGCGGAGGGCGATGCGGAACGGATCGTCTTTTCGGAAAAGTTCGCCTGCCCGGTGTCGGGCTTCACCATCCCGGAAATCGAGCCGCGGCTTTTTTCCTTCAACGCACCCTTCGGGGCCTGTCCGACCTGCGACGGGCTCGGGGTGGAGCTTTTCTTCGATGAACGTCTGGTCGTGCCCGATGTCACGCTGAAGCTGAAGGATGGCGCGCTGGCCCCCTGGAACAAGGGCAAGTCGCCCTATTTCACCCAGACGATCGATGCGCTGGCGCGCCACTACGGGTTCGACGCGAAGAAGCCCTGGAAGGATCTGCCCGAAAGCGTGCAGCAGCTTTTCCTGCGCGGCTCCGGGGAGGAGGAGATCCCTTTCCGCTTCGACGAGGGCGGGCGCGTCTATGAGGTGACGCGCAGCTTCGAAGGCGTGATCCCCAACATGGAACGGCGCTACCGCGAAACCGACAGCGCCTGGGTGCGCGAGGAATTCGAGCGTTACCAGAACAACCGCCCCTGCGGCGCCTGCGGCGGCCATCGCCTGCGGCCAGAGGCCTTGGCGGTGAAGATCGCAGGGCTCCATGTCGGCGCGGTCGTGCAGATGTCGATCCGCGAGGCCTTCGACTGGATCGCGACCGTACCCGGCGCGCTGACCGCGCAGCGAAACGAGATCGCGCGGGCGATCCTGAAGGAGATCCGCGAAAGGCTCGGCTTTCTCAACAACGTCGGTCTCGAATACCTGACACTCAGCCGCAATGCCGGCACGCTGTCTGGCGGCGAAAGCCAGCGGATCCGGCTGGCCAGCCAGATCGGGTCGGGCCTGACCGGCGTCCTATATGTCCTCGACGAACCCTCCATCGGGCTTCACCAGCGCGACAACGACCGGCTTCTGGGCACGCTGAAGAACCTGCGCGATCAGGGCAATACCGTGCTGGTCGTCGAACATGACGAAGAGGCGATCCGCGAGGCGGACTATGTCCTCGACATCGGGCCGGGCGCGGGGGTCCACGGCGGGCAGGTCGTGGCGCGCGGCACCCCGGCCGAGATCACGGCGGACCCGGCCTCCCTCACCGGCCAGTACCTGGCGGGCCAGCGGGAAATCGCGGTGCCGAAGCACCGCCGCAAGGGCAGCGGCAAGAAGCTGACGGTGGTTGGCGCGACGGGCAACAACCTTCGCGACGTGACGGCGGAATTCCCGTTGGGCAAGTTCGTCTGCGTGACCGGGGTGTCGGGCGGCGGCAAGTCCACCCTGACGATCGAGACGCTTTACAAGAACGCGGCCCTGCGGCTGAACGGCGCGCGGGAAACGCCCGCGCCCTGCGAGACGATCAAGGGCTTTGAGCATCTCGACAAGGTCATCGACATCGACCAGCGCCCGATCGGGCGCACCCCGCGCAGCAACCCCGCCACCTATACCGGTGCCTTCACGCCCATTCGCGACTGGTTCGCCGGGCTGCCGGAGGCCAAGGCACGCGGCTATCAGCCGGGGCGGTTTTCATTCAACGTCAAGGGCGGACGCTGCGAGGCCTGCCAGGGCGACGGTGTCATCAAGATCGAGATGCATTTCCTGCCCGATGTCTACGTCACCTGCGAGACCTGCAAGGGCCACCGCTACAACCGCGAGACGCTGGAGATCCGCTTCAAGGGCAAGTCCATCGCCGACGTGCTGGAGATGACCTGCGAGGATGCGCGCGAATTCTTCCAGGCGATCCCCTCGATCCGGGAGAAGATGGAGGCGCTCTGCCAGGTCGGACTTGGCTATATCAAGGTCGGCCAGCAGGCCACAACGCTGTCGGGCGGCGAAGCCCAGCGGGTGAAGCTTTCCAAGGAACTGAGTCGCCGGGCAACCGGCCGGACGCTCTATATCCTCGATGAACCGACGACGGGGCTGCATTTCGAAGACGTGCGCAAGCTTCTGGAAGTGCTGCACGAACTGGTCGACCAGGGTAACACCGTGGTGGTGATCGAACACAACCTCGATGTCATCAAGACCGCCGACTGGATCATCGACATCGGCCCCGAGGGTGGCGACGGCGGCGGAGAGATCGTGGCGACCGGAACGCCCGAGGACGTGGCCAAGGTCGAACGCAGCCACACCGGGCGTTACCTGGCCCCGATGCTGAAGGCGCGGCGGGTCGCGGCGGAATAACGCCGCCCAAAGGGGCGCCCCCTTTTCAGTCTGGCGAAAATACTCCCGCCGGAGGCCCGGCGTCGCGGCCGCTGCCCGGCGGCGGCCGCGAGAGATGTCATGCGCGCCGCCAGCGGCGCGCGCCACCGGATCAGGGCGTCAGGATTTCTTCATCGGGCAGGTGCTGAGCCCGAGGATCGAGTAAAGCGGGCAGGTCCGCATCAGCCCGGTGGCCAGCGGGATGATCCCGATGAGATAGAGCCAGCGCATCGACGCTTCGGTGTTCAGGAAGAAGCCCGCGATCAGCGCGAGGCCGACGACGATACGCAGGATGCGGTCGATGCCGCCGACATTGGTCTTGAACATAGATAGTCCTCCATGACTGCCCGGTTTGCCCGGCCCACCGGTCGGTCCTTCCGCCGGGTGCGTGCGGCCAACCTGCACCGGCGCCTCAGGGTGCGTCTGTGATCTTGTCACCCCGGCTCGCGCTCAGGGCGAGCCGCCGCAGCGCCTGCGGGTCGCGCAGGGTGACTGCCCCGCGTTCCGTTTCGACCCAGCCCTCGCGCGCGAAGACCTCGAGCCGGCGCGACACGACCTCGCGCGCGGACCCGATGCGGGCGGCCAGTTCCTGATGGGTTGCGCGCACCGCGCCGGCCTCGGCCAGGGTCAGCAGTGCCTCGGCCAGCCGCGCCTCGACACGGATGAAGGCAACGCGTTCCAGCACATGCATCATGCCCTGCATGCGTTCTGCGAAGGCGGTGAAGACAAAGCCGCGAAAGGCCGCCGACTGGTCCATCAGCGCCAGGAACATGTCGCGCGGCACCAGGACGATCCGGCAGTCGGTCGCGGTCAAGGCCTCGGCTGAATAGTCGTCGCCCCCCAGAAGGCCCAGCGTCGTCTGGACGCAGGACCCGCCCGGTTCGACCGCATAAAGCAGGATCTCGCGGCCGGTGGTGCCGGTCAGGTAGACGTCGATCCTTCCGTCAAGGACGATCACAAAGCCCCGTGCGCTGTCTCCGGGGCGGAAAAGGACCGATCCGCGCGCGATCTCTGCGGGAACAAGCCGCCCCAGCCGGTCGCGCGCGGCGGGGTCGAGCCCTTCCAGTCCGGCGGCGTCGGATGACCAGCTCAAGGCGGGATCAGTCCAGGATCGCGCTGACGGCGCGCAGGACGGTGACGATCGTATAGGTATCCTCGTCCACCACAAGGATGGTTCCGTCCACGATCAGGTAGCGCTGGCCGGGGCCAAGCGGCGGCAGGCCGTAGCGGTCATGGTGGCGAATCCGGTGATAGTCGCGATCGCCAACATAATCGCCCCGGTGCCAGCCCTTGCCAGCCTGGCCCGGCGGCACGCAGGGCACCGATTTCTTCGCAAGCCCGGGCGGACAGCCCTTTGCGTCGGCAAGCGCGGGGGTGCCGCCAAGGGCGGCGGCCACCACGAGCGGAATCATCAAGGTCTTCATCACCGGGCTCCGTCCTGGCGGCCATTATAGCCGCCGGGACGGGAAAGGGCAGGGGCGCGATGCCGCTTGCCGGCAGAAATCAGCCGCGGTGGCGTTTTTCGAACCGCGGCAGCATGGCGGAAAAGTCCATGCCGCGCCCGTCTTCCTGTTCCACGAAGGTCGCGTAAAGCCGCGCAGCCAGTTCGCCCATCGGCGTATCGGCATCCGCGCCCTCGGCGGCCTGCTGCGACAGGCGCAGATCCTTCAGCATCAGTTCGGCGGCAAAGCCCGGCTTGTAGCCGTTGTCGGCGGGCGATTTCGGCCCGACACCGGGGGCGGGACAATAGGCGTTCATCGTCCAGCTGTAGCCCGAGGAGGTGGAGACGACGTCGAACATCTTCTGCCGGTCGAGGCCCAGCTTGTCGGCCAGCGCGAAAGCCTCGCAGGTGGCGATCATCGTCACGCCGAGGATCATGTTGTTGCAGATCTTCGCGGCCTGTCCGGCGCCGGCGTCGCCGCAATGCACGGCCTTCTGGCCCATGACGTCGAAAAGGGGCTTCACCTTGTCGAACGATCCGGCATCGCCGCCCACCATGAAGGTCAGCGTCCCGGCCGAGGCACCGCCCACGCCGCCCGACACCGGCGCGTCCAGCGCGCCCACGCCCGCCGCCTGGGCATCGGCCGCGACGGCGCGGGCGCTTTCGACATCGACGGTGGAACAGTCGCAGAGGACCGCACCCGCCGACATCGCGGGGATCACCTCGGCCGCGACGGCGCGCAGGATGGCGCCGTTGGGCAGCATGGTGATGACCACCTCGGCCCCGGCCGCCGCGGCTGCGGCGCTGTCGGCACGGGTCACGCCCACGGGCATCGGTGCCGCGGTGTCGTAGCCCGTGACCTGATGACCCTCTTTCACCAGATTGGCGGCCATCGGCGCGCCCATGTTGCCCAGACCGACGAATCCGATCTTCATGTCCTAGTCCTCCTCGAAGCTCAGCGCGTCCGCGCCAAGCGGGTTCAGCATCCTGTCGATGTCCTCGGTCCGGACCGCGTCCGGTCCGGCGTGCCGCCAGTGCGGGTTACGGTCCTTGTCGATGATCGCGGCGCGGATGCCCTCGATGAAATCGGCATGTTCCATCGCGCGAAAGGTAAAGCGGTATTCCATGTCCAGCGCCCGGCGGATCGTGGCGCCGCCGCGCAGGCGGCGGATCATCTCGATCGTGCAGGCCGCCGACAGGGGCGCCGCGCGCCCGAGGGCCTTCAGCGCGCCCGTGGCAAAGTCCGACCCGTCCTCGGCAAGTGCGCGGGCGATGTCGGCAAGGGTGTCGCCCGCGAAGAGCCGGTCGATCCGGGGCCGAAGGGCGGCCAGCACGCCTTCGGGCGGCGGTGCGTCCCGGGCGGCGACCGCGCCCGCGTCGCCGGTCTCGATCAGCCGCGCCTTGAGGTCGTCCCAGGCCGCCTCGGGGACGAAATGGTCGGCAAAGCCCGCAAGGATCGCGTCCGCCGCGCCCATCCTGGCGCCGGTGGTGCCAAGGTATTCGCCCAGCCGGCCCGGCGCGGTCGCAAGGATGAAGCTGCCGCCCACGTCGGGCACAAGGCCGATGCCGCATTCCGGCATGGCGACCTGTGCGCTTTCGCCGACGATCCGGTGGCTGCCGTGGCAGCCCACGCCGACGCCGCCGCCCATGGTGAAGCCCTGAAGGAAGCTTGCCACCGGCTTGGGGTATTCCGCCAACCGCGCGTTCATCCGGTATTCGTCGGCCCAGAAGCGGCGGCCGTAGTCGAAATCTCCCGCCGTGCCGGTTGCATACATCTCGGCGATGTCGCCGCCGGCGCAGAAGGCGCGGTCACCCTCGGCGTCGATCAGGACAAGCGCGACATCGGGGTCGCCCGCCCAGCCGATCAGCGCCGCATCGATCTGTCGGCACATCGCATAGGTCAGCGCGTTCAGCGCCTTGGGGCGGCTCAGCGTGATGCGCCCCGCGCGGCCTTCCTTGCGGATCCAGATGTCGTCCATCAGCCCCTCTCGGCCAGAAGGGCGCGGGCGGTGATGAGGCGCATGATCTCGTTCGTGCCTTCCAGGATCTGGTGCACGCGCAGGTCGCGCACGGTCTTTTCGACCCCGTAATCGGCCAGGTAGCCATAGCCGCCATGCAGTTGCAGGCACTGGTTGGCGACCTCGAAGGCGTTGTCGGTGACCAGAAGCTTGGCCATGGCGCAGAACTTCGTGGCGTCGGGCGCCTTCTGGTCAAGCTTCCACGCCGCCTGGCGCAGGAAGACGCGCGCCGATTGCAGCTTGACCTCCATCTCCGCCAGCCGGAACTGAAGCGCCTGGAACTGGTCGATCGACCGGCCAAAGGCCTTGCGTTCGCCCATGTAGACAAGCGTCGCGTCCAGCGCCGCCTGCGCCGCGCCAAGGGCCGAGGCCGCGATGTTGAGCCGCCCGCCGTCAAGCCCCGCCATCGCATAGGCAAATCCGCGCCCCTCTTCGCCCAGAAGGTTGTCCGCGGGAACGGTGCAATCGTCGAACTGGACCTGCGCGGTCGGCTGGGCGCGCCAGCCCATCTTGTCCTCGAACGCGCCGAACGACAGGCCCCCGGTACCCGCCTCGACGATCACGGCAGAGATGCCTTTGGGCCCGTCCTCGCCGGTTCGCACCATGCTCAGGTAGGCGTCCGAATACCCCCCGCCCGAGATGAAGGCCTTGGTGCCATTGAGCCGCCAGCCCTCGTTCGTGCGCTCTGCCCTTGTGCGCAGCGCGGCCGCGTCGGACCCCGATCCGGGTTCGGTAAGGCAATAGGAAAACACCTTCTCCATCGTGCACATGGCGGGCAGCCAGCGCGACTTGTCCGCAGGGCTGCCGAACTTGTCGATCATGCCCGCGCACATGTTGTGGATCGACAGGAACGACCCCACGGCGGGGCAGGCCATGGCCAGCGCCTCGAAGACCAGCGTGCCGTCAAGCCGTGTCAGCCCCGACCCGCCGTAGTCCTCGCTGACATAGATGCCACCCAGCCCCAGCGCCCCAAGCTCGGGCCAAAGCGCCTTGGGGATCGTTCCCTCCGCCTCCCAGCGGCGGGCGTTCGGGGCGATATGGTCCTGCCCGAAGGCGTAAGCCATGTCGAAGATCGCCTGCTGTTCCTCGGTCAGGGAAAAATCCATGTCAGCCTCCCGCAGCGATGAATTGAACGGGTGTTAAATTCCAATTGTTGCCAGAGTTTTGCAACCCCCCTGCGGCGGCCTTTGTCGCGCGCCGCCGGAACCGAAAGTTTGCCGAAATTCCACCGCATCGGCATGTCCCGCGTTCAGGGGCGGTTAAGCGCCCCGGGAATAGGAAGGCGCACTGACACCAGCAATCAAGGGATATTGCATGACACTGGCGAATTCGACCTGGTACTTCGACGTGAACGAAGGCGGCCCGAAGCCCTTCATCATCAAGGTGGCCTTCGGGCCGCAGAATGCCGATGGCGGCGCCGTCACCTTTGGCAGCCTGACCGGGCAATGGGCCGAATCCAACGGGTTGTTCACGATCGAACTGTCGGGCGGCAGCTTCGGCTTCGACACGATCTGGACGGGCGAATACCGGGGCCGGGCCGGTTCGGGCTTCGGGTCGCCGGAATTCAACAACATGGCCTTCGACTTCTCGATGACCACGACACCGCCCGCGGACGGGGTGCTTTGCGATATCGGCGATCTTCTGAAAGGGCTTCAGAAGAAGGCCGCCTGAGCGAAACGAAAAGGGGGCGCGGCCTTCGCCGCGCCCCCGATTCCGGCCCAAGGGCCGTGATCAGTCCATCGCCTTGAAAGCGAATTCGCCGCCTTCCTTGATGCCGGAGAACCAGCGCGCGGTGACCGTCTTCGTCTTGGTGTAGAAGCGGAACGCATCGGGGCCGTACTGGTTCAGGTCACCGAAGGCCGACTTCTTCCAGCCCCCGAAGGAGAAGTAGCTGAGCGGCACCGGGATCGGGAAGTTGATGCCCACCATGCCGACGTTGACGCGGGACGCGAAGTCGCGCGCGGTGTCGCCATCGGCGGTGAAGATCGCCGTACCGTTGCCGTAAGGGTTGTCCATCGTCAGCTTCAGCGCGTCTTCATAGGTCTTCGCGCGCACCTGGCTCAGGACCGGGCCGAAGATCTCTTCCTTGTAGATGTCCATCTCCGGTGTGACGTTGTCAAAAAGCGTCGGGCCGACGAAGAAGCCGTTTTCATAGCCCTGGATGGAGAAGTCGCGGCCGTCGGTGACAAGCGTCGCGCCCTGGTTGACGCCCGAGGTGATCAGGCCCTTGACGCGGTCCTGCGACGCCTTGGTGATCAGCGGGCCGTAGTCCACGTCCTCGCCCGCCGTATAGGGGCCGACCTTCAGCTTCTCGATCCGTGGCACGAGGCGCTCGATCAGCGCGTCGGCGGTCTTGTCACCGACCGGCACCGCGACCGAAATCGCCATGCAGCGTTCGCCGGCCGCGCCGAAGCCCGCGCCGACCAGCGCGTCGGCAGCCTTGTCCATGTCGGCATCCGGCATGATGATCATGTGGTTCTTCGCGCCGCCGAAGCACTGGGCGCGCTTGCCGTTCGATGCGGCCCGGCCGTAGATATACTGCGCGATCGGGGTCGATCCGACGAAGCCGACGGCCTGGATCACCTCATGATCGAGGATCGCATCGACCACTTCCTTGTCGCCGTTGACGACCTGCAGGACGCCGTCGGGCAGGCCCGCCTGCTGCAGCAGTTCCGCCAGAAGTAGCGATGTCGAGGGGCAGCGTTCGGAGGGTTTCAGGATCATCGCGTTGCCGCTGGCCAGTGCCGGCGCCATCTTCCACAGCGGGATCATCGCCGGGAAGTTGAAGGGCGTGATTCCGGCGACGACGCCAAGTGGCTGGCGCATCGAGAAAAGATCGATCCCCGGGCCGCCGTCGTTCATGTATTCGCCCTTGAGAAGCGCGGGCGCGCCCATGCAGACCTCGACCACCTCAAGCCCGCGCTGCACGTCGCCGCGCGCATCGGGCAGGGTCTTGCCGTGTTCGCGACTGACCGCCTCGGCCAGCTTGTCCATGTTCTCGTTGATCAGGGCGGCGAATTTCATCATCACCCGCGCGCGGCGCTGCGGGTTGGTGGCACCCCAGCCGACCTGGGCCCGGGCGGCGTCGGCGACGGCCGCGTCCAGTTCCGCGACAGAGGCAAGCGGCACCTTCGCCTGCACTTCGCCGGTGGCGGGGTTGTAGACGTCGGTGAAGCGCCCGGTGGTGCCCTTCACATGCTTGCCGTTGATCCAGTGGGTCAGTTCTTGCATTCAAGCCTCCCGAATTTTCCGGGCGCAGAATAGTCTTGCAGAATTGCTTGGAAAAGAGGCAGTTTCCCAAATGTGTTTTGCGTTTTTGCAAAGGAGACAGCCGTGGCGGACTGGGACGACTTGCGAATCTTCCTTGCCGTCGCGCGGGCGGAAAGCCTGTCGGGGGCGGGCAAGGTGCTCAAACTCGATCCCGCGACGGTGGGGCGGCGCATCGCACGGCTTGAGGAACGGATGGCGGCGCGGCTTTTCACCCGCTCTGCCCAGGGCTATGCGCCGACCGGCGAGGGGCAGCGCCTTCTGGCGCATGCGACCCGCGTGGAACAGGCGGTGACCGAGGCGATGGAGGAGGTGGGGGCCGAGGGGCCGGGCCTGACCGGGCAGATCCGGGTGGGCGCGCCCGACGGCAGCGCGAACTATCTTCTGCCGCAGATCGTCGCGCAGATCTGCGCCGATCACCCGGGGCTTGAGGTGCAGATCGTCGCCCAGCCGCGCGTCTTCAACCTGTCCAAGCGCGAGGCCGACATCGCCATTGCCGTCAGCCCGCCGGTATCGGGCCACCTCACGGTGCAGCGGCTGACCGACTACAAGCTGCATCTGGCGGCGACGCAGGATTACCTGGACCGCCACCCCCCGATCCGCACCCTGGCCGACCTCAAGGCGCATCGCATGATCGGCTATATCCAGGATCTGATCTTCGACAAGGAACTGGACTACCAGACCGAGGCGGGGATGGAGAGCGTGACACTCGCCTCGAACTCGGTCTCGGTGCAGCTCAACTGGGTCCGGATCGGCGCGGGGATCGCCGTTGTCCACGACTTCGCCCTGCCGGCGCTCCCCGGTCTGGTCAAGGTGCTTCCCGACAGGCTGTCGCTGACGCGGTCGTTCTACCTTATCCGCCATCCGGAGGATCGCCGGGTCGAACGCCTGAACCGCTTCGCCGAACTTCTGGGGCAGGGGGTGCGCCGGGAGGTCGCGCGGCTGGAATCCCTGTCTTGACAGAATATTGCGTTGCGGTGACGCTGTTCGAAAGGTTCTTACCGACAGGAGGTTGCCATGCAGGTCCACCAGATCCTTCGCGCCAAGCCCCAGGGGAACGTGATGACCGTCGCGCCAGACAGTTCGGTCGCCGATGCCGCCCGTCTGCTGGCCGAACGCCGGATCGGCGCGGTGATCGTGTCGGGCGACGGTGAGAAACCGCTGGGTATCCTGTCGGAACGCGACATCGTGCGCGATCTGGGGCGCCGGGGCGTGGTCTGCCTGTCCGATACCGTCGAGGCGTTGATGACGCGCAACCTTGTCACCTGCAGCCCCGACGATTCGGCCGACGCGGTGCTTGAGAAGATGACCGCCGGGCGCTTTCGGCACATGCCGGTGATGGCCGGGGGCGTGATGGTCGGCATCATCTCCATCGGCGACGTGGTCGCGGCTCGCTTGTCGGAACTGGCGATGGAAAAGGACGCGCTGGCCGGGATGATCATGGGGAACTGAGGCCGCCGGTCTTGCATTTCGGTGCGCAATATTGTTGCGTCCGGGCGTGACGGGCGTGTCAGGAAAGGAAGACCCATGCGCATCGGCCTTTATCCGGGGACATTCGACCCGATCACGCTGGGTCATACCGACATCATCCAGCGCGCCATGGCGCTGGTCGATCGCCTGGTCATCGGCGTCGCCATCAACCGTGACAAGGGCCCGCTGTTCAGCCTTGAGGAACGCGTGGCCATGGTCGAGGCCGAATGCGGGGCGATCGTCGCCAGGACCGGCGGCGAAATCATCGTCCATCCGTTCGAGAACCTGCTGATCGATTGCGCCCGCGACGTCGGCGCCAGCGTCATCGTGCGCGGGCTGCGGGCAGTGGCCGATTTCGAATACGAATTCCAGATGGTCGGCATGAACCGGGCGATGGACGACAGCGTGGAGACCGTCTTCCTCATGGCCGATGCGCGGCGGCAGGCGATCGCCTCGAAGCTTGTGAAGGAAATTGCCAGGCTGGGCGGCGACGTGTCGAAATTCGTGACACCCGAGGTGCGCGCGGCGCTTCTGGCGAAATTCGCCTGAGGCCGCGCGCGGCCGGCTGTTAGATCAACCGTCCCATCTGGACGGCGGTGTCTGCCATACGGTTTGAGAAGCCCCATT
>ERZ795053.943-NODE-943-length-37217-cov-8.715919_pt1 | contig 37217 bp, 35 predicted proteins | sample MGYA00375137_ERZ795053 | MGnify/ENA primary metagenome ERZ795053 (study PRJEB30182, sample SAMN05720284) | activated sludge metagenome | isolation source: Anaerobic digester | place: Hong Kong | collected 2014-12-17 ... | reverse complement strand
CGCGGATGTCGCCACGGTCGACGGCATCATCTCGGCGGTCTATGCCAGCATCTCCGCGCCGAAGGGGGTCGAGCGCGACTGGCCGCGCCTCCGCAGCCTGATGGCACCCGATGCCCGGTTCATGCCCACCGGCCAGCGCGCCGACGGCAGCTGGGCGCGGCTCGTCTGGGACACCGAGACCTATGTCGCGCAGGCCGGCCCGGGGCTGGTGGCCAACGGCTTCTTCGAGCGCGAGATCGCCAGCCGGGTGGAGCAGTACGGCCGGGTGGTCCATGTGTTCTCGACCTACGAGAGCCGGCACGCCCCGGAGGATCCGGAGCCCTTCATGCGGGGGATCAACAGCTTCCAGCTCTGGAATGACGGGACCCGCTGGTGGGTCGTCAGCATCCTGTGGGAGGGGGAGCGGGCCGCGAACCCGATCCCGGCACGCTACCTCCCTGGGGCGCCGTAGCGCTCCCGCAGGCCGGTCGGCCCCCCTTAAATTGGGGGGCATGAAGTTCCCCTATCCGACCGGCAGCGCGTTCCCGATGTTCCTCGCCCCGATGGCCGGGGTGTCGGAGCCGCCCTTCCGCCGCATTTGCCGGCGGATGGGCGCCGATGTCGTGCTGACCGAGTTCCTCAACTCGGAAGGGATCCGCCGCCGGATCGGTCGGGTCCTGGAGGGGTGCGAGTTCGACGAGGTCGAGCGCCCGATCGGGATCCAGATCTACGGCAGCGACGTCGACGCGATGGCCGAGGCCGCCGCACTCGTGACCGAGCACTACCGGCCCGACTTCGTCGACATCAACTTCGGCTGTCCGGTCAAGAAGGTCGTGAGCCGGAACGGCGGCTCCGGCTGCCTGCGCGACCTCGACCTCGTGCAGCGGATCATCCGCGCCTGCGTCGCGGCGACCCACCTGCCGGTCACCGTCAAGACCCGCTCGGGCTGGAACGAGGAGATGCGCGACCCGGTGGAGATCGCCCTGCGAATGCAGGACGCCGGTGCGAAGGCGTTCACCCTCCATGCGCGCACGCGATCGCAGATGTTCTCCGGCTCGGCCAACTGGGACGAGATCGCCCGCGTGGTCGAGGCGCTGGAGATCCCGGTGATCGGCAACGGCGACATCCAGGTCGCGGCCGACGTGGTGCGGATGCGCGATCACACCGGCTGTGCCGGGGTGATGGTGGGCCGCGGGTCGTTCGGCCAGCCATGGCTGTTCCGCGAGGCGCGCGCACTGCTCGACGGACACCCGGCGCCGGCGCCGGCGACCGCCTCGGAGCGCTTCGCGGTGGCGCTGGAACATGCCCGCCTCGCGCTGGAGCTGCAGGAGGACTCGCGCCGCACCATGGTCGAGTTCCGCAAGCACTTCGGCTGGTACACCAAGGGCCTCCACGGTGCGACGGGACTGCGCCAGCAGCTCTTCCAGGTCGAGCGGCTCGCCGACGCCGAGCGCATCTTCGCCGACTACCTGGCACGCGAGTCGGCGGTGGCCGCCGCGTGAACCGGGCCGCATTGGCCGCGCTGCTGGATGGGGTCCGTGACGGCGCCATCCCGACCGACGAGGCGCTCCGGCGCCTCGCCGCCTTTCCGGCCGAGGATCTCGGATTCGCTCGCCTCGATCACCACCGCGACCTCCGGCAGGGTCGTCCCGAGGTGATCTATGCCGAAGGAAAGACCGTCGAGCAGGTGGTTCGCATCGCCGAGCGGTTGCAGGCCGCCGGTGCGGGGGTGCTGGCGACCCGTACGAGCGACGCTCAGCGGCACGCCCTGGTCGAGGCGCACCCCGATGTGCGGGTGAACGCCCTCGCGCGCACGGCATGGCTCCCGGTCGCGGCGCATGCCGCGCCGACCGACGAGGCGCCCCTCGTCCTCGTCGTGGCCGCCGGGACGAGCGACCTCCCGGTGGCCGAGGAGGCCGTCGAGACGCTGCGCGCCTTCGGTCGGCGGGTCGATCGGCTCGCCGACGTGGGCGTGGCCGGCCTGCATCGGATCCTCGCCGAGGAATCCCGGGTACGGTCGGCCGCCGTGGTGATCGTGGTGGCCGGGATGGAGGGTGCCCTCGCCTCGGTGGTGGGCGGGCTGGCGGCCGCACCGGTGATCGCCGTGCCCACCTCGGTCGGCTACGGCGCGGCGTTCGGTGGCCTCGCGGCGCTCCTCGGCATGCTCAACGCCTGCGCCTCGGGGATCGTGGTCACCAACATCGACAACGGGTTCGGGGCCGCAACCGCGGCCGATCGGATCCTCGCGGGGATGGAAGGGGGCAGCTGATGCGCCATGATGTCGTCTCGACCGATGCCTGCCGGTGGGTGGATGTCGTCGGCCCCACGCGCGAGGAACTCCACGACCTGGCCCGCGAGTTCCACCTTCCCCCCACCGTGGTGGAGGACTGCCTCGATCCCGAGCACCTGCCGAAGCTCGAGCGGATCGCCGGCGCAACCTTCCTGATTCTCCGTGCCCGGGACCTCGCCGCCCCGGACGATGCGGGCACCCCCCAGGAACTGACCCGGAAGGTCGCGATCTTCCTTCGCGAGGGCCTGCTCCTCACGGTCCACCGCGCGGACCTGTCGGAGATCACCCGGGTGCGGGAACGGTTCGGGCCGGAGCACGAGGGCGACCCGACCCACGTGGGGATCCTCGTGGCGCTGATCCTCGCCGTCCTCGACTCGTACGACAAGCCGCTGGAGCGGAGCGAGCGGCTGCTCGATGCCTTCGAGGAAGGGGTCTTCGACGACGACGTCCCGGCCCCGACACTGCGCGAGATGCACCACCTCAAGCGGCGCATCGCCCTGAGCCGACGGATCCTCTGGCAGATGAGCACCATCCTCAACAAGCTGGTGCCGCCCGCCGAGCGCGCCGAGCCGCTGTACCAGGACGTCCGGGAAGCGGCCGAGGCCTACCTGTTCTGGGTGGAACAGATCCACGACGAGGTCAACCAGCTGCTCCAGCTCCACCTCGCCATGTCGAGCCACAAGACCAACGAGGTGATGAAGGTCCTCACCGTCTTCTCCGCGTTCTTCCTGCCCCTGACCTTCATCGTCGGGGTCTACGGGATGAACTTCGCGCACATGCCGGAGCTGCGCTCCCCGTGGGGCTATCCCGCGGTCCTGCTCCTCATGATCGTGATGAGCGTGGGGATCTTCGCCTGGTTCCGCCGACGGGGATGGCTCTGAGGGGGAGGGACGTGGAAAACTCCGGGGTGCGGCTATATTGCAGGGACGGGGGCGATCGGCTTCGACGGGTTGAGTGAAGGCATCGCTGCGTGCCCAGGTCCGAGGTCCTGGTTAATCCCTTCGGAAATGATTTACCTGCCAACTCTGATCTGGCACTGGCTGCGTAAGCTGAGCTTGCTCGCTTGACGCACCTCCGAGGAAGGGGCCCGTCCGGGGCGCCTCGATCGGATCGATAAACCGGACTGGCGACCGGTGGTCCTCCACCATCGGAAGCGAGATCTCAGGAGGTCAACGTCGGGAAGGCTGGCTCCGTGCCGGCCCGGCGCCAAGCTGGAAGCGGAGCATACGCACGTAGACGCGGTCCCGGAAAGCGGCTCGGACCAGGGTTCGATTCCCTGCGCCTCCATCGAGCGACAAGAGAGAGAAGAGAGAAGAGAGAAGAGAGAAGAGAGAAGAGAGGGTGGGTTCTCTCTTCTCTCTTCTCTCTTCTCACGTCCCGCGCATCTCCTCCCGCAGCGTCGTCGGGTCCCAGGCGGCATCGCGCTCGAGGTCGGGTTCGTCGGCGTCGGCCTGCAGCATCCGCTCCAGCTCGGCGATGCGTTCGCGGGCAACCCCGAGCAGGCGGGCCCGATCGCCGCGCACCGCCGCGAGCTCGGCGAGGGCGGCCTCGTCGTGGCGGCGGAAGGTCCGCGCGGCGCGGGTCGCGGCGTGGGTCCGGCGCCCGAGGGCCCCCATCACGTCGACGCCGACCCGCAGCGCGGTGTCCAGCGTCTCCCGGTAGACCTGCGTCGCGCCGAGGTCCATGAGGTCATAGGCGTCGTTGCGGTCCTCCGCCCGCGCAAAGATGCGGACCTCGGGGAAGTGTCGCCGCACCTCGCGGACGAGCGCGATGTTCCGGCCCGGCTCGTCGAGCGCGACCACCAGCACCCGTGCCGACGCGATGCCGGCCGAGCGGAGGAGGTCGAGCCGGGTCGGGTCGCCATAGTAGACCGGAAGGCCGAGCCGTCGCAGCACATCGACCCGGTCGGAGTCGTTGTCGATGACGGTGGTCGGCACGCCGTTGGCGCGCAGGAAGCGACCGACGGTGTTGCCGAAGCGATCGAAGCCGGCGATGAGCACGGGGGCCTCGCCGTGCATCTCATCGGCCTCGCGGGCGGTGACCTCACGGGTCCCGAGGCGCGGGGCGACGACACGCTCCCAGGCCAGCATCAGGATCGGGCTGGCGGCCATCGTGAGCGCGACGACCGCGACCAGCGGGCTGGCGACCTCGGCGGCGAGGAGTCCCAGGCTGCTGCCGAACGCGAGCAGGACGAAGGCGAATTCGCCCACCTGCGGCAGGGCGAAGGCGAACAATCCACGCTGCTCGCCGCTCAGCCCGAACCCGCGGCCCAGCCCGAGCAGGATCAGGAACTTGCCGAGCAGGGTCGCGCCGACGAGCGCGGCGATCGTGCCGGGCTGGCTCCCCACGAGGGCGAAGTCGATCGACGCGCCGACCGCGATGAAGAAGAGGCCCAGCAGGAGGCCCTTGAACGGCTCGATGTCGCTCTCGAGTTCGTGGCGGAACTCGGTGGTCGCCAGGACGACGCCGGCAAGGAACGTCCCCAGCGCGGGTGAGAGGCCGACCTGGGACATCAGCAACGCGATGCCCACGACCAGGAGCAGCGCGGCTGCCGTGAACAGCTCGCGCAAGCCGGTGCGCGCGATGAGCCGGAAGACGGGACCAAGCAGCAGGCGCCCCGCGACGACGATGCCGCCGACGGCGCCGAGCACGGCCAGGGCGCGTCCCCACGCGGGCAGCCCATCGACCCAGGTGTGTCCACCGGCCACCTCGGCCCCGCGCGGGGCCAGGAGCGGGAACAGCGCGAGCATCGGGATCACCGCGATGTCCTGGAACAGGAGCACCGAGAACGCGGACTGGCCGGCGGTGGTCTGCAGGAGGCCCCGCTCCTCCAGCGTCTGGAGCACGATCGCCGTGCTGCTCACCGCGATCACCATCCCCACCGCAACGGCCTCGGCCCAGCCAAGTCCGAGGAGGCGTGCGATCCCGGCCGCTGCCGCCGTCGTCACGACGACCTGGAGGCCGCCGAGCCCGAGGATCGAGGCGCGCAGTCGCCAGAGGAGTGCCGGCTCGAGCTCGAGCCCCACGACGAAGAGCATCATGACCACGCCGAACTCGGCGACATGCATGATGTCCTGACCCGCCTCGCCGATGAGCGCCAGCCCGAACGGGCCGATGATCGCGCCGGCGATCAGGTAGCCGAGGACCGACCCCAGGCCGAGTCGCTTGGCGACCGGCACCGCGATGACCGCCGCGGCGAGGTACACGAAGGCCTGCTCGAAGAATCCGCCGTGCTCCATCGCTCAGCTCCCGCCAGTCCAGTGGATCGGACGCAGCTCGTCCGCCTCGGCGACGCGGACCGGATCGATCCGGCCCTCGGCGAGGGCCGAGAGGAGTTCCGCATACTCCGCGGCGGCGCGCGTGATCTGCTCGGGGTCGAGCCGGTGTGTCCCGTGGACGATCCAGGGAGGCAGCCAGGTCATCCGGCAGAGCCGCGTGGTCGACTCGAGGGGCAGGAGGAACTGCCGGATCGAGGTCCGGTTGAAGCCGCCCGGCTCGTACGCCTCGCGCGGCCCACCCGCCGTCACCGCGCACGCCAATGACTTCCCGGCCAGGGCGTGGCCGGTTCGCCCGTATGCCCAGCCGTGCTCGAGCACGAGGTCCTGCCAGAGCTTCAGGATCGGTGGCGTGCTGTACCAGTACATCGGGAACTGGAGGAGCACGATGTCGTGCTCCCGGAGCAGGGCCTGCTCGCGGCCAACGTCGATGTCGGCATCGGGATAGACCTGGTACAGGTCGTTCACGGTGACCGCGGGATGTCGGGAGGCCGCCGCCAGCAGGGCGCGGTGGACCCGCGACTTCTCGAGCGCGGGGTGGGCGAAGGCGACCAGGACGCGGGGCATGGGAGAGGGGAATGTATCTTGTCCCCGGCCGTCCGCCGACCGCCCCGACCCGAGGACCCATGGATGCCGATGCCTCCCGAGCCCGCTGCCGAGCCCCGACCCACCGAGGTCATCCGCCATGGCGAACGGCTCCGGGACGAGTACGCCTGGCTCCGTGACCGTGACGATCCGGACGTCCGCTCCTACCTGGAAGCCGAGAACGCCTGGGGTGAGGCGACCCTCGCCCCGCTGGCCGACCTTGAGGCCTCGCTCTATCGGGAGATGCTGGGTCGGATCGTGGAGACCGACCTCTCCGTGCCCTACGAATGGCGAGGGTGGTGGTACTACAGCCGCACCGAGGAAGGGAAGCAGTACCCGATCCACTGTCGTCGCGCGGGGAGCATGGCAGGGGAGGAGGTGGTCCTGCTCGACCTCAACACGATGCAGGACGAGGCGCCGTTCCTCGCGGTCGGCAGCTTCGCGGTGAGCGACGACGGCTGGTGGCTCGCCTGGTCGCTGGACACGACCGGCTACCGGCAGTACACGCTGCGCGTCCGCGACCTGCGAACCGGCGAGGACCTCCCGCTCCGGCGCGAGCGTGTCACGTCGGTGGCGTGGGATGCCGACCGGCGAACCCTCTGGTACGGGGTCGAGGATCCCGGCACCAAGCGTTCGCACGAGATCCGGCGGCTCGATCTCGACACCGACACCGACGAGCTGGCCTGGCACGAGCCGGACGAGTCGATGAACGTCGGGGTCAGTCGGAGTCGGAGCCGGGAGTGGCTCGTCATCGAGGCGGCGAGTCACACCACGTCTGAGGTGCGCGTCCGGCGGGCGGGACGCGAGGAGCCCTGGCGGGTCGTCCTGCCGCGGGTTGCGGGCCGGGAATACGACGTCGCGCACCACGGCGATGCGTTCTACCTGCGCATCAACGACACCGGGCGGAACTTCCGGCTGGTCCGGCTGCCGACCGACGGGGGAACCCTCGCCGGGGCGGTGGAGGTGATGCCGCATCGCGAGGACGTGATGCTGGAGGGCGTCGAGAGCTTCGCCGGGCACCTCGTGCTGCACGAACGGGAGGCCGGCCTCCCGCACCTGCGGATCCACCCCCTCGATGGCGACCGCCCGCCGCACCGAATCGCCTTCCCCGACGCGGTGTACGAGTGCCACGCGGGCGCCAATCCGTCGTTCGAGGCCGAGCACTACCGCTTCGGCTACCAGTCACCGATCCAGCCGATGTCCGTCTGGTCGTACGACGTGCAGGCGCGGTCACGGGAGCTGCTCAAGGAGCAGCCGGTGAAGGGCGGCCACGACCCCTCCCGGTTCACGACGCGACGCCTCGAGGCCAGGTCCGCGGACGGGGCCCGCGTGCCCGTCTCGGTGGTGCATCGCGCCGACCTCGCACTCGACGGCACGGCACCCTGCCTGCTGCACGGCTACGGGGCGTACGGCTACCCGTACCCCGTGTCCTTCTCCTCGAACCGCCTGTCGCTGCTGGAGCGCGGCGTGGTGGTGGCGATCGCGCACGTGCGCGGGGGTGGTGAGCTGGGCAAGGCCTGGCACGATGCAGGCCGGCTGGGCGACAAGATGCACACCTTCACGGACTTCCTTGCGGCAGCCGACACCCTGGTCACCGCGCACGTCGCGGCTCCCGATCGGATCGCGATCGAGGGTGGCAGTGCCGGCGGGTTGCTCATGGGGGCGGTGGTCAACCTCGCCCCGAGCCGGTGGGCAGCGGTCCTCTCGCAGGTCCCGTTCGTGGACGTGCTCAACACGATGTCGGACGCGACGTTGCCGCTCACGGTCGGCGAGTACGAGGAGTGGGGCAACCCGGCGATCGCGGCGGAGTACGCCTGGATGCGCGCGTACTGCCCGTACACGAACCTCACCGCCGGTCCGTACCCGCCGATGCTGGTGCGCACCGCGCTGAATGATTCGCAGGTGATGTACTGGGAGCCCGCGAAGTACGTGGCCCGGATCCGTGCCCTCCGCACCAACGACGCCCCGTTGATCCTGTTGACGAACATGGGGGCGGGGCACGGCGGGGCGTCGGGACGGTACGATCGCCTGCGGGAGGTCGCGCGGGACTACGCCTTCGTGCTGAGCCAGCTTCGCGTGGCGGGGGCGCCGGCGCTCGCCGTGCACCGCGATCGTGCCGGCTAGTCGGTCAGCGCCCGCCACGCCGCGAGAGCCAGCTCCAGGGCGTCGCTGGGTCGTGCGGCCAGCGCGGTGAGGTGGCCCATCTTGCGGCCGGGCCGCGGGTCGGCCTTGCCGTAGAGGTGGAGCCGCACGCCGGGCATCGCGAGCGCCCGCTCCCAGTGCGGCGTGCCGCGTTGCCAGAGGTCTCCGAGCAGGTTCACCATCGCGGCCGGGCGCAGCAGGTCGGTGGTGCCCAGTGGCAATCCGGCCAGCGCCCGCACCTGCTGCTCGAACTGGCTCGTCACGCTGGCATCGAGCGTCCAGTGGCCGCTGTTGTGCGGGCGCGGGGCGATCTCGTTGACCAGCAGTCGACCCTCGACGGTAATGAAGCACTCCACGCCGAGGACCCCGACGTAGTCGAGGGAGGTCGCGATGGTGACGGCGGTCTCCGCGGCCGCCACCGCGGTCGGCTCGGGGACGCGCGCCGGGACCACGGTGGTGTGCAGGATGCCATCAACATGCGTGTTCTCGCCGACGGGCCAGTGGACGGTGGTGCCGTCGGCGGCACGCGCGACCATCACCGAGATCTCGGTCGCGAGTCGGACCCGCTCCTCGAGGATCATGGGGACGCGACCGAGCCTGTCGAACGCCCCGGGCAGCTCCTCCCGTCGTGCCACGGTCGCCTGTCCCTTCCCGTCGTATCCGAGGCGGGCGGTCTTCAGGATCGCCGGGGCAGCGCCGACGGCCTCCCAGGCAGCGTCGAAGTCCTCGACGCCGCGCACCGGGGCCCAGCGGACGGTGGCGGCACCGGCGCCGTTAAGGAACTGCTTCTCGACCAGGCGGTCCTGGCAGCGGGCGACGGCGTCGGCTGACGGGCGGACGGGCCGGTCGGTCGCGAGCGTGCGCAGCGCATCGGCCGGGACGTTCTCGAACTCGGTCGTGATCGCCGCCGTGGAGGCGACCAGGGCCGCGAGGGCCTCCGGGTCGTCCCAGGACGTGCGCAGGTGGCGGTCGGCGTGGGCCGCCGCCGGTGCGTCGCCCGCGGGATCGACGACCATCACGCGGTAACCCATGCGCACGGCCTCAGCCGCGAACATCCGGCCGAGCTGCCCCCCACCGAGGAGGCCGAGGGTGGCGCCCGGGAGGATCATCCCGGGTCGGGGAGGGTCATCCCCAGCACCCGATCGGTCTGCTGGGCCCGGAACGCTTCCAGGCGCGCGGCGAGTTCGGGGTCGCGCCGGGCGAGCGTCGCGACGGCGAACAGCGCCGCGTTGTGGGCGCCCGCCTCGCCGATCGCGAAGGTCGCGACCGGGACGCCGGCGGGCATCTGGACGATCGAGTACAGCGAGTCGACTCCCTGCAGGTGCCGGCTCGGGACCGGGACGCCGAGCACCGGGACCGTGGTCCGCGCGGCCAGCATCCCCGGCAGGTGGGCGGCGCCGCCCGCCCCGGCGATGATGCACTGCAGCCCGCGCCCCGCTGCGGCGTCGGCGTACTCGAAGAGGAGTGCGGGTGTCCGGTGCGCGGAGACGATTCGTGCCTCGTGCGGAACCCCGAACTGGATCAGTCGCTGGACGGCATGCTCCATGACCGGCCAGTCCGAGGCACTGCCCATCACGACGCCCACCATCGGCTCGCCGCTCATACGGTGGCTCGCGTCCGGATCACGGTGCCGCGGTTGGCGAGCGCGGCCTGCGCCGCGGCGAGTCGCGCGATCGGCACGCGGTACGGCGAACAGCTGACATAGTTCATCCGCACGCTCTCGCAGAAATCGATCGACGCCGGGTCGCCACCATGCTCGCCACAGATGCCGAGCTTGAGGTCGGCGCGCGTGGCGCGCCCGGCCTCGGCGGCCATCCGGACCAGTCGACCGACGCCGGCGACATCGAGCGACTGGAACGGGTCCTGGTCGATGATCCCGGTCTCGAGGTAGTGGGGGAGGAAGCGCGACGAGTCGTCCCGCGACAGCCCCCACGTCGTCTGCGTCAGGTCATTGGTCCCGAAGGAGAAGAACTGGGCCTCGCGTGCGATCTCGTCGGCGGTGAGCGCCGCCCGGGGGAGCTCGATCATGGTGCCAAGGAGGTACGGCACGGTGAGCTGCCGCTCGCGGAAGACCTCCTCGGCGACCTCGCGCACGACCAGTGCCTGGCGGCGGAACTCCGTCACGGACGCCACCAGCGGCAGCATGACCTCCGGCTGCACGCGGCCCTTGCGCGCGGCCACCGTGCAGGCCGCCTCGAAGATCGCCCGCGCCTGCATCCGGGTGATCTCGGGATGGATGATTCCGAGTCGGCAGCCGCGCAGGCCGAGCATCGGGTTCTGCTCGTGCAGGCCGGCGACGACATCGCGGATCTTGCCGGCGTCACGCCCGAGCTCGGCGGCGAGCGCCTCGATCTCCTCGGCGTCCTTGGGGAGGAACTCGTGCAGCGGCGGGTCGAGGAGGCGGATCGTCACCGGGAAGCCCTCCATCGCCCGGAAGATCGCCTCGAAGTCACCGCGCTGCATCGGCAGCAGCCGTTCGAGGGCACGCTGGCGCTCCTCGTCCCGGGTGGCGAGGATCATCTCGCGCACGGCGGTGAGCCGGTCGCCCTCGAAGAACATGTGCTCGGTGCGGCAGAGGCCGATGCCCTCGGCCCCGAAGTCGCGGCCCCGGTGCGCATCGGCCGGGGTGTCGGCGTTGACGCGCACGCGCATCGGGCGGATCCGGTCGGCCCATCCCATCAACTGGTGGTAGTGCTCGTCCATCTCCGGGACGAGGAGCTTGGCCTGGCCGAGGTAGATCTTTCCCGAGGTGCCATCGAGCGTGATCCACTCGCCCTCGGCCACGCTGCGGTCGCCGACCCGGATCTGCTGCTGCGCCTCATCGACGTCGAGCGAGGCGCCGACGATGCACGGCTTGCCCATCCCGCGGGCCACCACCGCGGCGTGCGAGGTCATGCCCCCCCGCGCCGTGAGGATCGCACGGGCGGCCACCATGCCGTGGAAGTCCTCGGGCGAGGTCTCGCGGCGGACGAGGATCACCGACTCGCCGCTGCGGGCGCGCTGCTCGGCGACATCGGCGTCGAAGACCACCGCGCCCGAGGCGGCACCGGGCGAGGCCGGCAGGCCGCTGGCGATGAGGTCGAGGGAGGCGCCGGGGTCGATCATCGGGTGGAGGAGCTGCTCCAGCGCCTGGGGAGGGATCCGCGCCACCGCCTCCTCCTCCGAGATGAGCTTCTCCGCGACCATCTCGCAGGCAACCCGGAAGGCGGCCTGCCCGGTGCGCTGGGCCCGGCGCGTCTGCAGCATGTACAGGGTGCCGTCCTCGATCGTGAACTCCATGTCCTGCACGTCGCGGAAGTGCCGCTCGAGGGTGCGGGCCATCCGGTCGAGTTCGTGGTACGCGCCGGGGAGGTGGTCCTTGAGGTTCGCGATCGGCTCGGGCGTGCGGGCGCCCGACACGACGTCCTCGCCCTGGGCGTTGGGCAGGAACTCGCCGTAGAGCTCGCGCGCGCCGGTGGCGGGGTTGCGGGTGAACGCGACGCCGGTCCCGGAGGTCTCGCCGAGATTGCCGTACACCATCGCGACGATGTTGACCGCCGTCCCCAGCGAATCGGGGATCTCGTGCATCCGGCGATAGTCGATCGCGCGCCGGGTGTTCCAGCTCTCGAACACCGCCGCGATCGCGCCCCACAGCTGCTCCATCGGGTCATCGGGGAACGGGGTGCCGGTGGCCTCGGTGGCGTGCGACTTGAACCGTGCCACCAGCGCCTTCAGCGCCGCGGCGGGCAGCTCGATCGGGCTCGCGGCCCCGTGCGCGAGCAGCGCCGCATCGGCGAGCTCGTCGAACGGGGCCTTCGGCAGGTCGAGCACGACCGCGCTGTACATCGCGACGAAGCGACGATAGCAGTCCCACGCGAAGCTCGGGTTGCCGGACCGTCGCGCGAGTCCCTCGACCGTCACGTCGTTCATGCCGAGGTTCAGGATGGTGTCCATCATGCCGGGCATCGACACCGCGGCACCGGAGCGGACCGACACCAGCAGCGGGTGCTCCTCGCCGCCGAACTCCTTGCCCGTCTCCGCCTCGACCCGCTGCAGCGCGGCCTCGACCTCGCGGCGCAGCCGGCTCGGGAAGGAGCGTGTCTCGAGGTAGGTGTGGCAGAGCGTCGCCGCGATCGTGAACCCGGGCGGCACCGCGATCCCGAGGTTCGTCATCTCGGCGAGGCCGGCGCCCTTGCCGCCGAGGATGTCCTTCATCGCGGAGGTCCCGTCGGCCCGGCCATGGCCGAAGGCGTAGACGAGGGGCTGCTGCTGGAAGCTGTCGCTCATGCGGAGGCCGCCATCGGTGGGGCATCGTGACGATGCCGTGCGAGGTCTGTGGGAATCTCGGTCGGGTACGCGCCGGAGAAGCACGCGTGGCACCACCCGGTGCGCGGGCCCGCGGCGTCGACCATCTCGTCGAGGGTGAGGTACTCGAGGGTGTCGACGCCGAGGTACTCGCGGATCGCCTCGGTGGAGTGGTTCGCCGCGATCAGCTCGTCGCTGGTCGGCGTGTCGATGCCGTAGTGGCAGGGGCCGGTGATCGGCGGCGACCCGAGGCGCAGGTGGACCTCGCGGGCGCCCGCCCCGCGGATCATCTGCACCAGGCCCTTGCTGGTGGTGCCACGCACCAGCGAGTCATCGATGACCACCACCGAGCGGCCTGCGATGATCTCGCGCACGGGGTTGAACTTGATCTTCACCTTGGCGACGCGGAGGCTCTGGGTCGGGTGGATGAAGGTGCGCCCCACGTAGTGGTTGCGGATCAGCGCGTGCTCCAGCTTCACCCCGCTCACCTCCGAGTACCCGAGCGCCATCACGTTGGCCGAGTCGGGCACCGAGAAGACGACGTCGGCCCCCGGAGCCGCGTGGTGGCGGGCGAGGGCCCGCCCGAGCTCGCGGCGCGCCCCGTCGACCGACCGGTCGAAGATGCGCGAGTCGGGACGGGCGAAGTACACGAGCTCGAAGATGCAGCGCGACCGGGGACGGGGGGCGAGCGGCGCGAGCTGGGTCACGAGCCCATCCTCGATGCGCACGAAGTCGCCCGGGGCGAGCTCGGCGAGGTCCGTCGCGCCGACGAGGTCGAGGGCGCAGGTCTCGCTCGCGATCACGACCCCCTGGCCGATGCGACCCCAGACGAGGGGACGGAACCCGCGGCTGTCGACGGCGGCATAGAGGGTGCGCCCCGCGCTGATCACCACCGTGCAGGCCCCCTCGACCTGCTCGAGGGCGTCCCGGATCTGGGACTCGACGGTCGGGGCGCTGCTGCGGGCGATCAGGTGGATCAGCACCTCGGTGTCCGAGCTCGACTGGAAGATGGCCCCCGCCCGCACCAGTTCCTCGCGCAGCGCGGTCGCATTGGTCAGGTTGCCATTGTGCGCGACCGACAGCGGCCCCTCATGGTAGTTGACGAGGTACGGCTGGGCGTTCGCCAGCACCGTGCTGCCGGCCGTCGAGTACCGCGCGTGGCCGACGGCGACGTCGCCGGTGAGCTGGGCGAGGCGCGACTCGCTGAACACGTCCGAGACGAGTCCCATGCCGCGGTGCACCCGGGCCTGTCCCGCCGGGTCGACGGCGACGATGCCGGCGCTCTCCTGCCCCCGGTGCTGCAGGGCGTAGAGGCCGAGTTGCGCGATGCGCGAGGCGCCGTCGAGTCCGGATACTCCCAGGATGCCACACATGCCGCTACTCCTCCGCGGCCCCCGGCGCGGCCATGCGCCGGGGGATCGCCTCGAGATGAATCGCCCGGAGTCGCCGGGTCGACCATTGCCAGCGCCGCTCGTCGCGCCGGATGATCAGCTCGCCCTCGGCCGGGCCGACGAGGCCGAGGTAGTGGGCGCCATGGCCGTGCTCGGCCGCCAGCGCCTGCAGCGCCGCGACATGCTCGGGTGCACACGACACCAGCACGCGCCCAGCGTCCTCGCCGAAGAGCCAGCCGAGGTCGCTCACCGCGTCGGCGTGCCGTGCCAGGTCCACCGTCGCCCCGAACGTGGCGTTCGCCCAGGGACCACCGATGCAGCATTCGGCCAGCGCCACGGCGAGGCCCCCGTCGCTCAGGTCGTGGGCCGATCGGAGCAATCGCCCGGCCGCCGCGCGGACCAGCACCTCCTGCAGCCCGCGCTCGGCCTCGAGGTCGACGGGTGGGGGCGGGCCGCCCACGCAATCGAGCAGTTCGGCCCAGTAGGCGCTCCCGCCGAGGTGGCCCGCGGTGCGCCCGATCAGCAGGATGGCATCCCCTTCGGTCGTGAAGTGGCTGCCGACCGCCGCGGTCACGTCCTCGAGGAGCCCCACCATGCCGACCGTGGGGGTCGGGTCGATCGCGCCGGTGGGCGATTGATTGTACAACGAGACGTTGCCGCCGGTGACCGGCGTCCCGAAGGCGAGGCACGCGTCCCCGATGCCGCGACACGCCTCGACGAACTGGTGGAAGACCTCCGGGCGCTCGGGGTTCCCGAAATTGAGGCAGTCCGTGATGCCGAGTGGCCGCGCGCCGGTGCAGGCAATGTTGCGCGCCGCCTCCGCCACGACGCCCTTGCCGCCCTCGTAGGGGTCGAGCAGGACGTGTCGCGCGTTGCAGTCGACCGTCATCGCGATGCCGAACCCGGTGTCCTCGACCCGCACCACTCCGGCGTCGCCGCCGGGCGTGAGCACCGAGCGGCCGCGGACCGTCCCATCGTACTGCTCGAAGACCCAGCGCTTGCTGGCGATCGTCGGGGCATCGAGCAGGCGCTCGAGGGCCTCCAGCGGATCGAGGTCGTCGCGCGACGGGGTGCGGCTGCGCCGCGCCACCGCCTCGGCCGATTCCCGCGCCTCGGGCTCGTAGATCGGGCAGCCATCGACCAGCGGCCGGCCGGGGATCGAGGCGACGACGACCCCATCATGGATGATCCGGTAGCGGCCATCGTCGGTCACCCGGCCGACCACGGTCGCGTCGAGGTCCCAGCGCTGGCAGATGGCGCGGATCGCCTCGACCTGTGCGGGCTCCGCCACCACGAGCATCCGCTCCTGCGATTCGGAGAGCATGATCTCGTAGGGCGTCATCCCGGCCTCGCGCGTCGGCACGGCGCTGGTGTCGAGCTCGACCCCGACCCCGCCGCGCGCGGCCATCTCCGCGGAGGAGGAGGTCAACCCCGCGGCGCCCATGTCCTGGATCGCGACGATCGTCCCGCTGCGGATGAGCTCGAGCGAGGCCTCGAGGAGGAGCTTCTCCGTGAACGGGTCACCGACCTGGACCTGCGGGCGGCGCGCCTCGCTCTCCGCGCTCAGGTCCTCCGAGGCGAACGAGGCGCCGTGGATGCCATCGCGCCCGGTCCGGGCGCCGACCGTCAGCAGCAGGTTGCCCACGCCCTGCGCGCGCGCGGTGATCAGCTCCTCGGCCCGCAGGAGGCCGACCGCCATGGCGTTCACGAGGGGGTTGCCGGCGTACCCGGGCGCGAAGACCACCTCGCCGCCGAGGGTCGGCACGCCGACACAGTTGCCGTAGTCCCCGACGCCCTTGACCGCCCCCGCGAAGAGGTAGCGGTTGCGGGGATCGTCGAGCGGACCGAACCGCAGGGAGTTGAGCAGCGCGACCGGCCGCGCGCCCATCGTGAACACGTCGCGAAGGATTCCGCCGACGCCGGTCGCCGCCCCCTGGTACGGCTCGACCGCCGTGGGATGGTTGTGGGACTCGATCTTGAACGCCACTGCCCAGCCCTCGGGGAGGCGCAGGACCCCGGCGTTCTCGCCGGGGCCCTGGAGCACCTGCGGACCCTCCACGGGAAACCTCCGCAGCACCGGCTTGGTGTGCTTGTAGGAGCAGTGCTCCGACCAGAGGGCCGAGAAGATGCCGAGCTCGGTGAGGGTCGGGGTCCGGCCGTCGAGGAGGGCGAGAATCGCCTCGTACTCGCGCGCATTCAACTTGTGCTCGCGGACCACGGCCTCGGTCACCGGCCGCTCGCCGGGAAACGCCCGCGGGGTGCTGGCGGCGCTCGTCATGCCGGGGCTCCCGAGGTCGGCGCGCCGACCAGCGATGCGAAGAAGGTCTGCCCGATCGTGTCGCCGAGGGTTGCCTCGGCGAGTCGCTCGGGGTGGGGCATGAAGCCGACCACGTTGCCGGCCGGGTTGCAGATGCCCGCGATGTCGCGCGCGGAGCCGTTGGGGTTGTGCGGCAGGTCACTCCCCGGCACGGGGACGTAGCGGAGGACGACCTGGTTGTCGCGCTCGAGGGCGTCGAGCGTCGCCTCGTCGGCGACGAATCGTCCCTCGCCGTGCGCCTGCGGAATGCGCACCACCGCGCCGGGACGGAACAGCCCGGTGCAGATCGTGCTGGTGCGTTCGATCCGGACGTCGACCGGCCGCGCCACGAAGCGCTGGCCGGCGTTGTGGAGCAGGGCGCCGGGAAGGAGGTGCGCCTCGCAGAGGACCTGGAAGCCGTTGCAGATGCCGAGCACGCCGCCGCCCGCCTCGGCGTGCGCGCGCACGGCCTGCATCACCGGGGCGAAGCGGGCGATCGCGCCGCTGCGGAGGTAGTCGCCGTAGGAGAAGCCGCCGGGGAGGATCACCACGTCGGCGCCGCCGAGCGACGTCGCCCGGTAGTCGAGCAGCTCGGCGGTCGCCCCGGCCCGGCGCGCGGCCTCGAGGGTCTCCGACTCGCAGTTGCTGCCCGGGAACCGGATCACCGCCACCCGGATCGTCATCCCTCCACCGCCACGGTGAAGTCCTCGGTGACGGGGTTGGCCAGCAGCCGTTCGCACATCGCCGTGGCGGCGGCCTCCGCCGTGGCGCGATCCTCGGCCTCCAGCTCCAGCTCGATCGCCCGGCCGACGCGAACCTCGCCGACACCGGGGAAGCCCAGCGCCGCCAGCGCATGGGCGACGGCCTGGCCCTGCGGGTCGAGCAGGCCGGGTCGCGGGACGACACGCACGTGGACACGGAAGGTCATGCGGAAAGTTCCTCGCCGGAGGCGGTGGGGTTGAGCGGATCGGGCTCGTCGGAGCCATTGTCGGGATCCTGGCGCTCGGTGAGCGCGAGGAGCAGGGCACGCACCAGGCCGTAGGCCACGTAGGTCAGCCCGAGGGGAAAGAGGATCAGCTCGGGCATCGTCAGGCCGCCGACCAGCACCGCAAGGTAGAGCGCCGTCCCCAGCAGCCGCTGCGGCGAGCGAAAGCCCGCCGCCGGCCAGCGCGGGTACTTGACGCTGCTCACCATCAGCACCGCGAGGAGCAGCATCAGCATCACGAGGCCCTGGCTCTCGAAGTTCACCAGGGCGAGCGAGCGACCATACCACTCGGTCTGCGAGAAGGCCCAGGAGACCGCGAGGGTCATCCCGGCGGCCGGGGACGGCAGGCCGGTGAACCAGCGGCTCGGCGCGTGCCCATCGGACGCGCCGACGTTGTAGCGCGCGAGCCGGATGGCCGCCGCCACCACGTACCCGTAGCAGATGAGCCAGGCGAATCGTCCCGCGGTGCTCAGTTCCTGCAGGTAGATCAACAGTGCCGGGGCCACGCCGAACGAGGTGAGGTCCACCAGCGAATCGAGCTCGGCCCCGAACCGCGAGCCGCTGTTCGAGAGCCGGGCGATCCGGCCGTCGAGCATGTCGAGCACCCCGGCGAAGACGATGAACCACCCTGCCCAGCGGTAGTTCCCGTTGAACGCCGAGATGATCGCCCAGAAGCCGAAGAACAGGTTGCCGAGCGTGAACGCGCTCGGCACGACGATGACCACGCGGCGCATCCGCCCCGGGCGCCGTTCCCCCGACGGCCCGCTCACGCCGGCCACTCGGCGATCACCGTCGTCCCCGCCACGGTCCGCTCGCCCTCGCGGACGAGGATCGGCGTCCCGGCGGGAAGGAAGACATCGACGCGCGACCCGAACCGGATCAGGCCCATCCGCTCGGCCTGGGCGACGTGCGTTCCGACCGCATGGTCGGTGACGATCCGTCGCGCCACCAGGCCGGCGATCTGGCGGACCAGGATCGGCCCGTGCGCGGTCTGCAGGCCGACGTCGCTCTGCTCGTTCTCGAGGGCGGCCTTCTCGGTGGCCGCGTTGAAGAACCGGCCGGCACGATGTTCACGCCGCGTGACCTCGCCGGTGGCGGGATAGCGGTTCACGTGGACGTTGAAGACGTTCATGAAGATCGAGACGCGTGTTGCCGCACCCGCCACGACGCTCGGTTCGTCGATCGGGATGATGCTCACCACGACGCCGTCCGCCGGGGCGATGACCAGGCGATCGCCGCGCGGCCCCTCGCGCACCGGATCACGGAAGAACGCGATCACCCAGCACGCGATCGGTGCGAGGATCAGCGCGACCACCGGCCATCCCGCGAGCGCGGCCAGCAGCACCAGCGCCCAGGCAAGCAGGATGAAGGGCCAGCCTTCGGGTGCGACGCGCATCAGCTCCCTCCCGGGAGGTCGTGTCCGGTGAGGAGCCGGTAGGCCTCGAGGTACCGCGCGGTGGTGGCGGCGACCACCGCCTCGGGCACCGGTGGGGCGGGCGCCTCGCCATTCCAGCGACCCGCCGTGCGCTCGGCCGCGAGCCAGTCGCGGACCGGCTGCTTGTCGTAGCTCGGCTGCCCTCGACCCGGGAGGTACCCCGCCGCCGGCCAGAAGCGCGAGGAGTCGGGAGTGAGCACCTCGTCGATGAGGATCGGGTGGCCGGCCCGATCGAGCCCGAACTCGAACTTCGAGTCGGCGATGATGAGGCCGACCGTCGCGGCATGCTGTCGCCCCGCGGCGTAGATCGCGAGGGACAGGTCGCGGAGTGCGTCGGCCAGGTCGGGGCCGAGCGCACGTCGCATCGCGTCGAACGGGACGTTCTCGTCGTGGCCACTCGTCGCCTTCGTCGCCGGGGAGAACAGCGGCGGCTCGAGCGGGCTCGATTCGAGCAGCCCCTCCGGGAGACGCTCACCGGCGAGGGTCCGCTCCCTGGCGTACTCGGCCCAGGCCGACCCGGCGAGGTACCCACGGACGACGCACTCGAAGGCGACCGGTGCGGTGCGCCGGACCAGCGTGCTGCGCCCCGCGAGCGACTCGGCGTGCGGCGCGAGCGCCGGGACCTCGAGCACGATGGCGTCGATGTCGGCCGTGAGGAAGTGACTCGGCGTGAGGCCGGCGAGCTGCCGGAACCAGAACGCCGAAAGCTGCGTCAGCACCCGACCCTTCGCCGGGATCGGGGCGTCGAGGACGATGTCGAACGCGCTGATGCGATCGCTGGCGACGAGGAGCAGGCGCTCGTCGTCGACCTCGTACACTTCGCGGACCTTCCCCTGGCGCCAGAGGGGAAGCGGCAGGCGCGGCGCGGCGGCGGGTGCGTGGCTCACACGCGGAGCTCGCCGTCCGGGGCGGGGACGCCACGGTGCCGGGCCGCGCCGATGAGCGGATCGAGATACTCGGCCACGAACTCCGCCACCTGCTCGGGGGCCCGGCCGACGTAGCGCGCCGGCGCGAGGTCGGCGCGGAGGGCCTCGGCACCGACCGCCGCGAAGGCCGGGTCGCCGGCGAGCCGGTCGATCAGGTCGTTCGCGGCGCCGGTCGCGACCGCCTCGGCCACGGCGAGCGCGTGCCGGCGGATCACCTCGTGGACCTCCTGGCGATCCCCGCCGGCCTGCACCGCGCGCATGAGCCAGCGTTCGGTGGCCATGAACGGCATCTGCTGGTCGACGTGCCGGGCGATCACCGGGGCGCGCACCTCGAGGCCGCCCGCGATGTTCGCCGCGAGCAGCAGGATGGCATCGGTCGTGAGGAACGCCTCGGGCAGCGTGAGCCGTCGGTTGGCCGAGTCGTCGAGGGTGCGCTCGAGCCACTGGGCCGCCGCGGTGTGCGCGGTGTTCTGCTGCAGGGAGAGCACGTGCCGGGCGAGCGCGCCGATCCGTTCGGCGCGCATCGGGTTCCGCTTGTAGGCCATCGCACTCGATCCGATCTGCTCGCGCTCGAACGGCTCGAGCAGTTCCCCCTCGTGCTGGAGCAGGCGCAGGTCGGCCGCGAACTTCGCCGCGGATTGTGCGATCCCGCTGAGGACATCGAGGACCTGTGCGTCGGCCTTGCGGGGGTACGTCTGCCCGGTCACCGCAAAGACGCGGTCGTGCCCCAGCCGCCGGGCCACCTCGCGCTCGAGTCGGCGCACGCGATCGTGGTCGCCGCCGAGCAACTCCAGGAACGAGGCCTGGGTGCCGGTGGTCCCCTTGCAGCCGCGGAGCCGCCAGCCATCGAGGAGGTGGCCGAGGGCCTCGAGGTCGAGCGCGAAGTCCTGCAGCCAGAGCGTCGCCCGCTTGCCGACGGTCGTGAGCTGCGCAGGCTGGAAGTGGGTGTACGCGAGGCAGGGCAGGGCGGCGTGGTCGAGCGCGAACCGGCGCAGGGCATCGACCACCGCCAGGACGCGGCCGTGGATCAGGCCGAGCGCGTCGCGCAGGATGAGGCCGTCGGCGTTGTCGGTCACGAACGCGCTGGTCGCGCCGAGGTGCAGGTACGGCCGGGCGGTCGGTGCCTGCTCGCCGAACTGGTGGACGTGGGCCATCACGTCGTGCCGGAACCGTCGCTCGAACTCGGCGGCGGCCGCCAGGTCCGCGGTGTCGAGGGCGGCGCGCATCTCCGCGAGGGCGGCGTCGGGGATCTCGACGCCGAGGGCCTGTTCGGCCTCGGCCAGCGCCAGCCAGACGCGTCGCCATTGCCCGATCCGATGGGACTCGCCCCAGAGCGCGAGCATCGCCGGTGAGGCGTAGCGCCCGGACAGGGGGGATTGCCAGGTCGTCGCCATCAGCTCCTCAGGTCCACGTAGACGTAGCGACCCTGGCGCTCGTACCAGAGCCGGAACCGGGCGTCGCGCGGGATCGCGTCGAGGACGCGCGCGAGGTCGCGCGTCGACGTGATCGGGGCCTGCACCACCCGCCGGTCGCTGACGTAGTCCACGCGCACGATCACGTCGCCGTCGCGCAGGCCGGTCAAGCGGGTGGTCTCGTCGGGCACGCTCACGATCGTGGCGCCGGCATCCGAGCTGACCCCGAGTTGGGCGCGGATCGCCGGCGTGAGCGTCGTCAGGTCGAGGCCGCGGAGGCGGACCCGCTCCGCGGTCACCGTGGGGAGGTCGGCCGGGACGATCCGGTGCGATGCCTCGCGACCGTCGGAGAGCGCCACCACGTCGATCCGGTCCCCGATGTGGATGTCGAGCAGCACCGCTTCCCAGTCGAGATAGTTCCGCAGGCGGCGGCCGTTCGCGCGGACCAGCACGTCGCCGGTCTGCAGCCCGGCGCGGGCCGCCGGCCCGTCCGGGACCACCGCCACGACGGGGACGCCGCCGGCGCTCTTCCAGTCGTTCATCCGGTCCGCCCCGGCCACGTCGAGGCCGACCCACGCCCGCCGCACCGAGCCGTCCTGGACCAGTTCCCGGGCGACCCGCAGCGCCCGTTCGATCGGGATCGCGAAGCCGACCCCGACCGACTCGCCGGTGTTGGACAGGATCGAGGCGCTCACCCCGATCACCTGGCCGAGGGCGTTCACCAGCGGCCCGCCGGAATTGCCGGGATTGATCGCGGCGTCGGTCTGGATCATGTCGTAGTAGCGGCCGGTCATCGCGCCGCTCGGCACGATGTTGCGACCCGCGGCACTGATCACCCCTGCAGTCACCGTCGGCTCGCTGTTGCCGAGGAGGAACGAGTAGGGGTTGCCCATCGCGATCGCCCACTCGCCGATCTGGAGGTCGTCGCTGCGCCCGAACGGTGGCACCGGCAAGTCGTCGCGCTCGACCTTGATCACCGCGATGTCGGTCAGCGGGTCCTCCCCGAGGAGGCGCCCCTCGAGGTCGGTCCCGTCGGCGAGGGTGACGGTGATCTGCGAGGCGCCGGCGACCACATGCTGGTTGGTCACGATGATGCCGTCGGCCCGCATGATGAAGCCGGTGCCGAACGATTGCTGGGTCTGCTCCTGCGGCACCCCGAAGAACCCATCGAGCAGGCTCGGCTGGACGGTGCGGCGCGACACCACGCGGATCGACACCACGGATGGCGAGACCCGGGCGGTGGCATCGACGATCGCGGTGCGGCGCGAGGTGTTCAGCTGGCTCGCGACCGCCGGCGCGGTGGCGGCGATCGGCGCGGCGCGACCCGCGGGATCCTGCGCATTCGCCTGCTCGCCGCGACCGCACGCGGCGGCGAGGGCGAGGAGGGTGACGGAGAGCCGGGGATTCACCATGCGGCGGCGTCCTCCAGGAAGAGGTCGGGCGGGTACTCGGCCGACAGGAAGGCGAGCCCGCTCGCGGGTGCCGGGGCGGCCGTGCGCTGGTTGTCGGTCTGGCCCAGCAGCTCGGCCATCTCGGTCGGCGCGCGCCGCCCGAGGCCGATCTCCACCATCGTCGCCACCAGGAACCGGACCATGTGGTGGAGGAACCGGTCGGCCGCCACCGTGAAGCGGAGACGCGCGTCCTCGAGTTCGGTCCACTCCGCCTCCGCGATGCGACAGCGGTAGTGCGGCTTCGGCTCGCCCACCACGGCGAACGCCCGGAAGTCGTGCTCTCCCCGGATGTCGGCGGCGGCGCGCTCGAGCGCGGCCAGCGACGGCGCCCGGCCGAGAGCCCACTCGGTGCAGCGCCGGAACGGCGAGCGGGCGGCCGCGTCGGTGCCAATCAGGTACCGGTACCGTCGGCCCAGGGCATGGCGGCGCGCGTCGGTACCGGGCCGGACGCGCTGCACGCGCGACACGGCGATGTCGCCCGGGAGGAGCGCGTTGAGCGCCCGGAGCAGGTCGGCAGCGGTCCAGCGATCCGGGAGCGAGGTGCTGACCGGCATCCCGAGGGCGTGGACCCCGGCGTCGGTGCGCCCCGCCGCGATCGCCTTGGTCGGGGCGCCCGCGAGCCGCCCGAGGACCCGCTCCACCTCGCCCTGCACCGAGCGGCCATCGCGCTGGCGCTGCCAGCCGCAGAAAGCCGTCCCGTCGAACTGCAGCGTGAGCAAGTAGGCGCGGCTCATGAAGCCACGGAAGATAGCCGCGCGCAGGGGGTGCAGCAAGCGGCGTAACCCGTTGCGAGCATTGACAGAACGACGCGTTGCCCGATACGCTTGCCCGCCATGTCGCGACCCCACCAGACCCCGCCGCCGGCCGTCACCGCGATCCTGCGCGCACTGGACGAGGATGCCCCGGTTGACCCCGCGGACCTCGAGACGGCCTTCGACGCAATCATGGCGGGGGACGTGCCGTCCGAGGCGATCGCGACCATCCTCCTGGGCCTGCGCGCCCGAGGCGAGTCGGCTGACGACGTCGGGGCGGTGGTGCGTGCGTTGCGGCGGGCGATGACGGTGGTCGAGCTTCCCGATCCCGGCTCGCTGGTCGACACCTGCGGGACCGGAGGCGGGGCGGTCCGCACCCTCAACCTCAGCACCGCCGCGGCATTCGTCGTGGCCGGAACCGGGGTCCGCGTCGCCAAGCACGGGAACCGGTCGTTCACCTCGCGCTCCGGGTCGGCCGACGTGCTCGAGGCGCTCGGCATCGCGACCGACATCGGACCCGCCGAGGTGCCGGGGATCCTCGCTGCCGCAGGGCTCGTCTTCCTCTTCGCCCCGACCTACCACCCGGCGATGCGACACGTCGCCCCGGTCCGTCGGCAACTCGGCGTCCCCACGGTCATGAACCTCGTCGGTCCCCTCGCGAATCCGGCCGGGGTGACCCGGCAGGTCGTGGGGGTTGCGGACCCGAGCCACGGCCCGCTCGTGGCGGGGGCGCTTGCCTCGCTGGGAACCCGCCATGCCCTCGTGGTGCACGCCGAGGTCGGCCTCGACGAGCTCGCACCGGTCGGCGGCAACCTTCTCTGGGACGTCCGGGATGGGCGGGTGTCGACGAGTCGCCTGTCGGCGGCGGACCTCGGGCTGGGGACCGATGACCTGGTCGGACTGGAGGGAGGGGAGCCGGCGCAGAACGCCGCCGCGATCGAGGCGCTCCTCGACGATCCGCGGGAGGCCCCGCCGGCCCTTCGCTCGGCCGTCGTGCTCAACGCGGCTGCGGCGCTGATGGTCGCGGGCCAGGCGAGCGACCTGGCCGGCGGGGCGCGGCTCGCGGCCGACGCGCTGGACCACGGGGCCGCGCGCGCGCGGCTGGCACTGCTGCGCGCGGCGGCTCCGCTCAGAACTTCCGGATGACCCCGACGACGATCCCCTGGATGAGGACGTCGTGCTCCTGCACCCGCAACGGGGACATCGCGGCGTTGGCAGGCTGCAGCCGGATCCATCCGCCCGGTTCACGGTAGAACCGCTTGACCGTCGCCTCGCTGCCGTTGACCAGGGCGATCACCATCTCGCCGTTGTCGGCGGTCTCGCGCCCGTTGACCACGACGAGATCGCCATCGCTGATCTGCTCCTCGATCATCGATTGGCCGCGGACGCGCAGGGCGTAGTTCGGCCCCCGACGGGGGAGCATCTGGTCCGGGACGGCGACCACCTCGCCGGCCATGACCGACTCGATCGGCATCCCGGCCGCGACGGTGCCCAGCAGCGGGATCTCGGTGGCTCCGATACTGCCCCGGGGAGGGAGCACCTCGATCGAGCGGCTCTCGTTGTAGGAGCGGCGGATGTATCCCTTCCGCTCCAGATTGGTGAGGTGCTCGTGCACCGTGGCGAGGGACTGGTAGCCGAATTGTTCGGCGATCTCCTCGAACGACGGTGCGAAACCCTGACGCTCGATGGCGTGCGACAGGAAATCCAGGATCTCGCGCTGCTTGCGCGTGAGGGGCATGACGCCTCCAGATTGGCGAAGAGAACCCGAAAGTGAACCTACCCGAACGGAACCCGAATCGCAACCACCGCGTGCTGGAGGAGATCCTCGCCGGGACCCGGCAGGCGCTTCCCGGCCTGCGGACCCGCCGGGGCGAACTGGAGCGGGCCGCCGCCACCGCCCTGGAGGCGCCGCCGTTTGTCGCCGCGCTGCGGGGGCCTCGGGTCGCCCTCATCGCGGAGGTGAAGCGCCGCTCCCCGAGCGCCGGGGCGATCAATCCGGACCTCGACCCCGAGGCGCTCGCCGATTGTTATGCTCGCGGCGGCGCCGCGGCGGTGTCGGTGCTCACCGAGGAGGCCCACTTCGGCGGGACCCTCGGCGACCTGATCCGGGTGCGGGGGCGGGTCGCCCTGCCGCTGCTGCGGAAGGACTTCATCCTCGACGAGGTCCAGCTCATCGAGGCGCGCGCGGCCGGCGCCTCGGCGGCGCTGCTGATCGTGCGGGCGCTGGAACAGGCCGAGCTCGAGCGCCTGATCAGGGCCGCGGCACGATGGGGCCTGGCGGCCCTGGTCGAGGCACACGACCGGGAGGAACTCGACCGTGCCCTCGACGCCGGCGCGGAGGTGGTTGGCGTCAACGCCCGCAACCTCGACGACTTCACGGTGGACCTGGACCGGGCCCTCGAGCTGGTGGCCCGGGTCCCGGCGCGGTGCGTCGCGGTGGCCGAGAGCGCCATGGCGACGCGCGGGGATGTGGAGCGCGCGGCCGCGGCCGGGGCCGATGCCGTCCTGATCGGTGGTGCCCTGGCGTCGGCGGCGGATCCGGAGGCGCAGGCGCGGGAGCTGGCCGGGGTCGCACGCCGTGGTCGTTGAGGCGAAGATCTGCGGGCTGACCCGCGCCGATGACGCCGCGTTCGCGGTGGCGCATGGTGCCGCACGCCTCGGCGTCGTCTTCGCGGGCGGTCCTCGGGAGGTGAGCATCGCCACCGCCGCGGAGATCGTCGCGGCGGCGGGTGCCGTGCCGGTGATGGCGGTGGTGCGACCAGGACCGGCCGCTGCGCTGCTCGAGCTCGCCGCCGCGACCGGGGTCGCGGGCGTGCAGTTGCATGGGCCCTCCACGCCCGAGCTGGCGCGGCGCCTTCGCGTTGCCGGCCTCGAAGTGTGGCGGGTGGCCGCCCTCGATCCCGAGGTCGAGCCCGAGGCGGTGGTGCGCGAGGCGGCGGTCGGTGCCGATGCGGTGCTGGTCGAGCCGCGCATCGATGGCCGCTTGGGAGGTCAGGGGATCCTCCTCGACCTCGCGCGTGCCCGGGCGGCCCGGCGGGCGCTCGATGCCACCCGGATGGTGCTCGCCGGGGGGCTCCGTGCCGAGAACGTCGCGGCGGCGATCCGCCATGCCGAGCCCGACCTCGTGGATGTAAGTTCCGGGGTTGAATCAGCGCCGGGTCGCAAGGACCCGGCGCGCCTTGCGCGGTTCCTGGAGGCTGTTCGTGACGCTCGCTCCCCCAGCTGAGGTCGGCCAGGCCGGTCGGTTCGGTCCGTACGGCGGGCGCTACGTCCCCGAGACGCTCGTCGCGGCGCTCGAGGAGCTGGCGACCCTCTACGACGGCGTGCGGGCGGACGAGACCTTCTGGGGGGAGTACCACGCGCTCCTGCACGACGTGGTCGGCCGGCCGTCGCTCCTCTCCGAGGCGCCCCGCTTCAGCGCCCGGGTCGGCGCCCGCGTGCTGCTCAAGCGCGAGGACCTGAACCACACCGGCGCCCACAAGATCAACAACACCATCGGGCAGGCGCTCCTCGCGCGCCGCATGGGCAAGCCGCGGATCATCGCCGAGACCGGCGCCGGACAGCATGGCGTGGCCACCGCGACGATCTGCGCGCGCTTCGGCCTCGAGTGCGTGGTCTACATGGGGGCCGAGGACGTCGAGCGCCAGGCGCTGAACGTCTTCCGGATGCGGCTCCTCGGTGCGACGGTCGTGCCGGTCGAGTCCGGCACGCGCACCCTGAAGGACGCGACCAACGAGGCGCTGCGCGATTGGGTGACCAACGTCGAGTCGACCCACTACATCATCGGCTCGGTGGTCGGGCCCGACCCGTTCCCGCGGATGGTGCGCGACTTCCAGTCCGTGATCGGAACCGAGGCGCGCCGGCAGGTGCTCGAGCGCCTCGGGCGGCTGCCGGACCAGGTCGTCGCGTGCGTCGGCGGCGGCTCGAATGCGATGGGGATCTTCGCCGGGTTCCGCGACGACGGTGACGTCGCGCTGGTCGGCGTCGAGGCGGCGGGGGAGGGGGTCGCCAGCGGGCACCACAGCGCCACGCTCACCGCCGGTCGTCCCGGGGTGCTGCACGGCGCGCTCAGCTACCTGCTGCAGGACCCGAGCGGCCAGGTGGCCCCGGCACACTCCGTCTCGGCCGGGCTCGATTATCCGGGGGTCGGCCCCGAGCACGCGTGGCTGCGCGACACCGGTCGGGTCGCGTACGCCGCTGTCGACGATGCCACCGCGCTCCGGGCCTTCCGCGACTTCGCCCGCGACGAGGGGATCATCCCGGCGCTCGAGACCGCCCACGCCATCGGCTGGATCGCCGAGGCACGGGCGCGAGGGCGGCAGGAGGACGTGGTGCTCCTCTGCCTGAGCGGCCGGGGCGACAAGGACGTCGCTCACGTCGCCGCCCTGCTCGACGGGGCCGTGTGACCGCCCCGCGCCTCGCCCCGCCTGCCGCCGACGTCAAGGTGGTGGAGGAGTTGCTGCGGAGCCTCGACAAGGGGACGCGCGCGCTCCAGATGTACCTGCCGAACAACCCCGTGTACCAGCGCGCCGTCGAGCAGATGGGGGAGGCGTTCGCGCCGGTCTGGGGGATCACGGGCCAGCTGATCCTCGACATCGAGGAGAGCGACATCCTCTGGGAGGGCACCTCGGTCCTCTCCACCGGTGGGCGCGGCGACGGCCTGGCCTGGCAGCTCTACAAGGACGGCCTGCGGCGACTGACCTTGACGCCCGGTGTCGAGAGCGAGGAGATCGTCCGTTTCCTCGAGGTCGTCAATCGCGCCCGCCGCCTCGCGGCCGACGCCTCCGACGACCTGCTGACGCTGCTGTGGGAGCAGGAGTTCGTGCTGATCAGCTACGCGTTCGTGGAGGCGCTCGGTGACGGCATCGAGTTCCTGCAGGAGAGCGCGGTGCGCGAGCAGGTCGTGCCGCCGGGGGCGGCGCGCGACGAGGTCGCCACCGCGCGCAGCAGCGGCGACACCGGGCTGGCGGAGATCGACGAGGAGGATTCGACGCCGTACTTCCTCGACGACGCCGAGATCCGATTCATTCGCGGGGAGCTGGACGAGGAATACCGGCGCGACATCCGGCTCGCCGCGATCGATGCGCTGCTCGACATCCTCGAGACCGTCGCCGACCCGGCGGTGCGCCGCGAGGTCGTCGGCCTGCTCGAACAGGTCCTCCCGGCGCTGCTCGCAACCGGTGGGTTCGGGACCGTCGCCCACATCCTGCGGGAGATGCGGGTCATCAACGCGCGCGTCCCCGGGCTCGACCAGGAGCTCCACCAGGCGATCCTCTCCTTCGAGGATCGACTGAGCGAGCCCGACATCCTCGAGCAGCTGTTCCGGGTCCTCGAGGACGGCGGGGTCCGCGAGGGTGACGCCGACGTCGGGGCGGTGCTTCGGGAGCTCAAGCCGGCGGCGCTGCCGACGGTGCTTGCCCATCTCGGCCGCACCCTCGACCCGGCGGTGCGCCGCCTCCTCGGGACCAGCGTCGACGACCTCGTGCGCAACGACCCGCAGCGACTCGAGGCCGTCCTCGACGGGCCGCCGTCGGATGCCCTCGAGCCCGCCCTGCAGGCCGTCGCGCGCCTCCGGCTGCAGTCCCTGGTGCCGCGGGTGATCGCCCACCTCCAGTCGCCACAGGATGCGGTGCGCGTGGCGGCGGTCCAGGCGCTGGCCGAGCTCGCCACGCCGACCGCGATCACCGCGCTGGAGGGCGCGCTGCACGACCCGGAGCGGACCGTGCGGCAGATGGCGCTGCAGGCCGTGCTGGCCCGCGGCGGCAGCGGCGGGGCGCAGGGCAAGATCGAGCACCTGATCTTCGGGACGCACGAGCTCGATCTCGAGCGGAGTGAACGTCGCGCGCTCTTCGAGGCGTTCGCCCAGGTCGCCGGCGCGGAGGCCCTGCCGCGGATGCAGAGTCTCCTCGAGCCGAAGGGCCTGTTCCGGCGCTCGGCGCCCGCGGAGGTGCGCGCCTGCGCGATCTACGCCCTGGCGCGGCTGCGCACCTTCGAGGCCCGCATGCTGGTCGATCGGTTCACGGCCGACAAGGAGCCGGTGGTGCGGGCGGCGGCCAACACCGTGCTGCGGGACTGGGCGCCGTGAGCGGCGACGTCGACGAGGCGCTGGTCCGGCAGGCGGGACGCGCGCTGCTGCTGTCGATCCACGGGTCGGCGCGCGCGCTGAAGCTCTACCCGGTCGAGAACGCCGCCGTGCAGCGTGCGCTCGATGACCTGGTCGCCAACACGGTCGCGATCCTCGCCCTCGAGGGCGGGGTCGAGATCCGCCTGTCGGGCGAGTTCATCTTCATCAACCAGACCCGGCTGCGCCTCGGGCTCGACAACTTCGCGGCGTTCAGCGGGTTCGTCACGATGCTGCGCGACTGCGGCGTCGGCGTCCTCCGCGTCGAGGACGGCGTGACCCGTCGCGAGTGGCAGGCGTTCCTCTCGCTGATCCACGAGCTTCCCGCGGACCTCCTGCCCGAGGACCGCTTCGAGCGCCTGCAGGCCCGGCTCGCCCAGGCCGAGCTGGTCCACCTCGATGTCGATGTGGGCGGGGAACACGACGCCCGCGACGAGGAGGGCGACGAGGCACTCGAGCGCGCCAAGCGGACCTACGCGCACGGCGTGGCCACGGCGCGCGACGTGGTGAACGGGGTGCGGATGGGCCGCGCGCCGAACACGCGGCGGCTCAAGCGGGCGGTGCAGCTGCTGGTGGACCAGGTCCTCGAGAACGAGCTGTCGATCACCGGCCTGACCACCCTGCGCGACTACGACGAGTACACGTTCACCCACTCGGTCAACGTCTGCATCTTCGCGGTCGCCCTCGGCCGGCGGCTCGGGCTCCAGCGGCGACAGCTCTACGACCTCGGGCTCGCCGCGTTGCTGCACGACATCGGCAAGGCCAGGATCGAGCTCGAGATCCTGAACAAGACCAGCGCGCTCGAGGACACGGAATGGAAGCGGATGCAGGCGCACCCGTGGCTCGGGACCCTGACGCTGTTCCAGATGCGCGAGGGCGAGGACCTGGCCTACCGGTCGATCCTCGCGGCGCACGAACACCACATGAAGGTCGACCTGACCGGCTATCCTCGCCCGGTCCGTCCACGGCGCCTCGGCTTCTACTCCCGGCTCGTGGCCGTCGCCGACGGCTACGACGCGGCGACGACGCGGCGGTCGTACCAGGACGACCCGTGGGAGCCGGCGCAGGTGCTCCGCGAGATGTGGCTCAATCCCCATCGCGGCTACGACCCGGTGCTCGTCAAGGCGCTGATCAACCTCCTCGGGATGTACCCGGTCGGCACCGCGGTGATCCTCGACACCTTCGAGGTCGCGATCGTCGCCGGGCCGGGGACCGACAACACGCAACTGCACCGGCCCCTGGTGCGCATCGCCCTCGACGCCACCGGGGCGCGGCTGCCGGCGCCCGGTGAGCTGGTCGACCTCTGCCAGACCACCCCGGCCGGCGAGTACGGCCGGACCATCGTGAAGGTGACCTCGCCGGACCGGTACGGCCTTGTCGTCAGTGACTTCTTTGTCTGAGTCACGCCTCGCGCGGACCTGGGCCGACCTGCGCGGCACCGGTCGGTCCGCCTTGATCCCGTACCTGACGGCCGGGTTCCCGGACCCCGCCACGTCGGTCGCGGCGCTGCGCGCGGCCGCGCGCCACGCCGACATCCTCGAGGTCGGCGTTCCGTTCAGCGATCCGGTCGCCGACGGCCCGACGATCCAGCGCTCGACGTTTCAGGCGCTCGCGCACGGCGTCTCGCTGCCGGAGACGCTCGAGCTGATCAAGGACGCCCGACTCGACGTGCCGGTGGTGCTGTTTTCCTACTTCAACCCGGTGCTGCAATTCGGCCTGGATCGGCTGCTCGAGCGGGCCGCGGCCCTGGGGCTCGCCGGGCTGCTGCTGACCGACCTGCCGGCCGGCGCCGATTCCGAGGTCGAGCGGGCCGTGCGCGCCTCGCCACTCGACCTGATCCGTCTCGTGGCACCGACCACGCGCGGGGCACGGCTCGACGACGCGGTTCGGGACGCCGAGGGGTTCATTTACCTCGTCGCGCGCCTCGGCGTCACCGGCGCCTCGCGCGAACTCGCTGCGGGGCTCGGCGAGTCGGTGGCCAGGGTCCGTGCCGCGACATCGCTCCCGGTGGCGGTCGGCTTCGGGATCTCGACCGCCGACCAGGCGCGAACGGTCGCGGGACTTGCGGAGGGCGTCGTCGTCGGGAGCGCGGGTGTCGACGCCCTCGCACGCGGTGGCGTGGAGGCACTCGATCGGCTCCTGGGCGAGCTGCGCACCGCGATGGCGCCCGCGTGATCGGGACCCCGGTCTTCGTCGCACTCGGCAGCAACCTCGGCGATCGCGAGGCGGCGCTCGCCTTCGCCGTCACGGCACTCGGAGCGATCGAGGGTGTGCGCGTGCTCGCCGTCACGCCCGCGCTCGAGACCGAGCCGCTGGGGGGCCTCCCCCACCCCCCCTACCTCAACGCGATGGCGCTGCTCGATGTCACGTGCACGCCCCACGAACTGCTGGCGGCCTGCCAGCGGATCGAGCGGCAGGCGGGCCGGCGGGCCCGGACTCGCTGGGCCTCGCGCGAGCTCGACCTCGACATCGTGCGATTCGGCGACGTCGTCTCCGAGGAGCCCGCGCTGCGGCTGCCCCATCCCGGGCTCGCCGACCGGGCGTTCTGGATCCGGCAACTGGAGGAGCTGGAGGCGCGCGTCGATGGCTGAGACCCGCCTCTCGATGCCCGGACTCGTCGGCCTCAAGCGCGAGGGCCGTCGCCTCGTGATGCTCACCTGCTACGACGCCCTGTTCGCGCGCCTCCTCGAGCAGGCGGGCATCGACCTGCTGCTGGTCGGGGACTCGGTCAACGAGGTGCTCGCCGGTCGGCGCTCCACGCTCAGCGCGACGCTCGACCAGATGATCTACCACGCCGCCAGCGTCCGCCGCGGGACCGACCGGGCGCTCGTCGTCGTCGACCTGCCGTTCCTCGCCTACCAGGTGAGCGTCGAGGAGGCGATCCGGCATGCCGGTCGAATCCTTGCCGAGACCGATTGCCACGCGGTGAAGCTGGAGGGCGGCCGCGTGATGGTGCCGACGGTCGCCGCGCTGACGGCCCGCGGGATCCCCGTGGTCGCCCACCTCGGCCTCACGCCCCAGTCGATCCACGGACTTGGTGGCTACCGGGTCCAGGGCCGCAGTCCTGCCGACGCCGAGCGGCTGCGCGCCGACGCGCTTGCGCTGCAGGAGGCCGGCGCGTCCGCGATCGTCCTCGAGCTCCTGCCGCAGGGATTGGCACGGGAGATTTCCGCTTCCCTGACGATTCCCACGATCGGCATCGGATCCGGCGCCGGATGTGATGGCCAGGTGCTCGTGCTCCACGACATGCTCGGGTTGAACGAGGGCTTCGCCCCGAAGTTCCTCCGTCACTACGCCGAGCTGGCCGGGGTCGTGCGCGACGCGGCGGGCCGGTATGCCGACGAGGTGCGGGCCGGCGAGTACCCAGGCCCCGACCACGCCTTCGACTGATGCCGCTCGTGCGCTGCACCACGGTGGCCGAGCTGCGCGCCGAGCTGGCGGTGATGCGACGCGCCGGTCGGCGGGTCGCACTCGTCCCGACGATGGGGGCCCTCCATGAGGGACACCTTCGGCTGGTGGATGCCGCACGGCGTCTCGCGGACGAGGTGGTGGTCAGCGTCTTCGTGAACCCGCTGCAGTTCGGCCCGCGCGAGGACCTCGCACGCTACCCGCGCGACCTCGAGCGCGATGCCACACTGGTGCACGACCGCGGCGCGAGCCTGCTGTTCGCCCCGACGATTGCCGAGATGTATCCCGAGGGGGCCACCACGCGGGTGCGCCCCGGTCCGGCTGCCGAGCGCTGGGAGGGGGCCGTGCGCCCCGGGCACTTCGAGGGCGTGCTGACGGTGGTGGCGAAACTCTTCCACCTGGTCGGGCCCGAGGTGGCCGTGTTCGGTCGGAAGGATGTGCAGCAGGCGATGCTGATCCGCCGCATGGTGGCCGACCTCGACTTTCCCGTGGAGATCGCCGTGGTGCCCACCGTGCGCGAGGCCGATGGACTCGCCCTCTCGTCGCGGAACGCGTACCTCTCGCCCGCGGAGCGCACCGACGCGCTCGCGCTCTCCCGCGGCCTGCGGGCGGCACGGGAACTCTGGCAGGCCGGGGAGCGTTCCGCCGGACGGTTGCGCGACGCGGTGGCGGGAGTGCTCGCGAGCGTCGACGGCCTGGTGCCGGACTATATTGCCGTCGTCGAACCGGGGCAGCTCGCGCCGGTCGCCACGACGCCGGCAGGCACCGTGATCGCCATCGCCGCACGCGTGGGGGCCACGCGGCTGCTTGACAACACGATCCTCGGGGAGGACGACGTCTGACATGCGACGCCACCTCATGAAGTCCAAGATCCATCGCGCCACGATCACCTCGGCCGACCTCCACTACGAGGGGTCACTCACGCTCGACCGCGAGCTGATGGCGGCGGCGGATCTCGTCGAGTTCGAGGAGATCCACGTGGTGAACGTGCACAACGGTCAGCGCTTCACGACCTACGTGATCCCGGGTGCGCCGGGGAGCGGGGTCGTGCAGCTCAACGGTGCCGCCGCGCGCCTCGGCATGCCCGGCGACCTCGTCATCCTGATTGCGTACGGCGAGGTCGAGGAGGCGGAGGTGGCCGCGCATCGCCCCGCCGTGGTGTTCGTCGACAGCGCCAATCGCCCCGTGCGGACGCCCCTCGCGATGGAATCCTGATCCCGATGGCTGCGTCGCGCTCCGAGACGGCCCGGGATGGCTTGCCACCCTGGGCCGTCGTCTCATCGACCCGGGCCGCGCACATCAGCCGGGTCGTCGCGCTGCTCGACGCGTGGGCCGAGGCGCGCGGGCTGCCGGCGGGCGAGCGTGCCCGCTGGCGGCAGGCCGGCTGGTTGCATGACGCCCTGCGGGACGCGCCGCAGGAGGAGCTCGAGCAGTGGTCCGGGGAGGTGGCATCCCGCGGCCTGATCCACGGCCCCGCCGCGGCCGCCCGAGCCCGCGCCGAAGGCGTGACTGATGCCGAGGTGCTGGAGGCGGTCGCGTACCACACCGTCGGCCACGCGTCCTGGGGTGATCTGGGTCTCGCCCTGTACGCCGCCGACTTCCTCGAACCGGAACGACCGTTTGCGCAGGCGGAACGAGCCGAGCTCGCCGCGCGGTTCCCCGACGAGCGTGATGCCGTGATCCGCCGGGTGATCGCGATGCGCGTGGCCCATGCGGAGCGCAAGGGACGCGCGCTGCGCCCCGAGACGGTGGCGTTCATCGCGCGCTGGGAGCGATGAACGCGCGGGCGCGATGGCTGCTCGCCGGTGGCGCGATCGGGGTGCTGCTGCTTGCACTCTGGGTCCTGCGACGACCGGACCCGGCCGGCGACACGGCGCGGGCCGAATGGCCGCCCCTCCCGCGGCGGGTCGAGGTCGAGGTCCTCAACGGCGGCACGGTCGATCTCGCGGCACGCATCGTGACCGCCCACCTGCGCCGCGGCGGCCTCGACGTGGTCCTCTACGACAACGCGCCCCCCGAGTGGCGTGATTCGCTGCGCATCGACCCGCTGGTGCTCGTGCGACGGGGGGACACCACCGGCGTCGGTCGGATCCGCGACGTGCTCGGGCCGATCGAGGTGCGCGACGTCCCCGACCCGAAGCCGCTCGTGGACCTCACCGTCGTCGTCGGGGCGCGCGTCGAGCGCGGGGAACCCGAGGGCATCCCCTGACGTTCTCCCTGGCGAACCGCTGTCCAGGAGGACCGATGACCGACATCCGTGCCGCATTCCAGCCGACCCGTGCCGCCGCCGTGGCGATCCATGCCGCGCTCGTCGAGGCCACCCGTCGGGAATGGGAACGCCATCACGGCCGGGTGCCGAACGGGATGGCCCTCTTCCGGCTGGTGACCGAGGATCCGGAGTTCGCCTGGCTGGCGCCGCTGACGTCCACCATCGCGGAGCTGGATGCGGCGCTCGCTGATCCGTCGCCGGAGGCCCCTGCTCGGGCGCGGCTGCTGGTCCATGCCCTCGACGGGCTCCTGCGCGCCGATGCCGCGGGCGGACCGTTCCAGGCGCGCTACGATCGCGAGGTGCAGGCGTCGCCCGAGCTCGCCGTCGTCGTGGCACGGGCGCGGCAGGCCCTCCGCGGGCCGGTGCTCACCTGGACCTGAACCGCACCCGGTCTCAGGGGTCCAGGAGGGCGACCACCACATCAGCCACGTTTGTCCCGGTCGGGCCGGTGCGCACCAGCGCGCCGGCCCGTTCGAGTGCGTCGTGGGTGTCGCGTCGTGCGACGAGGTCGGCCGGATCACGGCCATCCGCCCGGATGAGGTCGGGGAGTGCTGCGTCAGTGAGGACGGCGCCGACATCGGTCGGACCGTCGCGGCCATCCGACGTCGCCGCGAGCACCACCGGACCGTGCGAGCGCAGCCCCGGGGTCGTGTCCCGTTCCATCACCAGGGCAAGCTCGAGCGCGAACTGCTGGAGCCGCCCGCCGCGCCCAGGCTCGGCCGGCAGCGTCACGGTCATCTCCGCGCCCCAGATGAGCAGCTCGGGCGTTCGCCGGGCGCTGGCGATGCGGAGGCCGGGCCGGCGATCGCGAAACTCGCGGTGCAGCATCGTCGCGACCTCGCGCGCAGCGTCGGCCGTTGTCGAGGTGAGGCGCGGCAGCGTCCGCACCGTCGGCGCACCGTCAGCAGCCGCTGCCCGCGCGATCGCGGCAACGAACTGCTCGGCGTCGCTCACGACGACATGTCGGACCGGGCGGGTGCCGGGGACCGGGGCTGCCAGTGCGGTGATCGCACTGCGGGGCAGTCCCGGAATGGACCCGGGATCGGCCAGCACCCGGGCGATGGCGTCGGGGTCGAGATCGCCACCGACCAGCGGGCCCGAGCCGATCGCGCCGAGGCGATTGCCCGCCACGTCGGAGATCACGTAGGCGACAAGGTCGCGGGCCCCGAGCGCCGTCGCGAGCCGTCCGCCACTCCAGCGGGTGAGGTGCCGGCGCACGGCGTTCATGGCGACGATGTCGAGGCCACGCGCGTGCAGCGCGGCGAACGCGGCCTCCAGCTCGTGCGGGGTGATGCCGTGCACCGGGGCGGCGATCAGCGCACTGGTCCCGCCCGAGAGCAGGGCGATCACCGGCTCCCCCGGATCGAGGTCGCGCACCCAGGTGCCGAGGCGCTTCCCGGCCGCGAGGGAACGGGTCCCCGGATCGGGGTGGTCGCCGAGGAGCACCTCGGTGCCCGGCGGCAGGTCGGTCGGGGTGTCGTGCGTGATCACGAGGACCCGGCTCGGTGCAGGACCGCGTTGCGCCAGGCCAGCCAGTGCGCCTCGCAGCATCCCCGGCGCCGCCTTGCCGATCGCGAGCAGCGCCGGTGCGCGAGTGGGTACCGGTGCCGCGGCGATTGCCGCCGCCGTGGTGTGCGCGGGGTCGATCGCCTCGAGGCCCGCGCGGTACCAGCGCAGCAGCTGCTCCCGTGCCGCCGCCTGCCCGACATAGCGTCCCATCAGCCCTCGCGAGTGGTGATCCGCCAACTTACACTCCGGGGCACGATCATCCCCCGCCCGGAGCCAACGTGTCGAGCCAGTCGTTCCCCGCGATGCCAATCCCCGCCCTGAACCTCCGTGCCGAGTGGAGGGCGCCGTGAGTGGCTCACGTCCGCGGGTGGTGGCCACCCGACGGCTGCCGCCTCTCGTCGAGGATGCCCTCCGGGAACGCTTCGATGCGGTGCTCTCACATGATGACCAACCGCTGGGTGCCGTGGGCCTGCAGCGCGCACTCGCCGAAGCGGATGCCGTCCTCTGCACGCTGACCGACCGCCTGACCGCGGAGGTCCTCTCGGGCAACCCGCGACGGGCACGATTGCTCGCCAGCTACGGGGCGGGGGTCGATCACATTGACCTCGAGGCCGCCGAGGCCTACGGGCTCACCGTGACGAACACGCCTGGCGTGCTCACCGAGGACACTGCCGATCTCGCCATCACCCTCGTCCTTGCCACCCTCC
>ERZ795053.942-NODE-942-length-37219-cov-8.961630_pt1 | contig 37219 bp, 31 predicted proteins | sample MGYA00375137_ERZ795053 | MGnify/ENA primary metagenome ERZ795053 (study PRJEB30182, sample SAMN05720284) | activated sludge metagenome | isolation source: Anaerobic digester | place: Hong Kong | collected 2014-12-17 ... | reverse complement strand
CGCGTACTTCGGGCTTATCGCGTCCTTCGGACGCGGCCCTATACTATCGACACGATGACGAGGCCCCTCGCGCCGTCGGGCAGGGCGACCGTCGCCTCGTCGCCGGCCCGCTTGCCCATCAGGGCCCTGGCTATCGGGCTGGTCCAGCCGACGAGCCCGCGCTCCGGATCCGCCTCGTCGACCCCGACGATGCGATAGGTCGAGACGGCGCCGCCCGCCTCCTCGACCGTTACGCTCGCGCCGAAGCGGACGCGGTCGTAGCCGGCCTCCGGCGGGTTGACGGTCTCGGCTATCGAGGCCATCCTGCCGAGGTACTCGAGCCTGCGGTTGACGCGGCCGAGCTCGCGGCGGGCCCGAGACAAGGCGTCGGGATCCGCCTCGTATCCTGGCGCGCCGAGGCGCTTTATCTCGGCGAGCAGGCGAGGGCGGCGCTCGGTCTCCAGCTCGCGCAGCTCGTCGGCCAGCGCGGCCGCGCCGTCCGGGGTCAGGTAGTTCCTCGAGCCCGGCGGGATGGGTATCTTGAGTTCCGGCGCCTCGTCGTCCGCCGCGTCGTACTGGTCGTCCCCTATGAATGCCCTGGACATGAGCTCCTCCATAGCGACTATAGCACGGTTTCGGCTTGCCCGGCGGCTGGCGCCGTGCTACAGTCGCCCGCATGAATCCCGTAACCGATCAATCCGCGTCTACCGCTACCGGTCAGCCCGTCGCCGGCCCGGCCTGGGACCTCTCCGGCGAGTATCCGGCTATAGGCTCGGCCGAGTTCGCCGCCGACCTCGCCGCCGTCAAGGAAGCGATCGCGTCGCTCGAGGCCGCCGGCCAGTCGCTGGCCGGCCACGTCGAGAAGGCCCCCGGGCTCGACCCGATAGCCGACGCCGGGACCGTCGCGGAGCTGGCGCGGACGATGGACCGGGTCGACGAGGCCGGCGCGACGCTACGCAACCTGTCCGTCTACGTCAACTGCGTCCTGTCTACGAACGGCTCCGACGCCGAGGCCGCCGCGACGCGCGGATACCTATCGTCGCTCCGGGCCGCGCTCGGCGCGGCCGAGGCTCCGCTCGTCCTCGTCCTCAAGCTATGCCCCGAGCAGTTCTTCGCCGCTTTCTGCTCCCTGCCGGGCATGGCGCGCTTCCGCTTCGCCCTGGCCCAGGAGCGCAAGGCCCGCGCCCGAGCCCTGCCGCTGCCCGCCGAGCGCGCCATAGCGACGATGTCGGCCGACGGCCTCCACGCCTGGGGCGGGCTCTACGACGCGATCACCGGTACCCTGCGCTGCAGGGCCATCGGCCCCGACGGCGCCGAGTCGACCGTCGGCCTGGCACAGGCGGCGAGCCTCCTCAAGCGGCCCGAGCGCCGGGTCCGCGAGTCGGCCTGGCGCGGCATCAACGCCGCCCTGTCGGAGCATCGACACAGCCTCGCGGCCATCCTGAACTCGATAGCCGGCTGGCGAGGCGCCGAGGGCGGCCTGCGGTCGCATACGGAGCCCGGCCACTACCTCGACGAGTCGCTCAGGCAGAACCGCCTGTCCCGCGCCACGCTCGAGGCGATGATGGGCGTCATCCGCGAGTCGAGGGAGCTGGGTCGCAGGGCACTGCGCGCCCAGGCCGGGCTGTACGGCGTCGAGCGCCTCGGCCCCTGGGATATCCTCGCGCCCGCTCCGCTGGCGGACGGCACGACGCCGGCCGGCATCCCCTTCGATCGCGGCCTCGAGACGGTCAAGCGCGCCTACGCGTCCGTGCACCCGTCGATGGGCGACTTCGTCGGTCGGATGGCGGCCTCGGGACGCGTCGAGGGCCGCGTCGAGGGCGGCAAGCGTCCCGGCGCCTATTGCACCGAATTCCCCAAGTCCCGCAGCCAGTTCGTCTACACCACCTACCAGGGCGCCCTGTCGGAGCTGTCGACGCTCGCCCACGAGCTCGGCCACGCCTACCACTGCGAGGCGATGCGCGACATCCCGCTCGCAGAGTCCGAATACCCTATGGCGCTAGCGGAGACCGCGAGCACCTTCGCCGAGACAGTCCTCGGCGAGATGCTCGCCTCCGAGGCCTCGGACGACGCCGAGCGGCTAGAGCTGGCCTGGTCGGACGCTCAGGACGCGGCGACCTTCCTCGTCAACATACCCGCCCGCTTCGAGTTCGAGAGCCGGTTCTACGAGCGCCGCCCGTCCGGCCCCGTCGGCCCCGACGAGCTGCGTTCCGTCATGCGCGACGCCTGGGCCGAGTGGTACGGCGACTCCCTGAGCGAGTACGACGAGTGGTACTGGGCCTCCAAGCTGCATTTCCACAAGACGGCCGTCAGCTTCTATAATTACCCCTACTCGTTCGGCTACCTGTTCAGCCTCGGCGTCTACGCCCGCCGGCCGGAGCTAGGCGACGGCTTCCACGACGCCTACGTCGCCCTGCTCCGGGACACCGGACGCATGGAGGTCGAGGAGCTGGCCGCCCGCCATCTGGGCGTCGACCTGACCCAGCCGGACTTCTGGCGCGCCAGCGTCGCCATCGTCGAGAAGAAGGTGGAGCGTTTCGAGGATCTAGCGCGACGCGTCGCCCCGGGCCGGTTCAGGATCTAATTCAGGCCTCGTTTATCATATCGGCAGGGCCTGTCCAGGAGGCGGAGCCCTCGCATCGCGAGGGCCGCCGTCTCCTGGACACCCGCCTCCGCGGTACTGCGAGGCCTGGTTACGAGCAAGGTTTTCGGGGCGGCGCGTCGCGCCGTGCATGTGTAGGTATCAGTCGCCGGAAGCGGTCTCGGGGGCGGCGCGTCGTGCTGGGTAGCGGGTAGTGCTCAAGAGCCGGGATGACTTTCGGTCGCAGCCGTTATGGATGCAGAAAGCCGTGTTTTATCTTGTTTATCCTGTCCCCATTATTAATCAGTCGTATCAAAAACAGGGCGGCGGGTCGTGGCGGTTTGCGGGTAGCACTCAAGAGCCGGGATAACTTTCGGTCGCAGCCGTTACGGATGCCGATAGCGTTGTCTTATCCTGTAAATCAGATCTGCCTTGCATTCCATCGACGCTGTCTCAGCGTCTTCCGGCATAGGCGTTTCTTACGAGGCGTAGCGACGACGCAGACGCCCCGCCTCTTTCGTAATCAGCCTTTTCTTTCGAGGCGAGGATGGATGCGAGGAGCGACGTCGGACGGGAGCGAAGGCGTACTCCTGTACGTCGAGCGAAGCGTCCGACGAAGCGACGACGCAGACGCCCCGTCTCGAAAGAAAAGTTATTCTTCGTGCTTAGAGGCGGCCTTCTCCCGCTTCTCCTTACGCTTCTCCATCAGCGTCTTCTGGGCCTTCTTCTTCGGTTCCTTGGCTTGCTTGCTCTTCTCCGCCATATGAATCCTCCTGGCTTAGGCCTTAATCGTGAACGGCCTTAGCACCGGGATATAGTATACCCTCCTCTCGGTACGACGGCAACGGAGAGCCGCGCGACGGGGTCGACCGGGCTTGCGCGGCGATCGGCGATCGGCTACGTTTGTTTTAGATGCGTAGCCTGTCACCGTCGACATGATCACGCTGTTCCCGTATATCGCCTCCGGCGCGTTCTCTCTCGGATTGGTCGCCATCGCGCTGCTGAACGGCACCCGCAGGCGCGAGGTAAGCTGGTTCGCGGCGGTCCTCGCGCTCGAGACGGCCTGGGCGGCGACGTTCGTGCTCGAGGTGATGGCCTCGACGCCGACGGCCAAGCTGTTCTGGGACGCGCTGCATTGGCCGTTGATCGTGCTGGCAGACGCGTCGATCCTGTTCTTCGCGAGGGCCTACGTCGATCCGGTCGGCTCCAAGCGCGGTTCGGCGTTGCTCGCCGCGTTGTTCGTGCCGTCGGCGCTGGCCCTCGCAGCCGCGCTAGCCGCCATCGTGGGCTACACCGGCTTCCTGTACGAGACGGTAAGCGGTAGCGTCCTGCCGTTCACGCAGCTCGCGGCCGTCCCGTCGGTGTTCGCCCGAGGCTTGACATTCTATGGGTACGCCCTGTTCGTCGTCTCCTGCGTCGTGCTGGCCTTGCGCGTCAACGCCAAAGGCTTACGACGCTCTCCAGGCATCGCCATAGTTTTGGCGGGATTCCTGCTACAGCTCGGCTCGACCCTCGCGGCCGCCCTGGCGCAAGCGCGCTTCGGAAGCGCTCTATCGTCGCCCTTGTGGGCCATGCTGCGCGACCTGCTGGTCGCCTACGGATTGTTCGGCGAGCGCCTGTTAGGCCCGCTGGACAACGCCAGGCACGCGGTGATGGACACGCTGCTCGACCCCGTATTCGTGCTCGGCAAGGACGAGAATGTCGTCGACTGCAACTCCGCCGGCCAGACCCTGCTCGGCGCCGGCTCGGCGGATATTATAGGAAAGCCGGCCCGCTCCCTGTTCGAGCGATGGCCCCCCGAGGTCTCCGCCGCTCTCAGCTTTCCCGAGGCCGAGACCGAGCTCGACCTGCCCGACCGCGACGGCGCGCCGAGCCGCAGCTACAGGATCACCGTCGCCTCCAGCGCGCCGGGCGACCGCTTGAACGCCTGGAAGCTGCTCGTATTCAACGACATATCCGGCCAGAAACGCGACGCGCGCGACCTGGCGGCCAGCAACGAGGAGCTGGAGTTCTGGGTCAGGCAGCGGACCGCGGCGCTCAGGCAGGAGGTCGCCCAGCGCACCGCGGCGGAGAACCGTCTCCGCGAGCTCAACGAGGAGATGGCCAAGACCCAGAAGGAGATCCTGTGGACCCTGTCTGAGGTGGTAGAGAGCCGTAGCCGCGAGACCGCCTACCACGTGATCAGGGTGGGCGAGTACGCTAGGATACTCTCCGAGGCCTACGGCCTTTCCGAGGAGGAGGTCGATATCATCACGGCCGCCGCGCCGATGCACGACGTAGGCAAGATTGCGATACCTGACTCCATCCTGTCCAAGCCCGGCCTGCTGACCGACGACGAGCGCGAGGTGATGAAGCGCCACACGGTCATCGGCAAGGAGATACTCGGCACGTCGACGCGCCCCCTCCTCCGCGCGGCCGCTATCATCGCTCTCGAGCACCACGAGAGATGGGACGGCAAGGGCTACCCGCTCGGCAAGACGGCTACCGATATAAGCCTCTCCGGCCGCATCGTATCGCTCTGCGACGTCTTCGACGCGCTGTTCACCAAGCGCGTGTACAAGGACGCCTGGCCGCTCGAGAAGGTGCTGGCCCTGTTCAAGGACGAATCAGGCGGCGCCTTCGAGCCTCGCCTCGTCGATATCCTGTTCGAGCATATAGACGACTTCGTCGACGTGACCAAGCGTTTCAAGGACGAGCCGGCGCCGGCGCTTCCCTTGGCCTGACCCGACGCCCGGCCGGCCTTCGTTGCGGATCGCCCGGGCGGGTGATATAGTCGATCCCCGATGAGCATAAAACGAGCGTTCTACGTAGCCGCGGCGTCGCTCGCGGCCGCGTTCGCCTGGCCGGCCATGTCGTCGGCCGCGCCGGCGGTAGTCGACCTGAGCTCGGCGGACCTTTCCGAGGCCGTGCGACTCGATACCGAGTGGGCTATCTACTGGAATCGCTTCGTCGACCCGACCGCGTTCGGCGGCGGCGAGGCGCCGCTCCCCGACGCGTACGTGCCGATGCCGGCGCTATGGACGAGCTACGGGCCCGGCTTCGGCTCGGTCGGCTATGCTACCCTGCGCCTGCGCCTCGTCGGGCTGGAGCCGGGCCGGCGCTACGGGCTCAAAGCTTCCGCCTTCCAGAGCGCGGCCCTGGTATTCGCCGGCGGCCGCCTCGTCCAGGCCCACGGCCGTCCGGCGCGCCAAGCGGCCGGCGAGGAGCCAGCCTGGCGCTCGCTCGTCTCCCCGGTCGAGGCCGACGGCTCGGGCCGCCTCGAGCTCGTGCTGCAGGTATCGAATTTCAACGACCGCTCGGGCGGCACCCACGCGAGCGTGCTGTTCGGCGACCTGGACGCCGTGGCTCGCGAGCGCGAGCGGACGGTAGCCTACGAGCTATTCATGTGCGGCGCCATCCTGGTAATGGGCGCCTACTACCTGGGCCTGTTCGCCTTCAGGCGCCGGGAACGGGCGGCGCTATGGTTCGGGCTCCTGTGCGTCACGCTCGCCGTCCGCGTTCTCCTATACGACGAGTTCTACATCGTCTCGATCTTCCCGTCGATCGGCTATAGGACGCTGTTCAAGCTCGGCTACCTGAGCTTCACGGCCGCGGTCGCCTGTGTCGCGGCCTTCGTGGGCGCTACCTTCCCCGGCGAGTTCCATCGCCGGGCGACCGTCGGGGCGGTCGCCGCGTCCGGCGCCTACGCGCTCTTCGTCGCGTTCGCGCCTACGAGGCTGTCGTCGATGGCGCTCCCGGCCTACCAGGCCGGCGCCGTCGCCGTCGGGCTGGCCTGCGTCGTCGCCATCGCCCTCGCCGTCGCGCGGAAGCGCCCAGGCGCCGGTCTATTCGGGCTCGGCTTCATGGCCATCTTCGGGACTACGGTCTACGACATACTCGTCACGGCCGGCGTCGTCCACGGCGCCTTCGCGTCCCAGGTCGGCATGCTCGCCTTCCTGTTCGCGCTGTCGCTGATCCTGACGAGGCGCTACGCCGACGCCTTCTCCGCCGCGGAGACCCTGTCAGACGACCTGGCCAGGGTGAACAAGTCGATGGAGCGCTTCGTTCCCAAGCAATTCCTCGGCTTCCTGAAGAAGCGTAGCCTCGAGGAGATAGAGCTCGGCGACTCGAGCTCCGAGGAGATGGCCGTGCTCTTCGTCGACGTCCGATCGTTCTCCAGGATGGCGGAGGACTCGACGCCCGAGGCCACGTTCTCGTTCATCAACGAGTACCTGGCCAGGGTAGGGCCGGCGGTCCGCGACCACGGCGGCTTCATCGACAAGTACCTGGGCGACGGCTTCATGGCCCTGTTCCCCGGCGGCGCGGAGCCGGCCCTACGCTGCGCCCTCGACGTGCAGGCGAGGGTGGCGGCCTATAACGCGGAGCGGGAGGCCTCCGGGCGCAAGCCTATCCGCGTCGGCGCGGGCATGCACGCCGGCCGCCTGATGCTCGGTACGATAGGCGAGAGCCAGCGCATGGACGGTACGGTCATCGCGGACGCGGTCAACGTCGCCAGCCGCCTCGAGGGCGTGTCGAAGGAGTACGGCCTGGGCATCGCCGCCAGCGAGTGCGTGCTCAAGGAGCTGAGCGACCCGACCGCGTTCAGGATGCGCTTCATCGGAAAGGTCAGGGTCAAGGGCAAGGCCGAGCCGGTGTCGGTCTTCGATATCTACGAAGGGGATCCGGAGGAGCTGCGATCGAGGAAGGACCTGACCCGCGCGGCCTTCGAGCGCGGCATCGACGCGTTCCACGAGCGGCGCCTCGGCGAGGCCCGGACGCTGTTCAGCCAGGTGCTGGCTACGATCCCGGACGACGGCGCGTCCCTGCGCTACCTGAACGCCATCCGGGAACGCGACCCGGCCTAGGGCGCCGAGCCGCGTCGCGCCGTCTACAGCGTCGCGCTGTTTACAGCGCGAAGTTGCCTTGCTTGAAGACGGGCACCTCCGAGCCGTCCGCCATGACGCCGACTATCTCGAGGTCCTTGGAGCCGACCATGAAGTCGACGTGGATCAGCGAGTCGTTGACTCCGGCGGCGAGCAGCTCTTCCTTGCTCATCTCGGGGCCTCCGGCTATGCAGGTCGGGTAGGCTTTGCCGAGGGCGAAATGGCACGAGGCGTTCTCGTCGAACAGCGTGTTGTAGAACAGGATGCCCATCTTCGAGATAGGCGACTCGTACGGCACGAGGGCTACCTCGCCGAGCCTGCGCGCGCCCTCGTCGGTGTCGAGCATCTCCTTGAGCACCTCGACGCCCTTCCCGGCGCCGAAGTCGACGACGACGCCGCGCTCCAGCCTGAACCAGAAATCCTCGACCAGGTTGCCGTTGTAGTTGAGCGGCATGGTGCTGACGATCTTGCCGTCGGCGCCGTCGCGGCGCGGCATCGTGAAGACCTCCTCGGTCGGCATGTTGGCGACGAAGGCGTACGGCTGGTCGACGCCGACGATGTCGTCGCCGCCGCCGAACCAGACGTGGCCGGCCGGCAGGGCTATCGTAAGGTCGGTGCCGGCTGCGTTGCGGTAGCGCAGGGCCTTGAAGGCGTGGCCGTTCAGGAAGGCGAGCCTGGCGTTCAGCGCGGCCTGGTGGGCCCGCCACGCGGCTACCGGGTCCGGCTGGTCGACGCGGACCGTCTTGGCTATCGCGTCCCAGAGGGCCTCCATCGCCTCGGGCCCCGACTTGCCCGGGAAGACCTTGCGGGCCCAGGCCTCGGTCGGCACCGACGCGACGCACCAGGCGTTGCGGTTGCTCATCAGGCGGGAGCGGTAATGCTCGAACGCCACGTTATTGGCCTTGTTCTTGCGGCTGATGCGCTTGGGGTCGACGCCTTTCATCAGCTCCGGGTCGGACGCGGCGATGCTGACGAAGGCGGCGTTCCCGTCCGCGTATCCGTCGAGGAAAACCTTGAGCCACTCAGGCGACTCGTCGAATATCTCGTCCGGGGCCATGTCGTAGGTGACGCGAGCCGACTTCTCGTCGCTCCAGCGGAAGACCACCTCGCGCGCGCCGGCCTCGTAGGCCTCCTTCTGCACGGAGCGGGCGAATTCGGCGCATTCTATAGGCGAGCTGACGACGAGGGTCTGGCCCTTCCGTAGGTTGACGCCTACGCGTACGACGAGCCTGGCGTATTGATCGATGGATTTCATGAAAACCTCCTTAATATTCGAAGCGCGAATACGATACCACGATTCGGGCCTTTGCACAGCCGCTAGCTTTTTGGTACAGTATCCGCTTAGAGAAGCATCGGAGGAACCTATCCATGAAAGCCGTCGAACTGGCCAAGGCTTACGACCCAAAGGAATTCGAGGACCGCGTCTACGCGGCCTGGCAGGCGGAAGGGCATTTCAAGCCCGTAGCGCCTAACGGGAAGAAGCCCTTCGTCATGGTAATGCCCCCTCCGAACGTCACCGGCGTGCTGCACATGGGCCACGGGCTCAACAACGCCATGCCCGATATACTGATGCGCTTCCACCGCATGTGCGGCGAGCCGACCCTGTGGGTTCCCGGCACCGACCACGCCGGCATCGCTACCCAGCACGTCGTCGAGAAGAAGCTCCGCGCCAAGGGGATAGACCGCCGCGAACTCGGCCGCGAGAAGTTCGTCGAGGAGACCTGGAAGGTCGCGAACGAGCACCACGACACCATAAAGAAGCAGCTGGAGAAGATAGGCTCCTCGTGCGACTGGAGCCGCGAGCGCTTCACGCTCGACGAAGGCCTGTCCAAGGCCGTCCGCGACGTCTTCGTGACGCTGTACGAGCGCGGCCTCGTGTACAAGGGCGAGTACCTGGTCAACTGGTGCCCGTCCTGCGGCACCGCGCTGTCCGACGACGAGGTCGAGCACGCCGACGAGGCCGGCGCGATGTACCATATCCGCTACGAGATCGTCGATCCGCCGGCCGGCGGCCCTACCCATATAGAGATAGCGACGACGCGCCCGGAGACCCTGCTCGGCGACACCGCGGTCGCCTACCATCCGGATGACGATCGCTACAAGGCGCTCGCCGGCGCGAAGCTCAGGCTGCCGCTGACCGACCGCGTGATACCGATGGTCGCGGACGCCTACGTCGACCGCGAGTTCGGCACCGGCCTCGTCAAGATCACGCCGGCCCACGACCCGAACGACTTCGAGGTCGGCCGCCGGCACGACCTGCCGCGCGTCAATATCCTGAACCCCGACGGCACGCTCAACGGCGAGTGCCCCGAAAAGTACCGGGGGCTCAAGGCCAAGGACGCGCGCCCCCTCGTCGTCGAGGACCTGGAGGCGCTCGGCCTGTTCATAAAGAAGGAGCCGATTACCCACGCGGTCGGCCATTGCTACCGCTGCCACTCGGTCGTCGAGCCCTTCCTGTCGAAGCAGTGGTTCGTCAAGATGAAGCCGCTCGCCGACAAGGCACTGGCCGCCTGGCGCGCCGGCGACGTCCGCTTCTATCCCCAGCGCTGGGAGAACACCTACGAGAACTGGCTCACCAACATACGCGACTGGTGCATCAGCCGCCAGCTGTGGTGGGGCCACCGCATCCCGGCCTGGCACTGCGCCCACTGCGGCAAGACCGTCGTCGCCCGCGAGGAGCCGCTCGAGTGCCCCTTCTGCAAGTCGACCGAGCTGACCCAGGACGAGGACGTGCTCGACACCTGGTTCTCGAGCTGGCTCTGGCCGTTCAGCACGCTCGGCTGGCCCGAGGAGACCGCCGACCTCAGGAAATTCTACCCGACGACGACGCTGCTGACCGGTTTCGACATCATCTTCTTCTGGGTCGCCAGGATGATCATGGCCGGCCTCGAGTTCACCGGCCAGGTGCCGTTCCGCGACGTCTGCATGACGACGCTGGTGCGCGACAAGCAGGGCCGCAAGATGTCCAAGTCGCTCGGCAACGGCATCGACCCGCTCGAGATCGTCGAGGAGTACGGAGCCGACGCGCTCAAGTTCACGCTCGCGTTCCTGTACACCTCGACCCAGGACATCCTGGTCAATAAGGACGACTTCAAGCTCGGCAGCAAGTTCGCGAACAAGGTGTGGAACGCCAGCCGCTACATCCTGATGAACCTCGACGGCCGCGACTTCGTCGCGGCGCCCGAGCTCAACGACGTCGACCGCTGGATATACCAGCGGCTCAACGCGGCGGCCGTCCAGATCCGCGAGGCGCTCGCCTCGTACCGTTTCAACGACGCCGCCGGCGCGGCCTACGAGTACTTCTGGAACGACTTCTGCGACTGGTACGTAGAGGCGACGAAGCTGTCCACGCGCTCCGACGACGACGCGGAGAAGGATAGGGCCGTTACCGTGCTCCTGTCGGTGCTCGAGGAGTCTCTGGCGCTGCTGCACCCGTTCCTGCCCTTCGTCACCGAGGAGATCTACGGCAAGCTGCCCAACGCCCGGGGGCGCCTGATCGTCAGGCCCTATCCCGAGGACCGGGCCGAGCGCCGCGACGCCTCCCTGGACGCCGACTTCGCCGCGCTCAAGGAGCTGGTCACGATAGTGCGGAGCCTCCGCAGCGAGTTCGGCATAGCCCCGGAAAAGCGCCTGCGCGTCGCGGTGCGCTTCGACGATGGCTTCTCCGGGCCCGCGTTCATCGAGCGCAACGCCGCGCTCGTCGCCCTGCTCGCCGGCGCATCGGGCGTCGAGTTCGTCGCGGCTAAGCCGTCCGGCGCGCTCGCCCTGGCCGGTAGGGGCTTCGAGGCCTACGTATTCGCCAAGGAGGCGGTGGACGCGGGGCAGCTCGCCGCGCGCTTCGCCAAGGAAGCCGAGAAGGAGCGCCAATACGTGGCGCGCACCGGGGCCAAGCTGGCAAACGAGGCCTTCGTCTCGAGCGCCCCGGCCGATATAGTGGAGAAGGAGCGCCAGAAGCTGAAGGACGCCGAGGTGCGGGCCGCCAAGCTCGAGAAGTACCTCGCGGATCTGGCGTAGGAGGTCGGATGGACAGGAAGGGGCGGCCGCTTCGCCCCGCGGCGAATCCTTCGAGGCCCACGACGATGGCCGAGGAGGAGATGATACGCCTCAAGAGCATGCACCTGGCGCCCTATATCCAGCTGGCCACCGTGCTCATAGGCAAGCAGCGGCGCTCGGGCGGCAACATGTTCCGCCACCAGATCGACACCTTCGCCATCCTGATGGACTACGGCTACATCGACTCGGTGCTGCTCAAGGCGGCCGTCATCCACGACCTGGTCGAGGACGTGCCCGAGCTGGACCGGGAGCGTATCCTCGAGAACGACGAGGAGAGCCAGGACGTCTACCAGCTCGTGCTCGAGGTGACGAGGCGCACGGTCGAGACCAAACAGGAATTCCTGACGCGCATCCTCGAGTACGGCAGCCCGCGTGCCCTCGTGCTCAAGAGCGCCGACAGGATCAGCAACATGATATCGCTGGGCTACACCACCGATACTGCCTTCGTCCGGCGCTATTGCGACGAGACGGAGCGTTTCGTGTTCCCGATAGCTGATAAGGCTAACAAGACTATGCTGGCGGAGCTCGTCGAGCTCGTCGCCACCCGCCGGGGCTACCTGGCGCGATGTTTCGAGATATAAGCCAAGGAGTCGACATGAGCAAGGAATGGACCAAGGCGACCATCGCCAAGACGATCGATCACACCCTCTTGAAGGCGATAGCCACCGAGCAGCAGGTTCGCGAGCTGTGCGTCGAGGCCAAGGCCAACGGCTTCGCGAGCGTCTGCGTCAATCCGCGCTGGGTGCCGCTCTGCGCCAAGGAGCTCCAGAACTCGAAGGTGCTCGTCTGCACCGTGATCGGCTTCCCGCTGGGGGCCAACGCCACCGAGACCAAGGCCGCCGAGGCCGCGCTCGCGGTCAAGCAGGGCGCCGAGGAGGTCGACATGGTCATCAACCTCGGCGCGGCCAAGGCCGGCGACTGGAAAGAGGTCGAGGAGGACATCCGCATGGTGGTCAAGGCCGCCGGCAAGGCTACGGTCAAGGTGATCATCGAGACCTGCTACCTGACCGACCCGGAGAAGGTCAAGGCCTGCGAGGCGGCGGCCAGGGCCGGCGCCCACTTCGTCAAGACGAGCACCGGCTTCGGGACCGGCGGGGCCAGCGCCGACGACGTGCGGCTGATGAAGAAGACCGTCGGCGACCGGCTCAAGGTCAAGGCCTCGGGCGGCATCCGCAGCTACCACGACGCGATCCAGATGCTCGACGCCGGCGCGGACCGGCTCGGCGCGTCGTCGGGCGTCGCGATCGTCAGCGAGCTTCCGGAATAAGGCGCTTTTAGTTGCCAGCCGGGGCCGAAGACGGGTTATACTGTGCGCGGAGGAACGCCATGAAGCATCGCCGTCCCGCAGCCTTCGCGCTGGCCGTAGCCCTGGCCCTGGCATCGTCGTCCTGCGGCGATAGCGCGCGGGGCGGCGCGGTCGCCCCCGCCGAGCGCGCCAAGCCGACGATAGGCATGGTCTTCGACGTCGGCGGCCGCGACGACGCGTCGTTCAACCGCTCGGCCTACGACGGCCTCGTGATGCTGGCCAGGGACTCGGGCGGCCGCGTCGAAGGCGACCCGGACGCCGACTTCGGCGACGCTATCGATATCCGGGTGCTCGAGTCGAAGCACGGCGGCGCCGACCGCGAGCAGCTGCTGCGCAGCCTGGCCGAGGAAGGCCGCGACCTGGTGATAGCCGTGGGCTTCCTGTTCGCCGACTCCATCGGCTCGGTCGCCAGCGACTATCCGGGCACTCATTTCGTCATCATCGACGGCACCGTACCGGACCTGAACGCCTCGTCGAGCGTGACCTGCGTCGACTTCGCCGAGCACGAGGGCTCGTTCCTGGTCGGCGCCTACGCCGGCCTCCTGGCCGCCGAGGCCGGGCCGGACGCCCGCGTCGGCTTCGTCGGCGGCATGGATACGCCGATGATACGGCGTTTCCTGGCCGGGTACACGGCCGGCGCTGCCTTCGTCAACCCTGCCCTCAGGGCTCCCGGCCGCGTCGCCTCGGCGTTCATAGCCAGGGACGCGAGCGGCTTCGACGATCCGGCCCGCGGCGCCGAGATGGCCTCCATGCTGCTGCGCGTCAACTCTAAGGTGATCTTCCACGCCGCCGGCGCCTCGGGCCGCGGCGTATTCGAGGCGGCCGGCCGCTTCGACGCCAAGGCCATCGGCGTCGATTCCGATCAGGCGGCCATACTGGCCTCGTCCGGCTCGGCCGCCGACGCCCAGCTGTCCAAGCTAATCGTCACGTCGATGCTCAAGCGGGTCGACAGGGCGGTCTACGCGCTAGGCCAGGAGCTGGTCGCCGGCGTCAGGATACCGGGCGGCTACCGGACCTTCGGGCTGGCCGAGGGAGGAGTCGGCTACGTGGCCGACGGGCTCCCGTCCGATGCGGTCACCGTGCTGTCCGACCTGGCCAGGCGCGTTACCTCCGGCGAGATCTCCGTACCCTCGAACGACCAGTCCCTGGCCGATTTCATAGCCGGCTTGCGCTAGGAACGCGCTTGCTATAGGCTATAAAACGTTGAAAACCGGCTTGCACTGAACCGTGTAAGGGGTTACTATCGAGTTCCACATTTTCGCGCTAGCGAAAAAGTAAAGGAGTAAGTATGAAGTATCGAACTTTCTTCGCCGTGCTTCTCATCGCCGCGCTCGCCTTCACCGGTTGCGCCAAGGAAGAGAAGGCCGCTCCGGTCGCCGCCAAGCCGGCGTTCAAGGTCGGCCTCGTGACCGACCTCGGCGGTATCGATGACAAGTCCTTCAACCAGGGTACCTGGGAAGGCATCATCCGCTTCGGCGAGGAGAACGGTCTCGTCAAGGGAACCGACTATAAGTACCTCCAGTCCGGCGCCGAGGCCGACTACGTTCCGAACCTCAGCACCTTCGCCGACGAGAAGCTCGACCTGATCGTCGCGCCCGGCTTCCTCTTCGCCAACGCGATGGGCGAGGTCGCCGAGAAGTATCCCGAGCAGAAGCTCATGATCATCGACGACTCCAGCGTCCAGAAGCCGAACGTGGTCTGCGCCGTCTTCGCCGAGCACGAGGGTTCCTACCTCGTCGGCGTCGCGGCCGGCCTCAAGGCCAAGGCCGACGGCAAGAACGTGCTCGGCTTCATCGGCGGCATGCAGTTCCCGCTCATCGAGAAGTTCCAGGCCGGTTTCGAGCAGGGCGTCAAGGCCGTTTACCCCGAGGCCAAGATCCTCGTCGACTACGCCGGCGATTTCGGCGCCCCGGATAAGGGACAGGCCCTCGCGCAGAAGCAGTTCAACGCCGGCGCCTACATCATCTTCCACGCCGCCGGCGGCACCGGCAACGGCATGATCAAGGAAGCCAAGGAGCGCTCGGAGAAGGGCGACGTCCGCTGGGCGATCGGCGTCGACAAGGACCAGTACACCGACGGCCTCTACGGCGACAAGTCCGCCGTGCTGACCTCGATGATGAAGCGCGTCGACGTGGCCGCCTACGAGGTCGCGAAGATGACCATGGCCGGTCAGTTCCCCGGCGGCCAGACCCTCGTGTTCTCCCTGAAGAACGCCGGCGTCGGCATCCCGAACGAGAACCCGAACCTCTCGTCCGACATCGTCGCGTCGGTCAACGAGTACGGCAAGAAGATCGCCTCCGGCGAGCTCGTCGTCTCGGAGATCCCCGCGAAGTAATTCGCCTTTCGACCGCGCGGTCCGTCGCCCTAGGGCCTCGGACCGCGTCGACGGCATCCGTCACGTGAGCGGCTAGTAGCGCGGTAGGCGTACCGATGGTGCGCCGATCGCGGCTACGCGGCCGCTCTTCGTTTCTATAGCGGGCGGCGCCGCGTCCTTTCGGCCGCTCGCCCGAATGTTCCTTCCCAAAGAGCCTTATTTATTGTATTCTGTACGACCCGCGCGGGCGATCCCGGCGCGGTAGAATCCCAGGTGACACAATGGGGGCACGCGATGGCGTTCATCATCGAGATGCTCAATATCGTCAAAGACTTCCCGGGCATCCGCGCTAACGACGACGTGACGCTCCAGGTAGAGAAGGGCAGCATCCATGCCCTTCTGGGCGAGAACGGCGCCGGTAAATCGACGCTGATGAGCATCCTATTCGGGCTGTATTCGCCCGACGGAGGCAGCATCCGGATCCGCGGGGAGACCGTCCGCATCAGCGATCCGAACGTAGCCAACGAGCTGGGCATCGGCATGGTGCATCAGCATTTCAAGCTCGTACATAATTTCACCGTGACCGAGAATATCATCCTCGGCCTCGAGCCAAAGAAGGGGCCCGTGCTCGATATAAAGAGCGCGGCCGTCAAGGTCGCCGAGCTGTCGAAGCTCTACGGCCTGGACGTCGATCCGTTCGCCAAGATCGAGGATATCAGCGTCAGCATGCAGCAGCGAGTAGAGATACTCAAGATGCTCTACCGCGACGCCGAGATCCTGATCTTCGACGAGCCGACCGCCGTGCTGACGCCCCAGGAGATCCACGAGCTTATGGGCATCATGCGACGGCTCGTCGAGGAGGGCAAGACGATCCTCCTGATCACCCACAAGCTCAAGGAGATCAAGGCGGTAGCCGACACCTGCACCGTGCTCAGGCGCGGCAAGCTGATCGGTACCGTGCCCGTCGCCGAGACCAGCGAGGCGAGCATGGCCGAGATGATGGTCGGCCGCGAGGTCAGCTTCTCGGTCGACAAGGGGCCGGCCCATCCGGGTAAGGTCGTCCTCGAGGTCAAGGACCTATGCGTCAAGAACGCCAAGGGCCTTCTCGGCGTCAAGAACCTATCGCTGAGCGTGCGCGAGGGCGAGATACTCGGCCTGTGCGGCATAGACGGCAACGGCCAGACCGAGCTGATCCAGGCCCTGACCGGGCTGGCCCCGATAGAGTCGGGCAGCGTGACCGTCCAGGGCGTCGACATCACCGACCTGCCGGTCAAGCAGAGGCTCGACAGCGGGCTCGGGCATATCCCCGAGGATAGGCACCGCCACGGCCTCGTGCTCGACTTCAGGCTCGACGAGAACATGGTCATCCATTCCTACGGCTCCGAGCCGTTCTCGAGGCACGGCATCCTGGACTACGGAGCCATACGCAAGAACGCCGATCGCCTGATCGAAGAATTCGACGTGCGCTCCGGCAGGGGCCCCGATACCAAGGCCCGCTCGATGTCCGGCGGCAACCAGCAGAAGGCGATACTCGCGCGCGAGATCGACCGGTCGCCGATAGCCTTCGTCATCGCGCAGCCGACGCGCGGCCTCGACGTAGGCGCGATCGAGTATATCCACAAGCGCATCGTCGCGGAGCGCGACAAGGGCAAGGCTATCCTGCTCGCCTCGCTGGAGCTGGACGAGATACTCGACGTGTCCGACAGGATAGCGGTCATCTACGGCGGCGAGATCGTCGGCGTGGTCGACGCGGACAAGACCGACGAGAACGAGCTCGGCCTGATGATGTCCGGCTCGGTCAGGAAGGCCGGTTAACATGGCGAATAAGAAACTAGGCGATACGAGGAAGGGCGACGCCCTGCTGGTGCCGGTCGTCGCGGTGCTGCTCGGCTTCGCGGTGGGCTCCGTGGTCGTCATGATCACCGGAAAGAGCCCCCTCGTCATGTTCAACGCGATGCTCCAGGGCCTGACCGGACTGAACGTAGCCAGGGGCTCGTTCAACCCGCGGTACATAGGCGAGCTGGTCATCCAGGCTATGCCTATCATCCTGACGGCGCTGTGCTTCGGCTTCGCGGCCCGCACCGGCTTGTTCAATATCGGCGCCGAGGGACAGCTGATGGTCGGCTCGCTGGCGGCCACCACCGTGGCCCTGCTGGTCCGGGCCCCGGCCTTCATCCATATCCCCCTCGTGCTCGGCGCCGGCATGGTCGCCGGGGCGCTGTGGGGCGCGATACCGGGCTACCTGAAGGCGCGCTTCAACGTGCACGAGGTCGTCGTGACCATCATGCTCAATTACGTCGCGCTGCATATGAATAACCTCATGATCCTCAACGTGTTCGGCTCGGTGGACAGGGTCAAGACGGCCCAGTTCCCGCAGTCGGCGCTGCTCAAGGATCCCTGGCTCGAGTCTATAACGAACGGCTCGCGCCTGAATTGGGGCTTCGTACCGGTGCTGATCGCTATAGTCGTCTACTGGTTCGTGATCGAGAAGACGACCTTCGGTTACGGCCTCAGGGCGGTCGGCTACAACAAGGACGCGGCCAAGTACGCCGGCATGAAGGTTAACCGCAACATCGTGCTGTCGATGATGATAGCCGGCGCCTTCGCCGGACTGGCCGGCGCTGTGATCACCACCGGCACCTTCAGCTTCGGCCGGGCGCTCTCCGCGGCCGAGGGCTACGGCTTCGACGGCATGGCGGTCGCGCTCGTCGGATCGAACCAGGCCGTCGGCATCCTGCTCGCCGGCCTCCTGTTCGGCATGCTCAAGGCCGCCGGGCCGCTGATGCAGTCGAACGGCATCCCGAAGGAGATCGGCGGCATTATCCAGGCGTCTATCGTCCTGTTCGTGGCTATGAAGTACGGACTGGAGCGCCTGATATCGGTCCTCAGGCTGAGGCGCGACAAGGCGTCCGCGCTACCCGTTACGGGCGAGGAGGCGGGCGTATGAACTTCGGTATGATCCTGGAGATGTTCCCTATAGCGCTGATGTTCGGCGCTCCCATAGTCATGGCAGCCCTCGGCGGCTTGTTCAGCGAGCGCTCGGGCGTGACCAACATAGCCCTCGAGGGCATCATGATGATCGGCGCCTTCGCCGGCGCCTCCGTCACGGTCGTGCTCGAGCCGATCACCGCGATGGCGCCGTGGCTCGGCCTCCTGACCGGAGTCGCCGCCGGGATGCTGTTCTCGCTGCTGCACGCGTTCACGAGCATCCACCTCAAGGCCGACCAGATCATTTCCGGCACGGCGCTGAACATACTGGCTGGCGGCCTGACCATCTACCTGTGCCAGATCCTGTTCCACCAGCAGCGAACGCGCGCGTTCAGCTACGGCCTGCGCAAGGTGACGGTCCCGTTGCTATCCAAGATACCGGTCATCGGGCCGATGCTGTTCTACGAGATGTACCCGACGTTCTACGTCGCGATAGTCCTCGTCGTCGTCACCTGGTTCGTCGTATTCAAGACGCCGTTCGGTCTCAGGCTGCGCTCCTGCGGCGAGCATCCGCAGGCGGCCGCGTCGATGGGCATCAACGTCTACTCGATGCGCTACGCCGGCGTGATCGCCTCGGGCGCCCTCGCCGGGCTGGCCGGGGCGACGATGGTGCTGACCCAGGACATCCAGTACACGGTGACCTCGATCCACGGCACCGGCTTCATCGCCCTCGCGTCGCTCGTGTTCGGCAAGTGGAACCCCTGGGGCGTCCTCGGCGCCGGCATGTTCTTCGGCTTCTCTCAGACTCTGTCGTACTACGCCAAGGACATCAAGATACTGGCGTCCCTGCCGCTCGAGGTGTTCTACGCGTTGCCGTACGTGCTTACCATAGCGGCGCTCGTCGTGTTCGCCGGCAAGTCCGTGGGCCCGAAGGCCAACGGAGAGATATACGATCAGGGAAAGCGCTAGGCGATCGGCCGACGCTTCGCGCGGCGATCGCTCCCGCGGGTTCAACCGGACTCGCTGGCGCTCGCCGGTTAACTCCGCGGGCCGGTACGGTAGGCGACCGGGCTCGCGGCGCTCGCCGGTCGCGGGCTGGTAAAGGCGGCTGGTACGGTAGGCGACCGGGCTCGCTGCGCTCGCCGGTCGCGAGGTGGTAGCGGCGGCCGATAGAATGGGAGGAGGGGATCGATGATCCCCTCCTCCTTTTTTTATAGCACGACGGTCGAGAGGGCGAGGCAGGCGGGGATGACGAGCAGGCTGAGCACGGTCGTCATCGAGGTGCCTAGGCCGGCGAACTCGGTGTCGGCGCCGTAGTTGGCGGCCAGGATAGGGGTCTGGGTCATCGCAGGCATCATCGACTGTACGAGGAACACCTGCTTCATCAGCATCGGCAGGTCGGTCAGGCGCAGCATAAGTATGACGATGGCCGGCGATAGGACGAATCGGCATAGGGTGACGAGCGCCAGGTCGCGCTCGAGGCGTATCGAGCGCCAGTCGACCTTGGCGATGACGATGCCGATGAACAGCATCGATAGGGGCGTGGTCATCGAGCCTATGGTCTTGGCGGTATCGAGCAGCGGCTTGGGCAGGGGGATGCCGAGCATGATCAGGACGACGGCTACGGCGAATCCGACGAGCGGCGGCGATAGTAGCCTGCGGAGGCCGCTCGCGGACAGGAACCGGGGCGGCGGGGCGCCGGCTAAGCGGGCGCCGTCGCTCGCGATGCCGTAGACGCCGATGGTCCAGAACATGACGGTGTTGGCGATGTAGTAGAGCAGGACGTAGGGCAGGCTATCGTCGCCGAAGATCATCATGTTGACCGGAAGGCCGATGAAGATTGTATTCGACAGCGACGCCATCGACGAGAAGGCGCCGCGACGTTCCTTCCGTATCCTGAACAGGGCAGCTATAGCGGCGCTCAGGGCGAAGGCCGCCGCCATCGACAGGAAGGGTATCGGCAGCCCCGGCAGCATCGATAGGAGCCTGGCCCTGTCGTAGCCGCCCATCAGGTTGGCTATCATGTAGGCCGGCAGGGCCACGTTGACGACGAGCCGCGATATCAGCTTGCCGCCGAAATCCTCTCCTCCGCCGTTCGCGCCGCCTCCGGCGGAGCCGGAGGCGCTGAACCAGGACCGCTTGGCCAGCGCGAAGCCGAGGGCGATTATCAGGAGTACCGAGAATACGCTTCCGAGGGCGTTGAGCATGGCGCCATCCTACCTGCGACGGCGCCCCGTGCTCAAGGCCGCGCTAGCGCAGGACGCGTTCGAACAGCGGCGAGCCGTCCTGGTCCTGGAACTCGCAGGCTAGCCCGTCGGGCGTCAGCTCGAGCACGAGCCTCCCGAAGACGCCCTGGTTCCGCCAGACCGAGCCGGGCGATACGTAGCTCGGCTCGGGGTCCGGCTTGCCTCCGAGCGCGCCGACGACGGCCCACGCGGTGCCGTCGGCCTCGATCCACTCCATGTAGTGGTTGTGCCCGGAGATGACGAGGTCGGCCTTACCGGCGATGAGCGGCGCCACCTCGCGCAGCATGTCGGCGTGGTCGTACCACGCCATGCCGGTCTCCTCGTCGACGTAGCCCGAGGAGTAGAAGAAGCAGTGGGACATCACGACGATATAGTCCGACGGGGGGATAGCCTCGAGCTGGGCCGAGAGCCAGGCCTTTTCCTTCGCGCCGAAGCCTTCCGGGCCCCAGAGCAGGTCGAGCGCTATGAAGTGGACGCGTCCAGCGTCGAGGCGCCATGACGACGGGCTCGGGCCGGTAGCGGAGGACCGGCCGCCGGCCGGCGCGAACGCGGCCTTCCATCGGGCGTAGCCGCCTATGAGCGCGTCATGGTTGCCTAGCAACGCCAGGAAGGGCAGGGTAGGAGCGTCGCGGCGCATCGACTCGATGGCTTCCCGCCAATCGTCGGCCTCCATGCCCATCTCCACGATGTCGCCGAGGTTGATGAATGCGTCGAGCCTGCCCGAGCGGTACTCGGCCTCGGACAGCCGTAGTATCGCGCTCCTGGCCTCGGCGTTCGACGCGTCACGGCCGTAGTGCCCGTCCGACGATACGGCGATCCTCAGGGTCGGCTCGCCTTCGGCTACCGCTCGAGTCGGGAGGCCGGCGCTCGGGTCTATCGTCGTCGGGCGGAACGGGGACGCCGCCCGGCCGTAGGCGTTCGAGAAGACGTACGCCGCGACGGCGAGGGCCGTCAGCAGGGCGACGGCCGACGCGGCGTAGGCGACGCCGGTCGCTATCTTCGGCGCGACGCCCGCGGCGCCTTTCAGCGCCCTGGCGGCCGCGGCCGCGACGAGGGGCAATACGCCGAGCGCTATCAGGCCGAGTACGGGCGCGCGGTACCCCCATCGGTACATGCCGAGCGTGCCGGGCTGGGCGAACGCCCATATCAGGAACGCCGCCATCGCCGCGCCGGCCGCGCAAGCCGCTATCCAGACCAGGTTACCCTTCGTCGATTTCATCCGAGCCTCCGCGCATAGCCTACGACGGGCCAGCCCGGCGGTCAAGCGATGAGCGGCGGTACGAAGCCCGGCGGCGAATAAAAAAAAAGCGGCCGCCCCGTTCGGGGCGGCCGCTGACTCGTTCAGAGGGCCGTAGCCCTCCTGGCAAAGTCGATCATCGATCACCTCCTTTCCCCGACGCTCTCGCGCCAGGATTGGGTTAACGCCGGCGATGATCACTATCGCACGGAGCCGCCGGTAGCGAAAGCGACAGTACGCGTCTACCGGATCTTTCCGGCCCCGCGAGTGGAATGATCGATTATATCGATTCGATCCGTTTACACGCTTTTGCGCTTGTGATACGATCTCCCCCATCTTCGCGATACATGGAGGTCACTATGATAATGTCCCGAAACCGCACTGTAGCCAGTCTCCTGACCCGTGGCGCCGCCGAGGCGTAGCGAAGAGAACAAGCCCACCACAGCTCGTTCCTCCTCGCGGTCATTGGCGGATGTAACGTACATCCTTCGAGGAACGATCATGCCATATTTGAATGCGGACGGCGTATTGCCTCCCGAATTATTGAGCGAAATACAGAAGTACGTGCAGGGCGCCTTGGTTTACGTACCTAGGCAGGGACCGGAGCGTCTAGGATGGGGCCAGAAGAACGGCGCCCGAGACGAGCTGGACAGGCGCAACGCGGCTATTCGAGAGGCGAAAGCCTGCGGACGTACCATAGACGAGCTGGCCGACGAGTACTGCCTCTCGGCCGACGGCATTAGGAAGATCCTATACTGTAACCGGCGCGCCTCATGAGCGCGATCGGGGCGGCGGGGCGGCGACGACGATGTCGCGTCCCGCCGCTTTTCCTTTATACATGGCGGCGTCGGCCCGCGCCACGAGCTCGTCGATCGACTCCCCCTTGGAGAACTCGGCGACGCCTATCGTCATCGATATATGGAGCTGCGCCGATCCGACCGCGACGGCCTCGGCGGATACGGCCTTCCGTATGCGGTCGCAGGCCTCGAGGGCGGCGGCCAGCGAGTCCCCCGACAGCAGTATCAGGAATTCCTCTCCGCCCCAGCGCGCGGCCATGTCCTCGAGCCTGACGCTGCGTTCGATGGCCCCGGATACCCGCCTGAGCACCAGGTCCCCCGTCTCGTGGCCGTGGAGGTCGTTGAACGGCTTGAAGTGATCGATGTCGCCGATGGCCACGCAGAACGGCGTCCCCGAACGGGTGGACCGCGCCGTCTCGAGGTTCAAGCGGTTGAGGCCGGAGCGGCGGTTGCGCAGGCCGGTCAGCTCGTCGCGCTCCGCCAGCTCCTTCATCATCGAGTACGCTTCCTCCACCCTGGTCTTCTCTACCCTGAGCTCCTTCTCGGTGGCCGTGATCCGCTCGTAGCTGGCCGCGATGACGCGGGCCGTCGCCTGGTCGACGGCGATGACCAGCCCGAGCACCGCGAGCAGGGCCAGAACGAGGGTCGTGATGCTCGACGCCGCGTTGTCCTCGAGAGCCGCCTCGGCTACCTTGCGCTCTTTCAGGATCGTGCTCTCGATATCGTCGGTATAGACGCCGGTCGCGACGATCCAGGAGAAATCGGGGTACAGCGCGGCGTAGACCAGCATAGGCGACGGTAGTTTCTCGCCCGCCTTGGGCGCGTAGTAGGTATAGAAGGCCTCGCCGTCCCTCAGTATGCCATCGAGCTCCAACCGGTATTGCGATGCGTTCAGGCCGGACGCCTCGTCGGTCGATAGCAGCATGCCCTCGGTATCGGGCTCTCGACCGTGGGCCAGCAGCCTGGCGTAGTCCTTTCCTCCCGCCGGGTCGAGCAGCTCGATGGCCCATAGGTAGCCGTCTTGCTTAAGGCGAGTCTCGCGGATCTTCACGATGGCGCGGGCCTTCGCAAGCTCGTCGGCGCGCTCTTCCGCTACGACGTCCCCCTCGGCGACATTCTGGTCCCGCCTAATGATACGTCGCTCGAGGTCTATGTCCGCCAGGGTGCGGCTCACGGTGTCCTTGAGGCAGGTCTTGGTTACCGAGACGAGGAATTCCTCGAGCCTCGTGAAGTTATCGTCGTTCTGGCGCTTGAGCGACGTAAAATGGGAGGTGGCGAAGACGATGAAGACGACGACGATGATGAGTAGGCTTATAGAATAGAACGTACGGCGTACCTTCGCGGCTTCCGACCGCTGCCTGATGCCGTGCATGTGCCGTTCTCCCATGAATGAAACTATACGAGATAAAATGATCATTGTCACGGTGCTTCTTATATGCTAGAGTATACAAGATATGGTAGACACGGCGGCACTACAGGCCTATTCGTTGTTCGGCGGCTTGAGCGCCGAGCAGATCGGCCTTATCAGGCCTTTGATGGGCACCGCTATCTTCAACGCCGGCGAAGTCATCATCCGCGAGGGTCAATCCAACGATTCGATCTACTTCATCACCGAGGGCCGAGTCGACGTCACGCGTTGCGGCGTCTCCATCGTCGAGTTGCCCGAGGGCCAGACCTTCGGCGAGATGGAGCTGCTCGACGTGATGCCTAGCGCCGCTACCGTCACGGCCATCGGGGCGGTCAAGGTCGTCACCATATCCAACCGCTGCGTCCGCGAGGTCTACGCCCGCGACCCTAAGGTGTTCGGCATCGTGATGATGAACCTGGCCCGCGACCTGTCGAGGCGCCTCCGGCGCATGGACGAGCTGGCCTGCGACGCCTCGTTGCCGAACCATACCGCTTTCCTGCGGGTCCCGCCCGGGGACGAGCCGGCCGAATACGCCCGATAGGGGATACTCCCGTGCCAAGCCACTCCGATTTCCTCAAGCGCCGGTCGCGCGCCAGCCTCTCGACCGACGCCCTGTACGCCGCCCACGGCGAGACGGCCTTCGGCGATCCGGACTGGGCCGCGGCCGAGGCCCGTTTCCTCGTCGTACGGCTATCGCCGTTCCGCGACGTCGAGCGCTCGACGCCCCACGAATTCCTGTACCGCGAGGCGAGGGCGGCCATGCCCGGCGCCTATATCGACTTCTGCTTCTTCCCGACGAAGCGCGACCGGGCCGTCCTCGACGCGGCCGGCGTCCCGTGGATGCACGGCGTGGCCTCGGGCCGCGGCGCGCTCGACTTCGACGTCCTGCTCGTGTCGAACTCGTATACCCTGGAGCTCGTCAACCTCGCCCCCTTCCTCGAGTCGTCGGGCGTCCCGGCGTCGAGGCGCGCCAGGGAGTCCGCCTCCTCGGCGGCCGCGAGCGGGACGCGCTTCCCGCTGATCGCGCTCGGCGGCTCGAACGCGATGGCCAGCGCGGCCCAGTACGACGAGGCCTCGGGCGACGCGATCGTCGACGCCGTGTTCTTCGGCGAGGGCGAGGGCGCCGTCCGCGAGCTGGCGCCCGGCCTCGCGGCGGCGGCCCGCGAGGAGGGGGCGGCCCGTATCGCCGCGCTGGAGGCGCTGGCCGGGCGCGTCCGCGGCTTCTGGCCGACCGCCTCGAGGATGCCGGTCGAGCAGGCCAAGGCCCCCGCCGACGCCTATCCGTCCTGCGCCCCGCCGGTGCTCGCCGGCGCCGAGGCCGGTACGAGCCGGCTCGAGATCACCCGCGGCTGCCCGAGCTTCTGCTCGTTCTGCTTCGAGGGCTGGGAGCGCAAGCCGTTCAGGGAGCGGCCGCTCGCCTCGATCGTCGCCGAGGCCAGGCGGCTCAAGGCCGCTACCGGCGTCGATACGGTCGAGCTGGCCAGCTATAACTTCAACGCCCACGGCGAGGTCGTCGCCGTAATCGAGGCCCTGCACAGTATTTTCTGGGGCGTCGGCTTCCAGAGCCAGCGCGTCGACATCCTGGCGCGCTCGCCGTCGCTCATACGCTTCGAGGCGGCCGCCGGCAAGCGATCGTTCACGGTCGGCGTCGAGGGCTTATCGTCGCGGATGCGCGCGTACTACTCCAAGGGGCTCGACGAGGCAGACCTGCGCTCGGTGCTCGAGCGGATAGTCCGCGAGGGCGCCCGCGAGATAAAGCTTTTCTATATATTGTCGGGCTACGAGGGGGACGACGACCTGGCCGAGCTGTCGGCCTTCGTCGCCTGGCTGCGCGGCGTCGTCGCGTCCCAGTCCGCCCCGCCGCGGGTCATGTTCTCGGCCGGCGAACTCGTGCGCATGCCGTTCACGCCGCTCCAGTACGAGGCGCTGATCCTCGACGAGGCTACCTACGCGGGCATCCGCGCCCGTTTCGAGACTATCGTCGCCGCGGGCGGCTTCGAGGCGCGCGCGCCGGAGCGATTCGACGAGTACTGCCTGTCGCAGCTCCTAGCCTCCGCGCCGGACGGTTCCCTCGCCCTGCTCCTGGCGATGGCGGGGCGCGGCTTCGTCTACGACCGCAGCCTGTCGGCCGGCGCCTGGGATTTCGCCAGGGAACGCCTGCTCGGCTCGGCGGAGAGCCTGGCGGCCCTGGTCTCCGAGAAAACCCGCGACTATCCGTTCCCGTACTCGTTCGTGCGCCCCGTCGTCTCGCGCGCCCACGTCTACGAGCGCTTCCTGGAGGCCAGGCGCTCGGTAGAAAAGCCGAGTTGCCTCGGCGGGGACTGCGCTGCCTGCGGAGCCTGCCAGGGCGACGAGAGGACCTTCCTGAGCGCGCATCGGCTCGGCTCCGCGACCGAGGCCGACCACCGGGCCGTCGAGGCCGTCGTCGCGGCCAAGCGCCGGCCCTCCGAAACCTGGATCCGCGCGGTCCTGCCCCAAGCGGCGGCGGCGGCCGATCCCGCCTATCCGGCGACACTGTTCCGTAGGGACCTATACGCCGCGCTGCCGGCCCTCGTCGATACGGTATGGACCGCCGAGGACGCCATGCTCAAGGATAAGTCCGGGCTCGAGCGCCTGCCCGGCGCTTGGGGCGATACCTGGTACCGCGTCCTGTCGTCGGCGCCGCTCGACCCGGACGCGCTCGCGGCGGCCGGATACGCGCTTATGTACGCCGCCCCGGTTCCCGAACGCCTGTACCTGCGCCTGAGCCTGGCCGGCGCCAGCAACGCCGAGGCCGCGAGGCTCGTCGCCGGCTTCCTCGACGCGTCGGCCATCCCGCATACGCTCAGGAAGACCGCCGTCGCCACGGTCTTCGCGGTGTCGGATAAAGGCAGGAAGAAGCGCAACGTGCTCGAGGCTTCCGTTCCGGCGACCGGCCCCGGCGGGCCTATCGTCGACCTGGTCTGCGGTCCGAAGTACGACCTGTCAGCGCTGGTGCGCGCCGCGCTCAAGCGCGGACTGTCCCCCGAGCTGCGGGTAGGGCTGGAACCGCTACCCTAGGCCGCCGACAGGCCCGCGTCGTGGGCGGCCAGGAGCCCGGATGCGATGCTCGTGAACACGGCGCCTTCCCTGACGCGGCCCGGGAACAGCGACTCGAGCATCGCGGCGAACGCCGGTACGCGCGACGAGCCGCCGACGCGTATGACCGCCGATACGTCGGCCGGCAGCCTGCCGGCCCGCTCGAGCGCCTCGAGCACCAGGGCGCGCGCCTCGTCGACCCTGCGGCCTATGACGCCGTCGAATTCGGCCCTCGTCAGCCGTTCGACGAACGAGACGTGCGGCGGCAGGGCGAAGGCTATCTCCGACGCGTCGCCGTCAGACAGCGCGATCTTCGCCGCGTCGATCGCGTCGAACAGCTCGAAGGTCAGGTTGCGGTCGAGGAACTCGGCCAGGCCGCGCAGTCGCGGCTTGTCGACCGGTCGCGCGTCGTAGATCAGCTCCTTGATCAGGCGCCTCGTGGCGGCCAGGTCGGACAGCGGCAGGGCGTAGAACGAGGCCACCTGGTCGGTGATCCAGCGCGGCATGTCCAGGTAGTTGCCCTTCATCGTGCGTATCTTGCCCTCCGAGCCGAAATGCCTCGTGATCCTGGCCCGAGAAACGTCCTCGTTCAGGAGGTAGCCGCCGAGGTCGCGCCCGGCGCTCGACAGTATCCGGACGCCTCCCGCGCCCGACTCGGCCACCGCCACGTCGAGCGTGCCGCCGCCGAAGTCGAACACGAGGACGGTACCGGACAGCTCCCCGGCCATGCCCGCTGCCGCGGCCACCGGCTCCGGCACGAAGCGTACATCCTCGAAGCCGGCGTAGGCGCAGGCGGCGCGGTAGCGGGCGACGACCGCGTCCTCGACGTCGCCCGGCGATACGTCGCCCGAGACGAGGCCGGCCTTGCCGGACAGCGAGACCGGCCTGCCGACGACGGCCGACCGGCGCTCGGCGCCGACGGCCTCGTCGGCCCTGCGCTTGACCTCTCGCAGGAACAGCCCGGCCAGCGACTCTGCCGGCCAGAACGAGCCGAAGATCGTCGTACCCTTGAAGCTGGTGTCCTTGAGCGCCAGCTTGAGCGCCTGGAAGAAGCGGTAGCTGTTGTATAGGTTCGCCTTGCCCCCGAAGCGGCTCCTCGCCTCGGTGTAGTCGGCTATCGCCTCGTCGCCTATCGTCGCCCGCCTGTCCCGCTCGAAGTACATCAGCGACGGTACGACCTCTCCCGAGCCGAGGTCCAGGAGCCGAGAGCCCGTTCCGTCCCGGACCGTGACCACCGTGTTCGAGGTGCCGAAATCTATACCGTACATCGAGTTCTCTCCTGGATGGCGCGTGGTTGAAGGCGGATATGGAAGCGGATATAAAAGCACGGCCGGGCGCGGAGGGTCAACACGCGGCCGGCCGCGTCTTGCCGCTCTAGGCCGGGAACGGTACAATGGCCTCGTGTTCGAAGAAGACGCGATGGACGGCGCCGGGTACGACGGCGTTCATTTCAGCGATATCCCGTTGGATGGCAAGGAATTCTCCCGTTGCTCGTTCCGTTCGTGCGATTTCTCGTCCGCGGACCTTGCGGGGGCTGAATTCTCCGACTGCGCCTTCGACGAGTGCAACTTCTCCAATACCGTCTTCGCGGGCTGCCGCTTCCTCGACCCGACGTTCACCGGATGCAAGCTCGCCGGGCTCTCGTTCTTCAAGCTGGACCAGCTGGTCTTCGGCTTCGTCGCCCGCGAGTGCGTGATAATCAATTGCAACTTCTCGGACGTCAAGTCGAAGAAGAGCGTGATGACGAAATGCGTCGTCAAGGACAGCGACTTCGCCGACGCCGACTTCCAAGCCGCGGATTTTACCGATACGGAGTTCTCCGGTTGCGTGTTCCATAACGTCGACCTGCGCAAGGCCGATTTCTACGGGGCTAGCGGCTACGAGATTAATCCCCGGACGAACGACGTGAGGCGCGCCGTATTCAGCATGCCCCACGCGATCGGGCTCCTCTGCGGGCTCGATATCAAGATCAAGGACTGAACTAGTTGGACTATCCCCGATACCTGGACGACCTCGACCCCGAGTACGCGGCGATCGTCGCTCCGCTCCTCGAGCACGCGGACGTTCGTAGCATGGACGGTTTCCGCCATCACGACAGGACCGCGCTCACCCATTCGCTGGCCGTATCGACGAGGGCTTGGGCGCTGGCCCGGCGCCTCGGCCTCGACGCGGCGTCGGTCGCGCGCGGCGCCCTGCTTCACGATTTCTTCCTGTACGATTGGCGCGACGGCCAGAACCCTCACCATCCGACCGGCCACGCGCGCGTGGCCCTGGGCAACGCGCGCGCCCGATTCAGCCTCAATCCGGTCGAAGAGGACATCATCGTCGCGCACATGTGGCCCATAGGCAAGCCGTTCTACTCGTACCGCGAGTCCGCCCTCGTCAGCCTCGTGGACAAGTTCGTGTCGACGAAGGAAGTGACCGTCCTGTTCGCGCGCGGCCTGGCCGCCTTCGCCTGGTCGCTCGCGTCGCGCCTCGCCGCGGCGCTCGGCTGATAGCGCCCGGTCAAGCCTCGGCGCTCGACTCGTCGTCTCCGACGGCCTGGCGGGCAGGTTCCTTACGCTTCTCGTAGCGCCCGAGCGCCCAGACGCCGGCCGCCGCCAGGCCCGCCGAAGCCGCCACGACGACCCACACGGCCGGCAACCCGGATCGGTCCGCTATCCGGCCGGCTATCGGCGTCGACAGCGAGAAGCCCAGGCCGGATATCAGCGGCAGCACCGCGTTGAAGCGGCCGCGGTGCGACATCGGCGTATGGTTCGACACGTAGACGCTCTCGTTCGTCGCCTGCACGATCTCGCCGACCGTCCATAGCGCTGTCGACGCGAAGAACAGCCACGGCGAGCGGGCGAACGCGAGGACGCCGAAGCCGACCGCGTATAGGACGCCGGCCGCGGCGACGTTGAAGATCGGCCTGAAGCGCTTGGTCAGGGCGACCAGCGGCGTCGTCAGCGCGACCACGCAGACGGCGTTCAGCGTCATCATCAGGCCGTAGAGCCTGGCTCCCGAGTCGCCGAACAGGCTCGTGGCCTGGAGCGGCATGGTGAAGCGGTGCTGCGCGTACGAGAAGCCGTAGAAGGTCGTCAGCACCGCGAAGACGAGCAGGCTCGGCCTCGAGCGCAGGGCCGACCAGAGGTTGCCCTCGTGGGCCTTCTCCGAGGAGTCCGTCTCCAGGCTGGCCTTCTGCTCATCGTCGCTCGGCCTCGACTCGGGCAGGAACAGGCCGACGAGCAGCAGCGACGCCCCGACGGCCATCGCGTTGCCCCAGAACATCCACGACGGCGCCGACGCGAACAGGAAGCCCGCTATGATCTGCCCGACGGCGAAGCCGAGGTTGTGCCCGAGGTAGATCAGGCTGAACGCGCCCTGGCGGTTCTCGGGCGTGGTTACGTCCATGCTCATCGCCGTCCGGGCCGGGTCGGTCACGCCGTCGAAGAACACCGACGCTATGATGAAACCCGCTATCAGGTACGGGTCGTTCAGGAAACCGCAGGGGATGAACAGCGCGCCGCAGAGGAACTGCGATACCATCTGCACGCGCTTCCGACCGAAGCGGTCCGCCAGCCGGCCGCCGAGCAGCGTGCCGGGGACGTACGCGACCGTCGTCAGGAACACGATGTCGCCGGTCTCCTTCTCCGATAGCCCGAAGCGCCTCGTCAGGATCAGCGCCATGAACGGGAACACGAAGATGCCAGCGCCGTTGACGACGGTCGCGACGAATAGCGTGTAGACCGATCGCGGCAGGCCCCGGTACGGGGCTATAGTCTTTTCGAGCAGCCGGAACGGCGAGAATCGATGCTTGTCTTTCATCGACCGCCACTATACCCCGCGAGCCCGACTCGCATAAGGGACAGAGCGAGTATAATCGGGCTATGCCGCCTACCGCGAGGCCCCGGCGTGCTATAATCCATCGGGCGTACGCATCGAAAGGAAGCCGCCATGTTCGCTCGCGCCAGGCATATCGCCGTCCTGCTCGCCGCCTTCGCGGTCAACTTCGGTCTCGATAGGCTTACTAAGAGCCTCGCCGTAGCCTACCTCCGGGGAACGGACGGCTTCAGCCTCCTCCGGGGCTCCGTCGTCGTCCGTTTCGCCGAGAATTCGGGCGCCTTCCTGAGCCTGGGATCGGGCTGGCCAGTCTGGCTGAAATACGCCGTCCTGCTGGCGGGTCCGGCGCTCATTTGCATCTACGGCCTGTACCATTGCGCGTTCAAGGAGCCCGATACGGTCCGGGTCGCCTTCCTCGCGACCGTGATAGCCGGAGGGCTCGGGAACCTCGTCGATCGCGCCTTCAACGATTTCGCGGTCGTAGATTTCCTTAACTTCGGCATAGGGAGCCTGCGCACCGGGGTCCTCAACGTGGCCGACCTATCCATCACCTTCGGCGCCGTAGCCTACCTCATGCGCGACCGAGCCGCGAGGCGGCGCGACGGCCTCGCGGGAGGGGATCGATGAGGTACGCCGCGGCCCTGATCGCCGTCGAGGACGTCGCCCGTTCCCGTCGCTTCTACGAGGGGCTCCTCGGTCAGGCGGTCGAGTCCGACTACGGCGAGAACGTAGCCTTCGAGGGCGGCTTCTCGATACACCTCAAGAGCCACCTCTCTACCCTGATCGACGGGCGGCCGGTAGGCTCGAGGGCCAACGACGCGGAGCTCTATTTCGAGGACGACGACCCGGCCGGGGTCGCCGAGCGCCTGGCGGCGGCCGGGGTCGAGCTCATCCACGGCCCCCGAGAGCAGCCCTGGCGCCAGCTCGTCGCCCGCTTCTACGACCCGGACGGCCATATCGTCGAGGTGGGCGAGCGACTGGAGCGCCTCGCCTGGCGCCTGTCCGAGGAGGGCCTCGGCCTCGACGATATCAGCCGCGTCACCTACCTGTCCCGTCCCGCCGCGCTCCGCGCGATGGCCGAGTATTCCACGGGGCTCCTCGGCGTCGCCATAGAGTCGGACCGGCTCCTCCAGGTAGCCATCCGCCACGACTTCGACGACGAGATCTTCAGGGAGTTCACCCCGGCGGTGGCTACCTACATGTATCCGGCCCCGACCGGCGATATCGCAGATACCCGCGCCTTCGTCGGCTCGTCGCTCGAGGGGCTGCGCTCCGGGGACCAGCTGCAGCTCGTCATCGTCGACAAGGAAAGCGGCGAGTTCATCGGCTGCTCCGGCCTCCACGGCCTTGGGCGGCCCGACCCGGAACTCGGCGTCTGGACCAAGGCCTCGGCCCACGGGCACGGCTACGGGCGCGAGGCCGTGACGGCCATCGTCGCCTGGGCGCGCGGGAACCTCGCGTTCGAGCGCCTCGCCTATCCCGTGGACAGGCGCAACGCGCCGAGCCGGCGGATCCCCGAGTCCCTCGGCGGCATCGTCGCCCGCGAGTACCGCCAGCTCAACCAGGCCGGCTTCGAGCTCGACGAGGTGGAGTACTGGATACCGCGATGAGCGGCTCCGCGATACCGCGCATAGGCGCCGACGCGTCGCGCAAGGAGAGGCCATGTATATAAAGAAGCTGATCGGGACCAAGTGCTACCTGTCGCCCATGGAGCTATCGGACGCTCCGAAGTACGCGGCCTGGCTCAACGACCTCGACGTCGCCGTGTTCACGCAGATAGCCGGCAAGTCGCTGACCGTCGACAAGGAGCGCGACATCCTGGCGTCCATCGGCAAGGAGCATAACTACGGCATCGTCGACGCGGCGACCGATACGCTTATCGGCAGCTGCGGTCTCATGGACCTGGACGCGCTCAACCGCTCCGCCGAGATAGGCATCGTGCTAGGCGACAAGTCGTACTGGGGCAGGGGCTACGGTACCGAAGCCTTACGGCTCCTCCTCGACTACGCGTTCAGGTACCTGAACCTCCATAACGTGATGCTCAGGGTCTACGACTATAATCAGCGAGGTATCGCCTGCTACGAGAAGGTCGGCTTCAAGGCGATAGGCCGCCGCCGCGGCGCCGTCATGCGCAACCTCGCCGCCCACGACGTCGTCTACATGGACATTATCGCGGCTGATTTCTATGGTACGAACGGCCCGACCTAGCTCGGTTTTAGCGGAGATGTACCTTTTCATCGATTCTCGGTCGTAGTATCTTCCGTTGAACCTATATCTGCGCGGAACGGAGCGTTACGTGGAACGAACCTGGAAACGGGACTACGCGATCTTCATGGGCAGCCAGACGGTGTCGCTATTCGGCTCGATGCTCGTGCAGTACGCCATCACCTGGCACATCACGATGACCACCCAGTCCGGCTCGATGATGACGATATCGATCGTCTGCGGCATACTGCCGCAGTTCTTCGTCTCGCCCTTCGGCGGCGTCCTGGCCGACCGCTTCGACCGCAAGAAGCTGATAGCCTTCGCCGACGCCGGCATCGCGCTGACGACGCTCGCCCTGGCCGTCTCGTTCGCGGCCGGGCGGGGCGCCCTGTGGATGATGTTCGTGGCGCAGGCCGTGCGCGCCATAGGCGCAGGGATCCAGACGCCGGCCGTCGGGGCGCTCCTCCCGCAGATCGTACCCAAGGACGGCCTCACGAAGGCGAACGCCGCCTTCGGCAGCGTCCAATCCGTGATCATGCTCGTTTCACCGATGGCCGCCGGCGCACTGATGACGCTCGCCCCGATCCAGGCCCTGTTCATGATCGACGTCGTCACGGCCGCGGCCGCTATAGGGCTCCTCGTCGGCTTCCTGCGCGTTCCCGCGCACGCGAGGGCCTCAGGGGGCTCCGGCAAGCTCGAGGTCGGCTACTGGAAAGACTTGCGCGACGGCTTCGCGTACGTCGGCTCCCATGGCTTCGTCAAGCGATTCATGCTCTTCTGCGCCGTCTTCAATTTCGCCGCGGCGCCGGTCGCCTGCCTGACCCCGTTGCAGGTGACGCGCAGCTTCGGTAACGACGTCTGGCGGCTCACGGCCATCGAGATCGTCTTCTCGGTCGGCATGACCCTAGGCGGCGTCGTGATGGGCGCGTGGGGCGGCTTCGGCAACCGCGTGAAGACCATGGCCCTGTCGTCGTTCATCGTAGGCGCCACGACCCTGGCCCTCGGCCTCGTGCCGTCGTTCTGGATTTATCTCGCGGTGATGGGGCTGTGCGGCGTCGCGATGCCCGTCTTCAACGTACCGGCCTCGGTACTCCTGCAGGAGACCGTCGAGGAGTCGTACATGGGCCGCGTCTTCGGCGTGCTCGGCATGATATCGAGCGTGATGTTCCCGCTAGGAATGCTACTCTTCGGCCCTATGGCCGACGTCGTGCCTATTGAATGGCTTCTCGTCGGCACGGGCGCCGCCATCTTCGCGATGGGATTCTCCCTCCTCACGAGCGGGGCCCTGATCGCCGCGGGCGAAGGACGAGGCGGGCGGTCCGGCGCGGCCGCCGAGTAAAAAAAAACGGGGACGGCTCCCGCCGGTCCCCGCGTCGTCTGTACATAAACCCGAACCATCCGGCCAGGGCTTACTCGCTGAGCGCGAATCCTCTATAGGTCGGAATCGGCGCCTTCGGTCCCGCCTATGTCTCCGCGTTCTCGCTATCCTGGACGCGCTGGGCCGATATGTCGTGTTGGTGACGGCCCGAGCCGTAGACGCCGATAACGGACGGAGCCGAGCTGATCGGATCTATCATCGCGTTACCCTCCCGTACCTATAATCTTATCCATCCGGAGCATGAAATCAAGGCCGTTAGCCGATAATTCGCTAGCCGGCGACGAATGATCCTTGCTACAATGCCGTACCGGCGAATGATATGAATTGTGAGTAAGTGCAACATGGATAAGGAGATATTCGTGTTTATAACGCTCCGGGACCATTACCGGCCCCGAATAGCCAGCGACGTATCGGCTGCCGCATGAGCCTTCGACCGCGCCTCGAGCTCTTCATGGCCATGATCCTAGCGCTTCCCGTCGCGATAGGGGCGCATCCCCATACCTATATCGACGCTGAGCTCGGTATCGACGTCGGGCCCGCCGGTATCGAGGGGCTGCGTTTCCGCTGGGCGCCGCTGCGCAATTTCGGCGCCGAGATCGCGGCCATCTATGACCGTGACCGCGACGGCCGCTTCGATCCCGAGGAGACCGAGGCGATACGAATGGACGCGTTCACGAGCGTAGAAGCCTACCACTACTTTATCCATATCGACGTCGACGGCGTCGCCTATCGAGCCGCCTCGATCGAAGGCTTTTCGGCGCAGCTAGGCGACGGCCAGCCGTATTTCTCGTTCTCGATCCCCTGCCGTATAGCCGCGGGCCTCGAACCGCGCCGCGTTACGATATCCATGCGAGACGAGACCAGCTACGTATCGTTCGCCCTGCGATACGTCGACGACGGCGCGGATCCGGCCGTCGTGACCGAGCTCGAACTGACGCGCGACGGCCTCGTATACTCCCACGGCAGCGATTTCGGCAACCTCGACTGCACGATGAGCTTCCGCCTCGCCGATCCGACGTCGGGAGTATGCGCCTCGTCGGACCGAGCGATGGTCTCCGGGTTGGTAGCTGAATCGAGCCTGCCATCGGTTCCGACGGCTACCCATACGAATCCATTCGTCCGGCCGGATTTGCGGCTAGACGCCGGGTCGAGCGCTAATCCTTTTTTCGGCGCCCCCTAGCTGCGCCGCCGGTAGTCGCCGGAGCCGATGCTTCGCGTTGACATCCATCGACGTTATTTATTATGGACAAATGAGTCGTGTGAGGCTAAACTCGCTGGTATAGGTTCGGGGTAGCCTGTTTCGGCGGCATCCTGGATGATAATAATTGGTACATAATTACAACGTATGCGATGGCTCGAATGTGCCAATCTCCTCCTGCCGCCCGATTAGGTCTGGGCGATCCTCTCGTCCATGGTATGTACGGCATGCTGCGCCTAATGTTTTAATAAATGAACCGAGTTAAGCGTCGAATCACGTTCCTCGTAATCGATGGAGGATGTGGCCATGACCGTGACGATCAAAGGCATAGCCAGTTGCTGGCTTTCAGTAGCGTTTAATCCCGCCGAAGGCGGCGCGAACATAATTAACGCGATTCCGGGCAATCGCTTCGACGCGTCGAATAATCTGTGGATAATCCCTGGCGCTCAAGACTACGTAGATACGTTGCTCGCTTCTCTGTGGACGTCCCGAACGTACCGCGTCAATGATCCGCGTGAAGGCAGGCGGGCCGCGGTCATGATACCCGCTCCGAGCCTGCTTATAGGCGGCGACTCGAGAGCGCGACCGGAGCCGGCCCGATCGGCCGATCAGCGACCGAGTCAAGTCGCGGGCCGCGCTGATGAGGCAGGTATTAAGGCCGCGTCGGATCATGCGGCCGCCGCCGGCAGGCTAGTCGAGCGATACAGGGACAGGATCAGGGCGGTGCATTACAGCCCGATGACGGAACGAGCCTACCTGTACTGGCTCGAACGCTACCTAAAGGGGCGTCCTCTGCCGAAGCCAGGCGACCATCCCGAATCCTCCATAAACGCCTTCATTACGAAGCTAGCCGTCCAGGAGAACATCAGCGCTTCTACCCAGAACCAGGCGCTGGCTGCCTTGCTATTCCTCTATAGGCAAGTACTAGGCGTAGAGGTCGGCGACCTCGGAGAACTGATACGCGCGAAGAAGCCCATCAGGATACCGGTCGTCATGACTCCCGATGAGGTCAGGTCCGTACTATCGGTCATGAACGGCGAAATGCAGCTTATGGCCTCATTGCTATACGGCACCGGCTTGCGCCTCAACGAATGCATCTCCCTTCGAGTCCAAGATATAGACTTCAAGCGAAATACCGTCATCGTCCGCGACGGAAAAGGCGGCAAGGATCGGGGGACGATCCTACCTTCGACGCTCCTAACGCCATTACAGGACCACTTAAAGCGCGTCAAGGCAATCCACGAGGCCGACCTGAAGGAAGGGTGGGGCAAAGTCCAGTTGCCGACGTCGCTCGAGAAGAAGTACCCCAACGCCGCATCCGAGTGGATATGGCAGTGGGTATTCCCCCAGAAGCGACGTTGGCGCGATCCGAAGACCAAGGCCGAGGGCCGATTCCATATGGACGCCTCGATCCTTCAGCGAGCCGTACACGAGGCCATAATCCTCGCCGGAATAACCAAGCAGGCCAGTTGCCATACCTTCAGGCATTCCTTCGCCACGCATCTACTTGAAAACGGCTATGACATCAGGACCGTACAGGAACTACTGGGCCATAGCGACATACGGACGACGATGGTCTATACCCACGTATTGAACAAAGGCCCCGGCGGAGTCCGTAGCCCCCTGGATTCGATTTAGGGTTATTAACCGTAACAGTATAAGATGCAAGGGTTGCGCTAGGCATATCATGTAGTTCTTTGTTCTGTATATAAAATTAACAATGCTATGTCGTATGTGGCACCGTCTATACAGCGTAATCACGGTAATAAGAATTATCGGCGGAAGGGCCGAATAAATGTTCGAAGGGCGACGCTTGCGCGTCGCAAAAAAAGAAGTAGACAGCTGCAA
>ERZ795053.940-NODE-940-length-37257-cov-10.403822_pt1 | contig 37257 bp, 29 predicted proteins | sample MGYA00375137_ERZ795053 | MGnify/ENA primary metagenome ERZ795053 (study PRJEB30182, sample SAMN05720284) | activated sludge metagenome | isolation source: Anaerobic digester | place: Hong Kong | collected 2014-12-17 ... | reverse complement strand
CGAAGCGAAGATGGCATCCGACACCCGCGTTTTATCTTGTTAATCATGTCCGCATGTATCGTGAACGACACCCACCTCCGAATTTAAGTAAGGCCTTTACAGGCGCAAACCATACTGGGGCGACGCGTCGTGCCATTATCTGGCTTTATCAAAATACTGAATATTCTCTAGTTCTTTAAAGTGTTTATCTTGTGTCCAAAGAGTTGCGTTATATTTCCTGCTTGTTGCATATATTATGCTATCTGCCATCGCAAGTTGATTCTCTTTTCCTAACTTCGCCGCAAGAACGGCAAGAGAAGAATCTAGATCAACCACTTTTCCTTGCTTCATGTGAGCAACTGCTAAAATAGCGCTATCTTCATCTAGCTCAGTTATTAGTTTTTTAAATACTTCATAGAGCGTAATTGATGGTACGACTAGATCGTCCATATCTTCAATAACCGACGCCATTTTTTCTCCGACCTTACTGCCGGCAAAAAACTCAAGCCAACAAGAGGAATCGACGACATTCATAATCTATCTTCTTCTCGTATAATCTCTGTATTGATTCCCATAAAGATTCCCATTAAGTCCTTCATAGGACGGATCGGGACTAATTCAATACGATTCCCATACGTTATTACCTCCAAGGGCGTTCCGACCTTAAGTCCAATATTTTCTCTAATTTCCTTTGGAATAACGACTTGATATTTACTAGACACAGTAACGGTATTCATCGATAGCTCCTTAGTAGTACGATAGCTCTATCGATCGGGATTGTCAATTCTTCTTCTGCGGGCGGCGTTGGCAAACGCGATACGCCGCCCCATACAAGATCGTGAATGTATCCAGGCCTCAAATATCATCTCGGAGGGTCCTGCCCAAGAGGCGGGACCCTCGCTCACGCGAGGGCCGCCGTCTCTTGGTCACCCTCCTCCGCGTTTTTACGAGGCCTTTCTACGAGCAAGGTTTTCGGGGCGGCGCGTCGTGACCGTGCATGGGGCGGCTATCAGTCGTCGGAATTACATTCGGCGGGGCGGCGCATCGTACCGATAAGCGCGTAGCGTTTAGAATCAGGTTCGCGATTCGGTCGAAGCGAAGATGGCATCCGACACCCGCGTTTTATCTTGTTAATCATGTCCGCATTTATCGTGAACGACACCCACCTCCGAATTTACGCGAGGCCTTTACAGGCGCAAACCATACTGGGGCGACGCGTCGTGACCATGCATGAGGCGGCTATCGGTTGTCGGAATTACGTTCGGCGGGGCGGCGCATCGTGCCGGTTAGCGGATAGTGATCACAATCCCGTTCGTGATTCGGTCGAAGCTAAGATGGTATCCGACACCCGCGCTTTATCTTGTTAATCATGTCCGCATTCATTGTAATCGCCCCCTCCTCCCCGTGCATACGAGGCCTGTGTACGAGCAAGACTTTCGGGGCGGCGCGCGGCTTCCGCTTTCACCAGATCATAGCGTCGTTCTTGCGCCTATCCGACCGCTCGACTATGATTCGAAGGAGCGCTCCTCTATACAGGAGCGCGATCCTAACCAAGTCGACGGCGGTGAACCATGAAGATCCTGACCCATACCATCAAGCCGAAGATCCCCGAGGCCCTCGCTCCCCTCGAGGAGATGGCCCATAACCTGTGGATATCGTGGAATTTCGACGCGATCATGCTGTTCATCAGGCTGGACTTCGACGTCTGGGCGCAATCGAGGCAGAACCCGGCCAAGATGCTCGGCATGGTGTCGCAGGCGCGCTTCGACGAGGCGGCCGTCGACGACTCGTTCCTGGCCGCGCTCCGCGACGTCTACGCGAAGTTCCAGGCCTACAAGGACGGCCAGAGCTGGTATAAGGGCTCGTACGAGGATTCGGTGGCGTATTTCTCGATGGAATACGGCATGGACTCGTCCCTGCCTATCTACTCCGGCGGCCTCGGGATCCTGTCGGGCGACCACATGAAGACCAGCTCCGACCTCGGCCTGCCCCTCGTCGGCGTCGGCCTCCTGTACCGGCAGGGCTACTTCAGGCAGTACCTGAACGCCGACGGCTTCCAGCAGGAGGAGTACCCGGAGAACGACTGGTACAACATGCCGGTATACCGCCGCGAGGACGCCTCGGGCCAGCCGGTCAAGATAACGGTCGACATGGCCGGGGAGCAGGTCGTCGCCCAGGTGTGGGAGGTCAAGGTCGGCCGGTCGTCGCTGTTCCTCCTCGACACCAACATCGACGAGAACACGCCCGCGAACCGCTTGATCACCGCCACGCTGTACGGCGGCGACAAGGAGACGCGCATCCGCCAGGAGATACTCCTCGGCATAGGCGGCATCCGCGCGCTCAAGGCGGTCGGCGTCAATCCGGTCGTCGCGCACATGAACGAGGGCCACGCCGCCTTCCTCGGCCTCGAGCGCGTCCGCGAGGCGATGCAGGGCTCGGGCCTGACGTTCCCGCAGGCGTCGCAGGCGCTCTGGTCGACGAACATCTTCACGACCCACACCCCGGTACCCGCCGGCAACGAGCGCTTCGGCGTCGACCTGATGGAGAAGTACTTCAAGGGCTGGGCCGCGACGCTCGGGCTCGACTGGAAGGCCTTCCTGGCGCTCGGCCGCGAGAGGCCCCACGACGACGCCGAGCCGTTCTGCATGACGGTACTGGCGCTCAAGCTATCCGCCTACGCGAACGGCGTCTCGGAGCTGCACGGCCACGTCTCCCGCGATATGTGGAAGGAGATCTGGCCGGGCCTGCCGACCGACGAGGTGCCGATAGGCTACGTGACCAACGGCGTCCACCCGCGCACCTGGATACCGTACACCCTGCTCGAGGTGCTCGACCGCTATTTCGGGCCCCGCTTCGCCGAGGACCCGACCAACCTGGACATCTGGGACCGCATAGACCGGATCAGCGACGACGAGCTGTGGCGCACGCACGAGCGGCGGCGCGAGCGCCTCGTCGCGTTCGCCCGCGACCGCCTCAAGAAGGAGATGCGCCGGATGGGCGTCTCCGAGAAGGGCCTGGCCAGGGCCGACGACGCGCTGTCCCCGTCGGCGCTGACGATCAGCTTCGCCCGACGCTTCGCCACGTACAAACGTGGCAACCTGCTCCTGACCGACCCCGACCGCCTGCTCAGGCTCCTGTCCGACAAGGACAGGCCGCTGCAGATCATCTTCGCCGGCAAGGCCCACCCGCACGACATGCCCGGCAAGGAGATCATCAAGGAGCTGGTGCACTTCTCGCGGCGCGACGACGTGGCCGGCCGCATCGTCTTCCTCGAGGACTACGACATGACGATGGCCCGCTACATGACCTCGGGCTCCGACGTCTGGCTCAACACCCCGAGGCGGCCCCTCGAGGCCTCGGGCACGAGCGGCATGAAGGCCGGCATGAACGGCGTGCTCAACTGCTCGATACTCGACGGCTGGTGGGCCGAGGGCTACGCTCCGGAGCGCGGCTGGGCCATCGGCAAGGGCGAGGAGTACGCCGACACCGAGCTGCAGGACGAGGTCGAGTCCAAGGCGCTGTACGACCTGCTCGAGCGCGAGATCATCCCGACCTTCTACGAGCGCGGCCGCGACGGCCTGCCCCGCGACTGGATCCGCATGATGAAGTGCTCGATACGCGACGTCGGCAAGAACTTCTCGTTCCACCGGACCCTGATGGAGTATACCGATCGCTACTACCTGCCCGCGCTCGAGAACGCGCGCAGGCTCCGCTCCGAGGGCTTCGGCAAGGCCAAGGAGACCGCGGAGTACCTCGAGCTGGCCAGGCGCGAGTGGCAGCACGTAGCCGTCGAGGACGTCAGGTCGACGGCCAAGCCGGTGATGGAGCGAGGCGACGCGGTGCGCGTCGAGGCGCGCGTCCGCACCGGCGCGCTCAAGCCGGAGCAGGTCCTCGTCGAGCTGTACCACGGCCCCGTCTCGAGCACCGGCGAGATCTACGCTCCCGCCAGGGTCGAGATGAAGGCCGGCGCGTCGCAGGGCGGCGCCTACGAGTACTCGGTGGAGGTCGCCTGCGAGTCGACCGGCCAGCACGGCTACTCGGTCCGCGTGCTGCCGAGGCACGAGGGCCTCGCGCACCCGTTCATCCCGGGCCTGGTACGCTGGGCCTGAGGCCGGAAGGCGTCGCGAGCGTTCCCGTCGGCGGCGACGGCCCACCCGCGCCGCCGGCGGCCGTCCCTACGCTCGGAGCCCCTCCAGGTTCGCCCGGGCCTCGGGCACGTCGGCCATGAACCGCCGGATGCGCTCGCAGGCCTCGAACTCGGCGCACCCGGCGCAGGTCGCGAGACCCTTGGCCATGGCGCACAGGCGCATATCGCATTCGGCGCAATGGCCTATCTTGGCGCCGTCGCCGGAGCAGCCGACGCACTCGACCAGGGCCGGGTCCGCCGGGAAACCGAACGCGGCGTTCCACTTGGCGGCCGTCTCGGCCCTCAGCGCGTCGTCGTCGTTCAGCGTCGCTATGCGGGCGGGGCAAGCGGCGCAGTCGAGGCCGCAGTACGCTATCATCCTCTCCATCTCATGGCTCCTCTCGAATCGGAATGAGGCCAGGATAGCGCGGCCTCACTGACAGTTCGCGTCAGCTATCCCGAGGGCCGCCTCGCGGAGCGCGGCCCGCAGGCTATCGGGCTCGAGCACCCGGACGCCGGGGCCGAAGCCGAGCAGGAAGCGGACGAGCCAGCTCCCCGCGGGATACTCGAAGGATAAGACGGTCCCGCCGTCGGGCGCGTCCTCGGCAACGGCCTCCGGTACGGCCTCGAGCAGGGCCAGCGCGGCGCGAGGCTCGGCCGCCAGCCGTATCGCCGCGAATTCCTCGTCCCAGCCCGAGCCGAGGGCCGGCGCCGGCAGCCGCGCCTCCGGATCGTAGTGGTCGGCGAGGATACGGACGCTTGTCATCCTCGACAGCTTGAAGAGGCGCCAATCGTCCCGCGCCAGGCAATAGCCGTGCAGGTACCAGGCGGGGCCGAGCAGGGCCAGCGTGAACGGCTCGACGCGGCGCTCGCTGGCCTCGCCGGCGGCGTCGCGGTAGGCGAACGATACGAGCCGCCGCTCGGTTATCGCCCTCCTGACGGACAGCACCGCCGACGGGTCGGGCTCGGGCGCGCCCCACGGCGAGGGGGCGGCCATGATGGGCGGCGGCGGCCCGACGGCTCCCGGCCGGCCCCCGCCGAGCGACGACAGTTTGCCTAGGGAACGGGCCAGCCGGTCGTCCTTGAGCGTATCCGAGAAGCCCGACAGCAGACCGGTCAGGTCGCGCAGCTCGTCGCGGGTCAGGAAGCTCCTGTCGACGCGGTAGGCGGGATCGATCGAGTAGCCGCCGCCGGTACCGGCCTCGGCGCACACCGGCACGCCGGCCACGCAGAGCGAGTCGATGTCGCGGTACACGGTGCGCTCGGATACCTCGAAGCGCGCGGACAGCTCGGCCGCGGTCTTCTTGCCCTCGTTGAGCAGGCAGTCGAGGATGGCTATGAGCCGTTCGTGCTTCATTCCTGGCTCCTCGCGTCGTCGCGTTGACTAGTTCATCAAGCGCTTATACTATCGCGTAAACCGATACTCGTGGAGCCGTCGTGAACTCTACCGTACGCCCGCGCCCCTGTTCCCCCTGGGGAGAGCGCCTCGACCCGTCGTCGCCCTTACCCGAATATCCGAGGCCGCAGCTCTCCAGGCCCGACTGGCTGTCGCTCAACGGCCCCTGGGACTACGCAATCCGTCCGTCGGCCGCCGGGCCGCTATCGTCCGAGCCGGCCCCCGATTCCTGGGACGGGCCGATCGTCGTGCCGTTCGCCGTCGAGACGGCGCTGTCCGGAGTCGGCAGGGCGCTCCGGCCCGACGAGACGCTCTGGTACCGGAGGACCGTACGCGTGCCCGAGGCCTGGGCGGGACGCCGCGTCGCGCTGCGCTTCGAGGCGGTCGACTACCTCGCGGCCGTATTCGTCGATGGCCGCCTCGCGGGCGAGCACCGCGGCGGCTACCTGCCGTTCGCGTTCGAGCTGCCGCCCGCCGGACCGGGCGACGTAGCCGCGGAGCGCGAGATAGTCGTCGCCGTGCGCGACCCGAGCGACTCGGGCCTCCAGCAGCGCGGCAAGCAGGCGCTCGAGCCGGCCGGCATCCTCTACACCGCGACCAGCGGCATCTGGCAGACCGTCTGGCTCGAGCCGCTCCCCGCCGGCAACGCCGTACTCGGCTTCCGGGCCGAGGCCACGGCGGGCCTCGACGGCGTCGAGGCCGTCGTCGACGCGGAGCGGCCCGCCGACGTCGTCATCCGCGCGGCCCTGCCGGACGGCGGACGCATCGAGGCGCGCGGCCGCTCCGGCGAGGCTATCGCTATCGCCGTGCCGGACGCGCGCCGCTGGTCGCCCGACGATCCCTACCTCTACGACGTCGTCGTCGAGCTCCTCGGGCCGGGAGGCGCGGTAGCGGACCGGGCCGACTCGTACTTCGCGATACGCCGCGTCGACCTCGGCCCGGCGCCCGGCGTCCCGTCCGGAGCGCGGGCGGACGGGCGCCCCTTCGTCCGCTTGAACGGCGAGCCCATCCTGATCCACGCGCCGCTCGACCAGGGCTACTGGCCGGAGTCAGGCATGACCCCGCCGGCCGACGAGGCCCTCCTCTTCGACGTCGAGGCCATGCGGAAGCTCGGCTTCAACGGCCTCCGCAAGCACGTCAAGATAGAGTCGCGGCGCTTCTACTGGCACTGCGACCGCCTCGGCACCCTCGTCATCCAAGACGCCGTGTCCGGGGGCGTCAACCGATCGGCCGGGAACTTCAAGGTCGCCATGCCGATGATACTCGGCTTCCACCTCGGCGACCGCTCGCGGCGGGCGATGCGCCTCGCGGGCCGGGCCGACCCCGACGACCGCGCCGAGTTCGAATCCGACCTGGCCGGCATGATAGGCCTGCTCAGGCCCCATCCGTCGGTCGTCATGTGGACCGTCTTCAACGAGTCCTGGGGCCAGTTCGAGTCGGAGCGCGTCGTCGAGTCAGTGCGGCGGCTCGACCCGACCCGCCTCGTCGACGCCGTCTCCGGCTGGCACGACCGGGGCGGCGGCGACTTCCGCAGCCGCCACACCTACCTCGTCAAGCTGCGCCGCCCTCCGAGGTCCGATCGCCGGCCGTACTTCGTCTCCGAGTACGGCGGCTACAACCTCGCGGTGCCGGGCCACATGTGGGACGACGAGGCGCGCTTCGGCTACCGCTTCTTCGACGACGGCGCGTCGCTCCAGGAAGGCTACGCGCGCCTGATCCGGGAAGAGCTCGTACCCCTCGTCAGGCGCGGCTTGCGCGCCGTCGTCTATACCCAGGTCTCGGACGTCGAGATCGAGAGCAACGGGTTCTACACCTACGATCGCAAGGTCCTCAAGTTCGACGCCGCGACGGTCAGGGCGCTCAACGAGGAGCTGTACGCGGCCCATAAAAAGCTACACGACGCGCCGCCCTGATGCTCGGGAATGTATACAGGCCTCGCCGCCGTTAACCTGCGAGCGGAAGCGAGCCAGGTTAAATGACGGCCGGCGATCGCCGCGACAGTCGGCGATCGCGATCATCTCGGCAGGGCCTGTCTACGAGCCGTGACCCTCGCATAGCGAGGGCCGCCGCCACCTGGACACCCGCCTCCGCGTGCGTGCGAGGCCTGGGTACGAACAGCCTTCTCGGGGCGGCGCGTCGTGCCGATTAACGGGCATGGTTTCAATCGCGGCTGCGCTTCGGTCGAAACAAAAAGCACGACCGATAGCCGCATTTTATCATGTCGACCTTATCCGTATTCGGCTCGATCGACACCTTCCTCACTTGGATACAAAGAAGCCCACGGATTGCTCCGTAGGCTTTATGTTACTGCTAAGCGGGAAACGGGAGTCGGACCCGCGACATCCACCTTGGCAAGGTGGCGCTCTACCACTGAGCTATTCCCGCGTCGTTGCGTTGAGAAGATGCCTTAAAACGGGGTAGAAAGTCAAGGACGCGGCCGTGCCGCCGCGCGGAGAAACGTATGGAAGATCGGCGCGATGTACTACTCGAAGGGAAGCCCTTCGGCTATCGGCTACTGAAAGGGCGTACGGCCCAGGCGACCTTCAGGGGACGGATCGTGGCGACGCTCGTCGGCAAGGACTACGACCGGCTCGAGCGAGCGATAGCGGCGGGCGACGAGTACGGGCTCCAGCTGTTCCTGGCCAAGGCGACCGGCCAGTTCAAGCACGGTAACGAGCGGGCCGGCAAGGGCCCGCGCCGGACGGCGTAGGGGCCGCCGGCGCGGGAGGGTCGGGCGGCCCCGCGGGGCCGGGCGCCGGACGGCGCCCGGGTTACCGGCCCTATAGTCGCGGGCGGAGCCCGCGCCCTCAGCCCCCCGCCTTGCTCTCGGCCCCGAGGTAGGAATCGCGGACGGCGGGGTCGGCGGCGATGTCCGACGCGCGGCCCTCCTTGACGATGCGGCCCTGCTCGAGCACGTAGGCGCGGTCGGCGACGGCGAGCGCCTTGAAGGCGTTCTGCTCGACGAGCAGGATGGTCTTGCCCAGCTTGTGGATCTCCCCGATGATCTCGAAGACGGTCTGCACGAGGAGGGGCGCGAGGCCGAGCGACGGCTCGTCCATCAGCACGAGCTCGCCGTCGGTCATCAGGGCGCGGCCCATCGCCAGCATCTGCTGCTCGCCGCCGGACAGAGTGCCGGCGGACTGCTTGGCGCGCTCGGCTAGCCTGGGGAACAGCGCGTACACCCGCTCGAGGTCGGCCGCTATGGCCTTCTTGTCGCTGCGGAGGTAGGCGCCCATCGCCAGGTTGCTCTCGACCGACAGGTTGGCGAAGACGAGCCGGCCCTCGGGCACGTGGCAGATGCCGTCGCGCACGATCAGGTCGGGGCGGCGCGACAGCGGCTTGCCCCTGAACGAGACGGAGCCGGAGCTCGGCTTGAGGAAGCCGGAGATCGCGTTGAGCAGCGTCGACTTACCGGCCCCGTTGGCGCCGATGATGGTGACTATCTCGCCCTCATCGACCCGGAGCGATACGCCCTTGAGGGCCCGTATGCCGCCGTAGGCGACGTGGAGGTTCTCTACGTTGAGCATGCTACTGGTCTCCTCCGCCCAGGTAGGCCTCGACGACGCGCTCGTCGCCGCGGATCGCCTCCGGCGCGCCGTCCGCGAGCTTCTGCCCGAAGTTAAGCACGACGATGTGCTCGCACAGGCCCATGACGAGGTCCATGTGGTGCTCGATGACCAGCACCGATAGCTTGAAGCGGTCGCGTATCTCGCCGATGAGCCGCATCAGCTGCTCGGTCTCGTCGGGGTTCATGCCGGCCGCAGGCTCGTCCAGGAGGAGCAGCTTGGGGTCGAGGGCGAGCGCCCGGGTGATCTCGAGCCGCCGCTGCAGGCCGTAGGGCAGGCCGTTGGCTATCGCGTCCTTGCGGTCGGCCAGGCCGAGTATCTCGAGGAGCCCGTCGGCCTTGTCCATGATGGCCCTCTCCTCTCGCCTGAAGCGCGGCAGGCGGAGGAGCGAGTCGGCTAGCCCGTAGCTCGCGGACGCGTGGCAGGCGGTCAGCACGTTCTCGAAGACGGTCAGGTTCTTGAACAGCCTGATGTTCTGGAAGGTGCGCGTGACGCCGAGCCCGGCGATCCGATGCGGCTCGAGGTCGGTGATGTCCCGGCCGCCGAAGGAGACGGAGCCGGAGCTGACCTTGTAGACGCCGGTGATCAGGTTGAAGATCGTGGTCTTGCCGGCGCCGTTCGGGCCGATCAGGCCGGAGATGCCGCCCTCGCGCACGTCGAAGTCGACGTCGTTGACGGCCGCGAGCCCGCCGAAGCGCTTGGTCAGGCCGCGGACCTGCAGTATGTCGCTCATAGTCCGCCCTTTCCGTCGGCTTCGCCGGATAACGCCTCGTCCCCGTCCTCGGCCGCCCGGCCCGCCTTGATCGCCCGCTCCTCGCGCCGCCTGGCGAAATGCGCGCGGATCGACTTGGGCGTCAACTCGAAGCCGCCCATCAGGCCGCGCGGGCGGCCTATCATGATGCCGATGACCGCCAGGCCGTAGACGACCAGGCGCCACTTATCCACCGCCCGCAGGAGCTCGGGCAGGAAGGTGAGCACCACGGCGCCGAGCACCGAGCCGGATATCGAGCCGAGCCCGCCGAAGATCACGATGATGGTCAGCTCGGTCGACTTGACCATGCTGAACATCTTCGGCTGGATGAAGGTCATGTAGTGGCCGAGCAGCGCTCCGGCGACGCCCGCGTACGCGGCGCTGATGACGAGGGCGAGCATCTTGTAGCGGAAGGTGTCGATGCCGGCCACCTTGGCCGCGAGCTCCTCCTCGCGGACGGCTATCATGTTGCGGCCGTGCCGCGATCGCACGAGGTTGGCCAGCAGGACGACGCCGATCACGTCGAGTACCAGGATGTTGAGCAGGGTGGTGTGCGGCGGTATGCCGGGCCAGCCGCGCGCCCCGCCGAGCCCCTGGAAGTTATCGAGTATCAGCCGTATCGCCTCGCCGAAGCCGAGGGTGGCGATGCAGAAGTAGTCGCCCTTGAGCTTGAGCGTGGCGCGGCCTATGAGCCAGCTGACGCCTGCGGCGACGAGGGCGGCCGCGGCTATGGCGACGACGAACGGCAGGCCGAGCAGCTTGGTGCAGACGGCCGCCGAGTAGGCGCCTATCGCCATGAAGCCGGCGTGGCCGAACGAGAACAGCCCGGCGAAGCCGGTCAGGAGGCTCAGGCCGAGCACGGCTATGAGGTTGATGCCCGAGAGCATCAGGATGCCTTCGATGTACGAACTCATGCCGCCCTCCTAGGCCTTGTCTTCGGTGGTCTTGCCCATGATGCCGGTAGGCCGGAACACGAGGACGCCGATCAGGATGACGAAGGCTATCAGGTCGCGGAACTGGCTGGACAGGTAGCCGGCGACCAGGGTCTCGATGACGCCGAGCAGCACCGAGCCGAGCACGGCGCCCGGCAGGGAGCCGAGGCCGCCGAACACCGCCGCCACGAACGATTTCGTGGTTATGTTGCCTATCTGCGGGTAGACGGTGTACTTCATGCCGAAGAACACGCCGGCGATGCCGGCGAGCATGCCGCCGAGCGCGAACACGATCATCACGACGCGGTCGGTGTTCACGCCCATCAGCGCCGCGGCCTTCATGTTGTACGCGGAGGCCTGGATGGCGCGGCCCATCTTGGTCTTATCGATGAAGAGGACGAGGCCGGTCAGGCAGACCGCCGAGATCACGAACATGATCAGGTCGAGCCGGCCTATCGACACCGAGCCGAGGGATATCGACGTGCGGCCGAAGACGTCCGGGTAGGTGCGGAAGGTCGGGCCTATCGTCGCTATGATGATGTTCTCGAGGAAGATCGACGCGCCCATCGCCGAGATGATGAAGTACAGGAAGGGCGCGCTGCGCTCGCGCAGCGGCTTATACGCGATGCGCTCGATGACGACCGCCAGGACCGCGGTACCGACGAAGGCCAGCGCGAACGACGCGACGAACGGCAGCTTGAGCAGGGTCATCGCGAAGAAGCCGAAGTAAGCCCCGAACATGATGACGCCGCCGTGCGCGAAGTTCGAGAAATTCATGATAGAGTACACGAGCGAGTAGCCGACGGCCATCAGCGCGTAGACGCTACCGATGGAGAGGCCGTTGACCATCTGCTGCAGGAACTGAGCCATAAGCGCTCCGGGTTTCAGGCGACGGGGGCCGCCGCTGGGGATAGGGCGGCCGAGGCCCCCCGATTCGTCGAGGAGGGAGCCCCCGCCTAAGCGGGCGCTCCCTCCGATCGGCATTCAGTGATTGTTCAGAAATGGAGGCCCCGGATCACTCCGCGGCGTATTTCTGCTGGAAGATGTACTTGCCGCCGACGATCTTGATGATGGCGGCGTCCTTGCCCTCGGGGTTATGGGTCTGCGGGCTGATCTTGATCCGCCCGGTGATGCCCTTGACGTCGGCGCTCTCGAGGGCCTTGGCTATCGCCTCGCCCGAGGGCTCGCCGGCGCGCTTCAGGGCGTCGACGAGGAGCACCACCGCGTCGTGGACCAGGTAGCCGTTCAGCTCGGTCTCGATGCCGTACTTCTTGAGGTAGCGGGCCTTGTAGTCGGCCACGTCCGGGTCCTCGTAGTCGAGGTGGTTGACGAAGTAGCAGCCCTCGACGGCGGCGCCGCCCATGCTGATGAGCTGGTCGCTCGGCCAGCCGTCGCCGCCCATCAGCACCTGGGTGATGCCGAGCTCGCGCGCCTGGTTGGCGGATAGCGCTACTTCCTTGAAGAAGTAGGGCATGAAGATGATGTCGGGGTTCTGGGCCTTGATCTTCGACAGCTGGGGCCGGAAGTCGACGTCGCCGGACTTGAAGGACTCGTCGGCGACGACCGCGCCGCCCTTCTTCTCGAAGTTCTCGATGAAGAACTCGCGGAGGCCCTGCGAGTAGTCGTCGGACACGTCGTAGAGCACGGCGGCCCTGCGGGCGCCGAGCACGTCGAACGCGTAGCCGGCCGCGACCGCGCCCTGGTAGGGGTCGATGAAGCAGACGCGGAAGTTGTACGGCTTGACCTTGCCGTCGAGTACCGTGACCTTCGGGTTGGTCGCGACGGTGGCGATGTCCGGGACCTTGGCGCCCTCGAGGATCGGCGCTATCGGGATGGCGTTGCCAGAGGCGTTCGGGCCGAGGATGGCGACGACCTTGTCCTGGCTGGTCAGGCGCCGGACCACGTTCACCGCTTCCTGCGCGTCGCCCTTGTTGTCGTACCCGACGGCCTCGAGGGTGTAGGCCTTGCCGCCCACCGTCACGCCGCCGGCGGCGTTGATCTCCTCGAAGAGCATCTTCACCGTGTTGAATTCGTTGTTGCCCCAGACCGCCTGGTCGCCCGTCAGGGCCCCGAACCAACCGACCTTGATGACGTCGGCCTGCTTCTCGCCGCCGCACGAAGCGAGGACGATGGCGACGACGGCCGCCGCGACGATGTTCCGTATGCGCATGGTGCCTCCAGATATAGATGTTTCTACGTACCGGTATTTTAGCCGATTCGTCAAGGTCGCATTTTTATACAGCCGCGGCGCATATTTATGCAAGCCCTTTCCATCGCCGCCGGCCCGGGCTTGCCAAACGGCCCGGCGGGTATATAGTCGATAGCAAGGACGAAGCACGGAGGTTCTCATGGACGAGTCTATGATCTTCGGGAACGAGCTGCCCAAGCGCGCGCTCAGGAGGGCCGCCCGGTCGCTCGGGTCGATGGCCAGGCGCTTCTCGTTCGACCCCGCCGACTATCCCAGGCTGAGCGCCGAGCCGATGCCGGGAGCCTACGAGGCGTTCGGCGTGATGAGGCTCGAGGAGGCGAAGCCGGGCGCCCCGATCGTCCCCCCCGACCCCGAGAAGGGAATCGCGCTCGGCACGATACGCATGGGCTTCGGTCACTATCGCATCGGCCTGGCCATCGCGTCGGCCGCCCGCTCGATGGGCCTGACGCCGTACTGGCTAGACCTGATGTCCTTCCCGGACAGCGCCGCGAGCAAGACCATCAAGTACCTCGAGGACCTGTACAACCTCGGCTCCAGGCTGTCGCAGCGCTCGAGGCTGTTCGACCGCTACGTCTGGGACCGCATCACCTCGACGACGGCCAAGCGCCTGTCGTACACCGCCCGCGACCGCGCGCTGTCGACCCTTTTCGAGCCCATCCTGCGCGACCTCCCGAAGGACATGCCGTTCATGTCGACCCACCCGTGGACCGGCCAGGCCGCCGTCCGCGCCGGCATGGAGGGCGTCGTCGCCCTGATTCCGGATAATTACCCGCTCGCGTTCCACCTGGTCGAGGGCGCCGTGCATACGGTCCAGGCGCCGTCGCTGTACATGGGCTACCGCACGCTGCGCGACATGGGCGGCGGCGAGGAGCTGTTCCACGCGCTGCCCAAGGACGACATACGCTGCGTCGGCCACTACGTCGACCACGAGATCGTCTCCGGCGTCGAGGAGGACTGCGCCGCCAGGCTCAGGCGCATCAAGGACCGTTCGACCAGGCGATTCCTGCTGACGATGGGCGGCGCCGGCGCCCAGGCCAGGCGCTTCGCCGACATCGCGCACGCCTGCAAGGGCGGCATCGAGAAGGGGAAGGTGTCGCTCTTCATAAACATGGGCGACCACGCGGGACGATGGGCCGAGCTGAAGGCCTGGCTCGACCAGGACGGCGTACCGTACGAGATGCACGACGACTGGGAGGCGACCAAAGCCTTCGCCGAGGAGGCGCGGACGGCGCCGGTCAGGGGCGTGCACGTCTTCCTGCACGACAATTTCTTCGCTGCGGTCTATACGACGAACATCCTGATGCGCGTCGCCGACCTGATGATAACCAAGCCGAGCGAGCTGTCGGTCTACCCGGTGCCTAAGCTGTTCATCCAGCACGTCGGCCGCCACGAGGTCTGGGGCGCCATACGCGGCTCGGAGCTCGGCGACGGCACCCTCGAGACCGAGTCGGACGCGAGCCTCAGGCAGGCGCTCAGGCTTCTCGTCGAGGAGGACGACCTCCTGGAGATGTACTGCGGCAACATCCTCAAGAACCACCGCGCCGGCGTCTACGACGGGGCCTACGGCGCGGTGCACCTGGCGCTGGAGCGGCGGTCGGACAAGGCGCGGCGGTAGCCGCGTCGCGACGCGGCCGCGGCGGGCTAGGCCAGGTGGCAGGCCACCCGGTGGCCGCCTCCCATGTCGCGCAGCGGCGGCCTACGCGAGCGGCAGACCGGCTCGGCGATCGGGCAGCGGTCGGCGAAGCGGCACTCGTCCCTCGGATTGACCGGGCTCGGTATCTCGCCCTTGAGCGGGATGCGCGCCCGGCCCCTGGCTACGCGCGGGTCCGCCTCCGGGATGGCCGAGAACAGCGCCCTGGTGTACGGGTGCAGGGGGCTCCTGTACAGTTCCGACGCCCCGGCCTGCTCGACGACGGTGCCGAGGTACATCACGATCACGCGGTCGGAGATGTACTTGACCACCGAAAGGTCGTGGGCGACGAACAGGTAGGTCAGGCCGCGCTCGGCCTGCAGCCGCTTGAGCATGTTGATCACCTGGGCCTGGATCGACACGTCGAGCGCCGAGATCGGCTCGTCGCAGACGATGAAGCGCGGGTCGACCGACAGCGCCCTGGCTATCCCGATGCGCTGCCGCTGGCCTCCGGAGAATTCGTGCGGGAAGCGCGACATGTGCTCGGCCCCGAGCCCTACCGTGCGGAGGAGCTCGACGATGCGCTCGTCGCGCTCCTTCTGGCCGAGCCGGCCGACGAGCGCGAAGCCCTCGCCGACGATGTCCTTGACCGTCATGCGCGGGTTCAGCGACGAATAGGGGTTCTGGAAGACCATCTGCATGCCCTTGCAGAGGCGGCGCTTACGCTCCCTGTCGGCGGACCGCGACCCGGCCGGCGCATAGACGTCCTCGCCGGCGAAGCGCACCGCTCCGGCCGTCGGCTCGTGCAGGCGGACGATGCATCGGCCGGTCGTCGACTTGCCGCAGCCCGACTCGCCGACGAGGCCGACGGTCTCGCCCTCGCGGACGTCGAAGCTGACGTCGTCGACCGCCTTGAGCACCTCGGTCCGGCTCATGCGGAAATGCTTGGACAGGCCGCTCACCGATAGGAGCGGCTCCCTCTCGGCTACGCTCATACGGCGGCCTCCGGGGCGCAGCGCGCCGGCAGCTCGACGGGCTCGGCGTACTCGTGCCTGAGCCAGCAGGAGACGCGATGCCCGCCCTCGAGGCGGTACTCGGGCGAGGGCGACTCCCTGCAGACGCGCATCGCGTAGTCGCAGCGCGCCGCGAACGGGCATCCGGGCGGCGGCGAGAACAGGTCCGGCGGAGTGCCCTCGATGGCCTTGAGCTCCTCGTCGCAGTCGGTCTCGAGCCGCGCCACCGAGCCGAGCAGGCCGGCGGTATAGGGGTGGGCCGTGCGGTAGAATATATCCTCGGCGCCGCCGCTCTCGACGACCTTGCCGCCGTACATCACGTACACGCGGTCGCACATCTTGGCTATCACGCCGAGGTCGTGGGTGATGAGCACGATCGCGGTGCCGAGCTTACGGCGAAGGTCGTCGAGCAGCTCGAGTATCTGGGCCTCTATCGTCACGTCGAGCGACGTGGTCGGCTCGTCGGCTATGATCAGGCTCGGCCTGCCGACGAGGGCCATCGCTATCATCACGCGCTGCTTCATGCCGCCGGACAGCTCGTGCGGGTACTGCTCGCGCCGCCTGGCCACGTCCGATATGCCTACCAGCGCGAGCATCTCGTCGGCCCGTGAGCGGGCCTCGCGCCGGCTCACGCCCGGCCTGCCGGCGAAGACCTCCTCGACCTGCGCTCCGACGCGCATCGTCGGGTTCAGGTAGGTCATCGGGTCCTGGAACACGAAGCCTATCTCCGCGCCGCGCATCCGGCGCAGCTCGCGCTCGCCCTTCGCGAACACGTCCTCGCCCTTGTAGAGCATGCGCCCGCCGCGGCGGAATCCCGGCGGCTCCGGGTTGAGCCTGAGCGCGCACTGCGCGGTGACGCTCTTGCCGCAGCCGGACTCGCCGACTATGCCGACGACCTCGCCCGGCATCACCTCGAAGGAGACGCCGCGCACGGCCTGGACCTCGCCTCCGTAGGTCCTGAACGAGTAGCTGAGGTCCTGTACGTCCAATATCGCTTCCGGCACCGTATGCTCCTGGTAGTACTATTCGCCGCGCAGGCGCGGGTCGAGCGCGTCCCGGAGGCCGTCGCCCAAGAGGTTCAGCGCGAGCATCGTCGTGCTGATGAAGAAGGCCGGGAAGAACAGCTTGAGCGGGTAGATGGACAGGGTCTGCGATCCCTCGCGGGCCAGGAGGCCCCAGCTGCATTCCGGCGGCTGTATGCCGAGGCCTATGAAGCTGAGGAAGGCCTCGGTGAAGATGGCGTTCGGTATCGCCATCATGGTGTTCGTGATTATGAGGCCCATCAGGTTGGGCATGATGTGGCGGACCAGTATCGTCGCGTCGGACGCGCCGAGCACGCGGGCCGCGGCCACGAAGTCGCTCTCCTTGACGCGCATCACCTCGCCGCGCACGAAGCGGGCCATGCCTATCCAGCGCGTCACGACCATCGCCACGATCAGGGAACCCATGCCCGGCTCCATGACCACCATCATCAGTATGGCGACGATGATGTACGGTATCCCGTAGAGCACGTCGACGACGCGCATCAGGACCATGTCGACCGCGCCGCCGTAGTAGCCGGCCACGCCGCCGATCAGCCCGCCGACGAGCGTGTTGAGCAGGGTCGCGACGAAGCCTATCATCAGGGAGGTGCGGGCGCCCATCCAGACCCGCGACCAGAGGTCGCGGCCGAGCATGTCGGTGCCGAACCAGTGCTCGGCGCTCGGCAGCGCGTCGGTGGCCTTGGCGTCGGTGGCGGTATACGAGTAGCTCGTCATCCAGGGCCCGACGACCGCCATGACCACGTACAGGCCGACCACGCACAGCGCGAAGACGGCCATGCGGTTAGCCTTGAGGCGCCGCCACGCGTCCTGCCAGTAGGTCAGGTTGGGGCGCTCGATCGCCTCCATGCCCGCCCTGTCCTTGCCGACGCGCTCGAAGAGGCTCCGGTCCGGAGCGTCGCCTATCGCTTCCATGCTACCCCCTCGCCACGCGGATGCGCGGGTCGACGATGCCGTACAGGACGTCGACTATCAGGTTGGCCGTCACGAGGAAGGCCCCGAAGAAGACAGTCATGCCGAGCACCAGCGTGTAGTCGAGCGACTGGACGCTGGAGACGTAGAACTTGCCCATGCCCGGTATGGCGAAGATGGACTCGATCACGAAGGTGCCGGTCAGCACGCTCGCGGTGATCGGGCCGAGGACCGTGACGATGGGCAGGATGGCGTTCCGTATCATGTGCTTGCGCACGATGCGGAAGCGCGACGCGCCCTTCGCCCTGGCGGTCTTGACGTAGTCCTGCTGCACCACCTCGAGCATGCTCGAGCGCATCAGGCGCGAGACGAGCGCCAGCGTGTAGAAGCCGAGCCCCACCGACGGCAGGATCGTGTACGCGAAGCCCTTGTACTGCGCGATCGGCAGCAGGCCCCAGCGGATGCCGAAGAAGTACTGCAGCACGTAGCCCATGATGAAGTCGGGTATCGAGGTGCCGATGATCGCGACGACGACGCAGACGGCGTCGATCGGCTTCTTGCGGTTCAGCGCCGACACGACGCCGAGCGTCAGGCCGACGGACACGGCTATCGCGAGCGCCCTGAGGCCGAGGTCGGCCGAGTACGGGAAGGCCTTGGCGATTATCTCGTTTACCGTCACGTTGGCGTACTTCATCGAGTAGCCGAGGTCGCCCCGGACGAGGCGGCCCATATAGGTCAGGTACTGCTCGAGGACGGGCTTATCGAAGCCGTAGTAGCGCTCGAGGTTCTGCCTGACCTGCGGCGTCATCTTCTCGCTGGAGAACGGGTCGCCCGGCATGAGCCTGACGAGAGCGAATACCACCGTCACGAGCACGAGCAGCGTCGCCAGAGAAATGAGTATGCGTTTCAGTATGTATCGTCCCACGGCCCACCTCGGCGCTGTATTCGGAACCCGGTCCCCGGCTAAGGAGTGACGCCGGGGACCGGGAAATAGTGACTGGGGCCTCGGCTACTTGGACGCCCTGTCGGCGTGCACGAGGTCGTAGTTGGTGCCGATGAAGTACGTGCCCACGCCGGTGAAGGCCGGGTTGACGAGCAGCGACTCGCGGCGCAGCTGCATCGGTACGATGGCGCCGTCGGCGAGCAGTTCCTTCTCGGCGGCGAACAGGGCGTCCATGCGGGCGCGCTTGTCGGTGCTCTTCCTGGCGAAGGCCACGTACTCGTCGTACTTGGCGCTCCGGTACGAGCCGTGGTTGTACGGCGAGTCGCTCGTCCACAGCTCCAGGTAGGTCATCGGGTCGGAGTAGTCGGGCGCCCAGCCGGTGAACACGGTCTCGAAGGTCTTCTTGCTCTCCATGTCCAGGCGCTGGCGGTACGGCACCTGCTTGACGACGACCTTGATGCCGAGGTTCTTCTGCCACTGGTCCTGCACGATCTCGGCCTGGGCCCGCGAGCGGTCGGTGTCGGAGGTCAGGAACTCGATCTCGATCGAGGACGGGTCGGCGACGCCGAGCCTCGCCATGGCCTTGGCCAGGTGGTCCTTGGCCTTGGCGACGTCGGCGCGGACGCCGAAGCCGGGCAGCGGGTACTCGGTGCCGTAGGCGGCGTCCACGCCGGCGACCTGCGGCAGCACGTAGCGCGGGTTGGCGTCGTAGAGGCCCTTCGTCGTGATGTCGACGAAGTCCTGCCTATCGACGGCGTAGTTGAGCGCGAGCCTGAAGTCCTTGTCGGACAGCGGGCCCTTGGAGGCCATGTTCAGCTTGATGAAGTCGTTGGAGCCGTCGTAGTAGTAGACGACGCGGTCCTTGTACTTCTCGACGAAGGCCGGGGGAACGCGCACCAGGTCGAGGTCGCCGGCGTCGAACATCGCGAGCGCGGTGTTCTCGTCGGGCACGATCAGGATGTCGATCTCGTCGAGCGCGATCGAGTCGGCGTTCCAGTAGTTCGGGTTCTTGACGAGGATCATGCGGTCCTCGCGGGCCCATTCCTTGACCATGAACGGCCCGTCGTACACGTTCTTGTCGGGCGTCGCGGCGAAGTCCTTGCCGTAGCGCTCGACGAGGTCCGGCCTGGTGGCGCAGAACTGGCACATCGACAGCATGCCGAGGAAGTAGTCGGCGGGATAGGCCAGGCGCAGCTCGACGGTCTTGTCGTCGACGGCCCTGACGCCGAGCTTCTCGACGGGCATCTTGCCGGAGTTGACGGCGTCGGCGTTCTCGATGAGGAGCCCGAGGAACGAGTAGGGGCTGGCCGCGGCGGGGTCCATCAGCCGGCGGATGCCGTACTCGAATTCCTGGGCCTTGATCGGCTGGCCGTCGCTCCACTTGGCGTCGCGCAGCTTGAAGACGTAGACGAGGCCGTCGTCGGAGACGGTCCACGACTCGGCGATTCCCGGCTTGACCGCGCCGTTGTCCATGCGCGTCAGGCCGTCGAAGATATGGAACGCCACCGTGGCGGAGGGCATCGAGTTGCCCATCTGCGGGTCGAGCGTCGGGATGTCCGACACGTACGAGAAGCGGAAGACCTTGGGCGACGCGGCCTCGGCCTTCTCAGCCTTCGGGGCGCATCCGGTCGCGGCGAGCGCCAGGGCGCACGCGACGACCACGAGCGATCGTTTCATACTTGCCTCCTATATCTCCAGGAGTTCCTTCGTGGAGCTCGTGAAGTCCTCGTATCCGTCCTTCGTCACCAGCAGCTGGTCCTCGATGCGCACGCCGCCCCAGTCGGGCAGGTAGATGCCCGGCTCGACGGTCATCACCATGCCCTCCGCGAGCACGTCGTCGGAGCGCGGGCTCAGGAACGGAAGCTCGTGGACGAACAGGCCTATGCCGTGGCCTATGCCCGTGTAGTGGTAGCCGAAGTACTTGGTTCCCTCGATCGGCTTGGTCGACGCGGCGAACACGTCCTTGGAGCGGACGCCAGGCCTGATCGCCGCGAGCGTCGCCTCGACCATCGCGCGCTCGTAGTCGTATACCTCGCGCTGCTCGTCGGTCGCCTTGCCGACGACGACGGTCCTCGTCATGTCCGCCAGGTAGCCGCGGTACTGCCCGCCGAAGTCGATCAGCACGAAGTCGCCCTTCTCTACCGTCTTCTCCGACGGTATGCCGTGCAGCAGCGAGGTGCGCTTGCCGGAGATCAGGATGCCGCCGTAGGGCTTGGTATCCGAGCCCTCGCGGACGAGGTACAGCGCGAGCAGGGCCGCCAGCTCCTTCTCGGTCCTGCCGGGCCTGATGTCGTCGAGCAGCCTCGCCAGCGCGCGGTCGGCGATGGCGCAGGACTCGCGCAGCTTGGCTATCTCGTCGGGCCGCTTGATCTTGCGGTACTCCTCGACGACGCCCGCCGTCGGCGCCAGCCTGGCGCCTTCGCCGAAGGCCTCCGCCATCGCCGCGTGCGCCTGGAAGGTCATGTAGTCGGCCTCGAAGCCGACCGCCTTCAGGCCGGCCTTCTTGGCGAGCGACGCGAGCGCCCCGGGTAGCGTCGGGGACTCGTCGCGCCAGTTGACGATCGCCAGCTCGGGGCATTCCTGCGCCGCCTGCTCGGTATAGCGCGGATCGGTGACGAACAGCGTACGGGCCGCGGTAACCAGCAGGTAGGAGTCCTCGCCCGTATACCCGGACAGGTAGCGGACGTTCTCCGTCCGCATCACGATGAAGCCGTCCAGGCCCTCGGAGCGGAGATATTCGACTAGCTTGGTCAAAGGCACTGCGATCCTCCAGATACACACCTAGTATTCAAGTCATATACATCTGATATATCAGGCTATAATAAACGCATATCCCCACAAGTCAAGCGAAAAATATCGACCCTTCCCCGAATCCTCGCGAAGGCGCCCATCGGCGCCCACCTTGCGCGCTACGGCCCGCGAGGCGTATGATCGGACATGGACAAGTACCGATTCACCTACCAGGCCATCCACCGCACGGTACGCGACCTAGCTGATCGCGTCCTTGCGGCCGGATACGAGACGGACATCATCGTCGCCATAGGCTCGGGCGGCTTCATCCCGGCCCGCATGCTGCGCACCTTCATCAACAAGCCCATCCTCGCGGTCGGCATCGCCTACTACGACCAGAACAACCAGCCGACCGACAACCCGCGCAAGGTGCAGTGGATCGAGGAGGCCGAGCGCCAGCTCAAGGGCAAGCGCATCCTGCTCGTCGACGAGGTCGACGACTCGCGCGTCACGCTCGAGTACTGCGTGCGCGAGCTGCTGTCGCACCGGCCGGAGTCGGTCGCCGTGGCGGTACTCCACAACAAGCTCAAGGAGAAGCGCGGCGCGATGCCTCCCGAGGTCAAGCTCTACCTGTCCGGGCTCGACATCGAGGACAAATGGGTCTGCTACCCCTGGGACGCCAAGGACATCGACCAGCACGACCGCGACGCGGCGGCGACCGGGCAGGCATGACGGACGGAGGACGGGACGGCGTCGCGGCTCGCAAGGCGGCGCTGCGCGGGTCGGCCAAAGCCTCCCTGGCGGCCGTGACGCCCGAGCGCCGCGCGGCCGCCAGCGCCGACGCGGCGGCTCGGGCCCGCGCCCGCCCGGAGTGGCGGGGCGCCGAGCTCGTGCTCGCCTTCCTGTCGATGCCGTCGGAGATCGATACCTCGCCGGCGATCGAGGCCGCCCTAGCCGACGGCAAGCGGGTCGCGGTGCCGCGCATCGACGGCGACGACATAGCCTTCGTCGAGCTCTCGCCCGGCTGGCGGGACTGGCCGCGCGACCGCTGGGACATCCCGGCGCCGCCGGCAGAGGCCCCGGCCGTCCGGCCGGCCGAGATAGCCGGGCTGGCGACCCTGGCGCTCGTGCCCGGACTGGCCTTCGACCGATCGGGCGGGCGGCTGGGACGCGGCAAGGGCTTCTACGACCGCTTCCTGGCTTCGGTAGCCGCGTCGCGGCCCGCGGCCGCGGCGCGGTCGCCTAGCTCCGCGGCGCCCTTCGTCGCGATAGGCTACGGCTACGAGTCCCAAATCGTCGATTCGGTGCCGACCGACGAACGCGACCTGCCGCTCGACGGGCTCGCCCTCGGCCGGATATAGCTATCAAGGAGATACGGATGGAAGCCAAGAAACGCGTGGCGCTGGTGGCGCACGACAACAGGAAGATGGACCTCGTCGGCTGGGTCGAGTATAACTGGCGGTCGCTACTCAGGCACGAGCTCGTCTGCACCGGCACGACCGGCCGCCTGGTAGCGGAGACCATCGAGCGCAAGCGCTCGACCGAGGGCGGCGCCAAGGCCCCCGCCTCGAGCATCACGCTGCTCAAGTCCGGCCCGCTCGGCGGAGACCAGCAGCTCGGCGCGATGATAGCGGAGGGCCGGATCGACGCGGTGATCTTCTTCTGGGACCCGATGTCGCCGCAGCCCCACGACGTCGACGTCAAGGCGCTCCTGCGCATCGCGGTGGTCTACAACATCCCGATGGCCTGCAACCGCTCCACCGCCGACTTCATGATCTCCAGCCCGCTGTTCGAGCGGGCCTACGAGCCCATCGTCAAGGACTACAGCGCCTATATACAGAGAAAGGTCGACTAGAGGACGCCCGGGGTCGCGTCCGGGCCGCCGAGCTGGCCGCAGGCGGCGGCCAGGCCGCGACCCCGCGGCGCCCGGACGCGCGCCTCCAGGCCGCGTTCCGCAAGCGAGGCCATGAACGCGTCGATCTCCGGCTCGGTCGGCGCCCGGCCTATCGGCGCCGGCCCGGGATTGTACGGTATCACGTTGACGAGCGCCCGCCCCGCGTCGCGAACGAAGGCCGCGACGCCGTCGGCCGCCCCTGGCCCGTCGTTCACTCCCGGGATCAGGCAGTAGTTGACCCCGAGCGCGAAGTTTCGCCTGGAAGGATAGGCGGCCAGGGCCGCGGCCAGATCCCCGAGGCCGTGGGCCCGGCCGACCGGCATCAGCGCCGAGCGCACGGCGTCGTCCGGCGCGTTCAGGCTGACCGACAGGCCGAGCCGCCGGTAGCCGAGCCCCTTGAGCCGCGCGACGCCCTCCGGCAGGCCGACGGTGCAGACCGTCACCCGCTCCTGGGCCAGGCCGATGGCCGATTGGTCGAACAGCGCCGCTAGCGCGCCGGCCAGGCCGTCGAAGTTGTCCAGCGGCTCGCCCATGCCCATGAACACGACGTTCGAGAAATCCCAGCCGAGCGCGACCCTCGCCGTCACGGCCTGGGCGACGATCTCGCCTGCGGACAGGTTCCTGGACAGGCCGGCGCGGCCGGTCTCGCAGAAGGCGCAGCCCATGCGGCAGCCGACCTGCGACGATAGGCACAGCGTCGCGCCGCCGCCCGGCTGCGGGATGCGCACGCTCTCGACGGACAGCCCGTCGTCGAGCCTGAATACGGCCTTGGACGTCGGCCCGTACTCGCCGTCTTCCGAGGCGACGCGGACCGGCTCGAGGAGGCCGACCCGGAAGCGAGGGGACAGGGCCTCGGCGTCTGCGCGGGACAGGAAGCGCCCGGGCTCCCAGCGGCCGTCGCCGAAGGCGGCCCGGTACGCGGCGCGAAGGTTCCGGCGCTTGCCCGCGCCCAGGCCGCTCGCGGCGAAGAAGGCCTCGAAGCCCAGGCCCAGGATGTCTACGGTCTCGGTCATCGCGCGAGCATAGCGCGAACGGGGATCGCGGGTCATCCGGCCGAGGCGGTCGGAGCCCGGCTGAAACTGCCGGCGATCAGGACTTTCGCAGGTCCCCGTCGAGGACCCAGGGCGCGTACTTACGGTCCTCGAGGAGGGTGTGGCGTATGAAGCAGTCCTTCATGAAGTCCGCCAGGCCGGGTACCGAGTCCCCCGCCCGGACCCGTCCCATATAGCCGGACAGCTCGCCGAGCAGCTCGTCGTGCTCGCGGGCGTGCTCCTCGCGGCCGGGATAGCCGACCGACTCCTGGAGCGCCTCCTCGTCGGAGAAATGGTCGGACAGTAGGACCTCGAGGCGTTCCAGGACCGACGTCGCGCCGCTATCCGCGGCGCCGGTCACCTCGTCCATCGCCCCGAAGATACGGCGATGCTGGGCGTCCATCGCCGCGATGCCGAGCTCGTACTCCGCCCTCCAGCGGAACTCGAAGACCGCCTTGACGATCGCCAGCCGGCGCTCGAGCCCCTCGCGGAGCCGCCACAGCAGCGCCGGCCTCGCCTCCACGACGGCTCGCGGGAACGCCAGCCAGGTCGTAGGCCCGCGCCCGACGGCCGAGAACAGCCGCATCGACCTGCAGAGCGCGCGTTCGTCGCCGAGCGCCGCGCCGGGCGCCAGTTCCTCGAAGGCGATGCCGCCGTAGGTCAGCGAAGCCTCGCCGGAGATGAGCACGAGCAGCTCGTCCTCCTGAGCCTCGGCGTCGAGGGCGCCGCCGCCCGACTCGACGCGGCGGGAAGCCTTCGCCAGCCCATAGAGGCTATCCATCGAGCCGATGCCGCCGAAGAGCGGCAGCGCGGCCAGCTCGGCGACGGCGGCCGTCGAGCGCAGTATCTCGGCCTCGAGGCCGGCGGCCCGCGCGAAGGCCGCGAACGCCTCGGCCGGCAGCTCGACGACCGCCGCGTCTCGTTCGACGACCCAGTCGTCCGGTTCGGCTTCGCCTCGCAGCGCCGCGACCGCCCCGAGCAGGGCGCCCGGCCCGTACGACGCCGAGGGCCCGCCGACCGCAACGCGCGTTACCCGGCCGTCGAGGGTAAGCGGCGCGGCCAAGGGCGCGCTCCCGGCGGAGAGCAGGCGATCGCCGGCCTTGCGCTCGCGGCACGGGCGCGAGGCCAGCGCCTCGATCGCGGCGGCCGGCGCGTCGGGAAAGTAGCGACGGAGCGCGCACGCGGCCGCCTCGGCGGCCCAGTCCCGCCGCGCCGGCGCCAGGACGCTGACCTCGCCGAACGACGCCACGCGGCCGAAGCCCCGGCCCGCCAGCGCTTCGACCGAGTCGCCGTGGCTCAGGAGCAGGTCGCCGGAGCGGTCGCCCGCGAAGTCGTCCGGGTCGCCGTGTATCATGCCGCCGCCGACGTCCACCTTCTTGACGTCCGCCGGCTCGAGGTAGGCCGCCTTGGCGCGCTCGGCTTCCGCGGCCGTGACGCCGGCGGCCGAGGCGTCGTCCGTGACCATCGAGTCGATCACCGCGAACGAGCTCAGGTCGGCGTAGTGCGCGTAGGTCCTATACCCGTCCGCGCCGGCGGCCCTGAACCGGAGTATCGTCGTCTCGAGCGGGTGCGGCGAGTAGATCGGCCGGACGCCGAGGCCGCCGACGTCGTTCCACTCGTCCGGCCGCAGGTCGACCACGTCGAACAGGCGGGCGAAGTCGTCGGCGTCGACGCCGCAGAGGGCCCGCAGCTTCTCGGTAGCCGAGCGCCTGACCATGGGGACGGCGTAGTACGACAGCCGCCGGTCGGCGCGCATCAGGCTGGTCAGGCCGACGAAATGGTCGTCGTGGACGTGCGTATGGAAGACGCCCGCGAGGTCGCCGACGCCGAGGCCGACCGCGTCGAGGCTCTCCTCGATATTCGGGCCCGCGTCGATCAGGTAGCGGCGCCCCTCGTGGACGACGAGGCTGCACATGCACGGACGCTCCGGGTCCCAGCCGTCGCCCTCGCCGAGATGGACCACGGAGAACGCGTCGTGGCCTATCCTGGAGCGGGGCAGCGCGTACGGCGCGCCGTACGACGCCCCCGGCCCGAGGTTCAGGTCGACGTCGACCGACGCGCCGCCGCAGATGAGCTCGTAGCGGTTGACGCCGAGCCTGCGCAGGAACGCCCCGTCGCGGAGCCCGACGACGGGGCCGTCGATGACGCGGACGTCGAGCAGCTCGTCCAGGGAGCGGAACGCGCCGAACGAGAACTTACGCTTCATGCGTATCATCTCGGCCGCGGCCGCCGGGTCGTCGGGATCGAGCGCCTCCGGCTCGGTAATGCCGTAATTGCCGGCGTAGATATAGCGGGCCTGGGCCTCGACCTGGTCGCGGAGCCCGATGAGCATTGGCCGGACGCCGGTGTTGCGCGGGTGGCCGGGAACGATCAGGCCCTGGCGGTACAGCATCTGGAGCACGGGGAATTCGGCCAGGTTCGAGAAGCGGCCGTTCTGGATCGGCAGCTCGGACAGCAGTATCGCGTTCGGCCCGGTCTCGTAGGACCGGCCGCCATCCGACTCGGATCGTATGGCCCCGCCGCGTATCATGAACTTCACGACGTTCTCGGGGCAGCCGCACAGCACGGACAGCCCGGCCTCCGGGATCCCTACGACGCTGACGCCGTCGCAGATATCGACTTTATCCATCGTTAGCCCCCGATCCGGGGACGGGCGGCGCCGTACGGGCGCCGGGCCGTCGTCCCCTCGCCTCCAGTATAGCGCAATCCCGTCCGGCGGGCGCCCTTGCCTCCGGCCGAGTTCGGTGCAACAATGGTCGCAGGCGGCCCCGCGCCGTCGAGGAGGTAAACGATATGAGGAAAATCAGTATCGTCGTCATGGCGCTCGCGGCGCTATCGGTAACGTCGGCCTTCGCGATGGGCGGCAAGGAAGCCCCCGGGGCCGCGGCCGGGTCCGAGCCGACCATGGGCGCGTCGGGCCTGCCCGACCTCGGCGGGCGCGTCATCGTCGCGGTCACCGAGAACGCCTACACGCCGCTCAACTTCGTCGACCCCAAGACCGGCAAGGCCATGGGCTGGGAGTACGACGCGGTCAACGAGATAGCCAGGCGCCTCAACGCCAAGGTCGACTGGCAGCTGTCCAGCTGGGACCTGATGATACAGTCGGTACGAGACGGCCAGTTCGACGTGGGCATGGACGGCATCACCATCACCGACGAGCGCAAGGGCCAGGTCGCCTTCTCCGACCCGTACATGGTATCGCAGCAGTTCATGCTCGTGCGGGCCGACGAGGCGCGCTTCTCCGACCCGGCATCGTTCGCGGCGAACCCGAAGCTGCTGGTCGGCGCCCAGGCCGGCACCACGAACTTCTACGTGGCCGTCTACGAGGTGCTCGACGGCGACGAGCAGAACAAGCGCATCAAGCTGTTCGAGACCTTCGGCGCCACCGTGCAGGCGCTGATAGCCGGCGACGTCGACATGGTGCTGATGGACGCGGCCTCCAGCAAGGGCTATATCGGGGCTAACCCCGGCAAGCTCAAGAGCGTCGGCGGCCCGCTAGGGACCGAGGAGTTCGGCTTCATCTTCCCGCCGGGATCGGAGCTCATCGGGCCGTTCAACGCCGCCCTCGCCTCGATGAAGGCCGACGGCACGCTGGAGCGGCTGAACGTCAAGTGGTTCTTCGAGTACCAGCCGTAAAGAAGGACCGAGGATGACGAACGGTAGGAGGGCCGCCAGGATAGCGGCGGGCGTGCCGTGGTGGCTCGTCCTGCTCGTCGGCCTGGGCGCCATAGCGCTCGGCACGGCGCTGGCGGACGCGTCGTACAGGGTCATATTCGGCGCCGTGGCCAGGGGCTTCGGCGTGACGATAGGCGTGGCGCTCGCCTCGTACGCGGCGTCGCTGGCGCTCGGGCTCCTGCTCGGGCTGGCCCGCTCGTCGCGCCTGCGCCCGCTGCGCGAGGCGTCGACGTTCTACATCGAGCTGGTGCGAGGCCTGCCCATGCTCGTCATCCTCTACTACATAGCCTTCGTCGGCGCCCCGGCGCTGGCCGAGGTCCTGAACGGGCTGCTGGCGCCGCTGATCCGCGCCGGCGCCGTCAAGGCCTTCCAGGCCCGCGACTTCAGCTTCGCGACGAGGGCCGGGCTCGCGCTGACCCTCGGCTACGCCGCCTTCATCGCGGAGATCTTCCGCGCCGGCATCGAGAGCGTCGATAAGGGCCAGGTCGAGGCGGCCCACGCCCTCGGGCTGTCGCACTCGCAGACGATGCTACGCGTCGTGCTGCCGCAGGCGGTCAAGAACGTCCTGCCGGCGCTGGCCAACGAGTTCGTCGCTATAATCAAGGACTCGGCGCTGGTGTCTGTGCTCGGCGTCCAGGACATAACCCAGATCGGCAAGGTCTACGCCGCGAGCACGTTCAAGTTCTTCGAGACCTACAACGTCGTCGCGTTCTTCTACCTGTGCATGACGGTGAGCCTGTCGATGCTGGTGCGCGCCCTCGAGCGCAGGCTCAAGAGGGAGAGCGCGCGATGAGCGGATTCATACGCGTCGTGGACGCGGTCAAGACCTTCGGCGACCCGGAACGAGGCGGCGTCCGCGCGCTCGACGGCGTCAGCCTCGAGGTGGCCCGCGGCGAGGTCGTGCTCGTGATCGGCCCGTCCGGCTCCGGCAAGAGCACCCTGCTCCGCGCGGTCAACCGGCTCGAGCGGCTCGACTCCGGCGGCATCTGGATAGGCGACGACGAGGTGACCGCGAGGCGCGCCGACCTCAGGCGCATCCGCGAGGACGCCGGCATGGTCTTCCAGAGCTTCAACCTGTTCTCGCACATGAGCGTGATCGACAACGTGACGCTGGCGCCGCGCCTCGTGCGCAGGACGCCGGCGCGCGAGGCGCTCGAGGAGGGCCGGGCCATACTCGAGCGCGTCGGCCTCGGCGACAAGCTCGACGCCTACCCGCGCCAGCTGTCCGGCGGACAGCAGCAGCGCGCCGCGATAGCCAGGGCGCTCGCGATGAACCCCAAGGCGCTGCTGTTCGACGAGCCGACCTCGGCCCTGGACCCGGAGATGATCAAGGAAGTGCTCGACGTGATGACCGCGCTGGCCGACGACGGCATGACGATGATGGTCGTCTCGCACGAGATGGGCTTCGCGAGGGCCGCCGCCGACCGGGTCGTATTCATGGACCGCGGCAGGATAGTGGAACAGGGAACGCCCGACGAGCTGTTCGCCAGCCCGCGCGAGGCGCGCACCAAGGAATTCCTCGGGCACATCCTATAGGACGACGGCGCCGCGACCGGCGCCAGGGAGGCGCGATGAGCCGCTCGCTCGTATACCAGACGGATTTCGGCACCTCCGACGGCGCCGTGGCAGCCATGTACGGCGTGGCGCTCAAGGTCGACCCGGCCCTGGCCATCTTCGACCTGACGCACGACATACCGAAGTACAATATCTGGGAGGCCTCGTACCGGCTCGTGCAGACGGTCCAGTACTGGCCGGCCGGCACCGTGTTCGTGTCGGTCGTCGACCCGGGCGTCGGTAGCTCGCGCCGTAGCGTCGCGGTCAAGACGGCCGCCGGCCAGATCGTCGTCACGCCGGACAACGGCACGCTGACGCACCTCAAGCTGCTGCAGGGCGTGGCGGAGGCTCGGCTCCTGGTCGAGGACGCCAACCGGCTCTCGGGCTCGGAGCTGTCCTATACCTTCCACGGCCGGGACGTGTACGCCTACACCGGCGCCAGGCTCGCCTCGGGCCAGATCGCGTTCGAGGACGTCGGCCCGGCCCTCGACCCGGCCTCCATCGTCGAGCTGGACCACGTGGACGCGGTGCGCTCCGGGGACGCGATCGAGGGCACGATAGACGTGCTCGACGTTCGCTTCGGCAGCCTGTGGACGAACATACCGCACTCGATGTTCATAGGGCTCGGCGTCGACTACGGCAAGCGCGTCGAGGTATCGATACGCAACGACACCCGCGAGGTCTACCGCAATACGATGGCCTACGCCCGATCCTTCGCCGACGTGTCGCTCGGCGAGCCCCTCGCGTACGTCAACTCGGTGCTCAACCTGGCGGTGGCGATCAACCAGGGCTCGTTCGCCCGGGCCTACAACATAGGCACCGGGCTGTCCTGGAAGATCGCCGTCCGCAGGGCGCCGCGTATCGTGTACGACTAGCGATCCCTATACAGGTACTCGGGCGCCAGGTATAGCGCGCCCTCGCCCATCCCGGCCAGCTCGTCGACGAAGCCCGAGGCGCGCTCGAGCGCGCCGCCGGCTACCGACGACGCGCTCGATAGGCCGAGCAGCGACAGGAGCGGCCCGGTCTCGATCTCGCCGGGCAGGTACGCCTCGCAGCGGACGCCCGTTCCGAGCAGCTCCTCCATCGCGGCCTCGGCCTCGGCCAGGCCGCCGATCGCGTCGACGAGGCCGTTCTCCGCGGCCTCCGAGCCGAGCCAGATCTGGCCCTTGCCGAGCTCGTCGACCCGGGCCCTGTCCATGCCGCGGCCCTCGGCCACGACGTCGACGAAGCGGTCGTACACGTACATGATCATCCCGCGCTCGGCCTCGCCGTCGGCGTCGCGACGCGGCAGGAAGGGGTTGCCGAACTCGCCGCTCGGGCCGGCGCTGACGGTAGCCGCCCCGACGCCGAGCAGCTCGAGCGTACCGGTCAGGTTGAAGTCGAAGCCGGTCACGCCTATCGAGCCGGTCAGGGTACCGGCCTCGGCGATGATCCTGTCGGCGTAGGCGGAGATGTAGTAGCCGCCGGACGCCGCGTAGCCCGCCATCGAGACGACGACCGGCTTGCCCGCGTCCTTAAGCTTCTTGACCTGCCTGGCTATGTGGTCGCTGGTCAGGGCCGAACCGCCGCCGGAGTCGACGCGCATGATCACGCCGGCTACCGTCGGGTCGTCGCGCAGCGCGGCCAGCAGGTCGGCGGCCGACTCCCCGATAGATGAACCGGCGACGCCCTCGCCGCCGACTATAGAGCCGGTCAGGTAGACCAGCGCCACCTTCCTGCCGGGCGGGGGGCCCCACTCGAGGCCGCGCTCGCGGGCGTAGGAACGCAGGTCGACGCGGCCCGCGCCGCCGGTCAGCTCGGCGAGCCGCGCCTCGAACTCGTCGCGGTACAGGAGCTCGTCCGCGAGCCCGGCCTCTACGGCCGCGCGCGGGTCGAGGTAGGGGCCGGCGCCGATCGCGGAGCGGCCGTCGGAGGCGAGCTTGCCTCCGCGCGCCCCGTCGAGCGCCGACCAGGACTGCGACGCCAGCCCGGTCACGTAGCGCTCTATCATCGCGCGCTCAGGCCCGGTCATCGCCGGCTCGGTAATCGCGTTGTTCGCCGTCTTAGTCTCGTGCGACTGCAGGCTATAGGTCCGGACGCCGAAGCGCGCGAGCAGGTCTCTGAAGTACAGGTGGGTCGACGACACGTCGACCAGCGGCAGTCCGCCGTTCGGGTCCAGGGCGACGAGCTCGGCGCCGGCCGCGGCGTAGACGTACGACAGGCGGCCCATCGACTGGGCGAACACGTAGACGGACTTGCCCGCGGCCCTGAAGCGCCCTAAGGCACGGCCGAATTCCTGGGCCCTCGCGTCCGTATCGAACGCGGGCGGCTCGAGCATAGCGAGCGCCCGGATCGACGCGTCGGAGGCGGCGCGGTCTATCGCGGCGACCGCCAGGTCGAACCAGAGGGCCGCCTGGTCGCCGAAACCGGGGTCCATGTCGACGAGGGGCGGGTTAGGCTGGAACAGCCCGGGTTCGTCGATGACGAGGACCGACGAGCCGAAGACCCGCTCGGCCGACTTGACGGACCGGCCGAGCCGCAGGGCCTGCCCCGCGGACGCGCGGCCGTCCAGGAGGCCGGCGCCGGCCGACGAGTAGCCGGCGGAGGTCTCGGCGCCGGACAGCGTCACCGCCAGGGCGACGCCTATCGACGAGTCGGCGAACGAGTACGAGCCGGAGAGGCTCAGCCAGTCGTCCAGCACGAACCGCGCGCCGGCGCCGGTCATCGAGAATCCGTCTGGCCCGAGCCGGGCGTCGGCGCTCAGCGTGAGCGCCGGGCCGAGCCGCGGGCTGAACGCGAGCGGCCTGACGGCCAGAGCGAGCGAGGCGCCGTCGTAGCCGTCGCCGGCCAGGTCGAGCACGTCGTCGACCGAGGCGGAGAAGGACGCGTAGCCGAAGGGCCGCACGATCACGCCGAGGTCCTGGACGCCCCAGGCCGACGCGGCCGTATCGTCCCAGCGGAAGCGCAGGCCCATGCCGAACGACCGGCCGAAGCCGATGGCGCTCGTCAGCGCGTGCCGCGGCGAGCCTCCGTCGTCGGTATAGCGATAGACGAGCCCGGGCACCCCGTAGGCTAGGTCCACGGTCGCCGGCAGCGTACCGCCGGCGTACGAGGCCAGGTCGGAGACGCCGGCCTCGCCCCGAAAGCCGAACGCCATGGCGTCGGGAAAGAGAGACCAGGCGGCCGGGCCGTCCGAATAATCCCAGACGGTATGCGGGTCGGCGGCGGATTGGGCGTACGCGCCCGACGCCGCGAAGGATATCGCCACGACCGCGAACAGGCGCCGAAGCGCCCGGCTAGACGTTTGCTGCATGTATTACACTCCTCAGGCTAAGTATACTTTACCCGTTCGAACCCATACCATATCGCGCCGGCCGCGGTTCGACGACGGCTCCGCGGGAGACGACGGCCCATAGGCGGCCGCGTTTCGTTGTCGCTATACTCGCCGCATCATGCCCGTCGAACACCGCAAGCCTTTCTCGGCCGCGAGCGCGCTGCGCCGCGCCGCCGCCTACTGCGCGAGCTTTCCGAAGCCGATCTGGCTCCTCGTCGCCGCCACCCTGGTCGAGTCCACCGGGCGATTCATGGTCGTACCGTACCTGAGCCTATATATGAAGGGCGAGGGCGTCAGCCTCGGCGCCCTCGGGCTCGTGCTCGGCGCGGCGCCGATAGCCAGCGTAGTCTTCGGCGCCTGGGGCGGTCACCTGGCCGACCGCTGGGGCCGTAAGCCGGTGCAGATACTCGGCGTCTCGCTGAGCGCCTCGGCCCTGTTCGGCTTCGCGTTCGCCGGCTCGAACGTCTTCGTGCTCGCGCTGCTCAACTTCCTGAACGGCATGACGCGCACCTTCTACCGCCCCGCGACGAACGCCGCGATAGCGGACTTCGCGCCGCCCGAGCGCCGATCCGAGGCCTACGCGCTGCACCGCATCGCGATCAACGCCGCGTTCGGCTGGGGCCCGCTCATCGGCGTCGGACTGTTCCTCGTCGCGCCGCGGACGGGCTTCATCGTCAGCGGCGTCCTGAACCTGCTCGTCGGCGTGTTCATAGCGCTCGCGATACCCGAGTCGTCGCCTCGTGCCGAGTCGTCGCCTCGTGCCGAGTCGTCGCCTCGTGCCGAGCGGACCGGCCGGCCTATCGCGGGCGAACCCGAACCGAGGGCCGCCGCCTCGAAGCCGGCCTGGCGGACCATCGCCGCGGACGGCGTCTTCTGGCTATGGACGATCGGCATGATGCTCGTCTGGGGGGCGTACGACCTGATCCAGAGCTTCCTGCCGCTCCACCTGACCGAGGCCGGCGTGCCCCTCTGGGTCTACGGTTCGGCGCTGACGGTCAACGCGCTCGTCTGCGTGTTCGCGCAGCTGCCCGCTAGCCGCCTCCTGCGGGTCGCGCCCATCGGTCCGTCGGCCGGCGCCTCGAAGCTGGCCTTCGCCGTCGGCTTCCTGGGCATGGCCTTCCTGCGCTCGCCGGCGTGGCTGCTCGCGGCGATGCTCGTCCTGTCGATAGGCGAGGTCTGGGGATCGGCGGTGCAGTCGCGCTTCGTGCCGGAGCACGCGGCGCCCGGGCTGATCGGCCGCTACCTTGGCCTGAGCACCCTGTTCGAGCTCGGCAAGGCCTTCGTGGCGCCGGCCGCCGGCTTCCTGATGCAGGCCTACGGCGGCTCGGCCGTGTTCGCCGCCGCGGCCGCCCTGTCGGTCGCCGGCGGCTCGCTGCTCTACCTGGCCGGCTCGCGCCACGATGGAAGCGGCCTCGGACCGGCCAGGCCGGCGCCAGCGCGGACCTGAGCCCGGGCTAGGCCCCGGACGGCCCGCCCGGAGGAAAACGAACTCAGGGTCGTAGCAGCTCTATCTCGAACACCAGCACGGCGTCCGGCGGCACCACCCCGCCGGCGCCGCGCGAGCCGTAGCCGAGCTCCGGAGGGATGGCGACCATGCAGCGCTCGCCGTAGCTCATCGCGGCGACGGCCTTGTCGAAGCCGGGTATCACCTGGCCGCCGCCGAGCCTGAACTCGAGCGGCTGGTTACCGCGGTCGGCCGTCGAGTCGAGCCTGCGGCCGTCGGCCAGCGTCAGCGTATAGAGGATCCGCACCGTCGAGCCGGCCGCCGGCTTGGCGCCGCTCCCGGCCGTCAGCGACTTGCGCCACAGCCCGTCGGCGCCGAGCGACATGCCCGGGATCCTATCCTTGACCGCGGCGAACTGCTTATCGACCGCGGCCTTGGCCCGCTCGGCCGCACCGGACGCGTAGGCGGCAAGGTCGGCGTCGAAGCGGGCCTTGTCGGCCTTGAACGAGGCGGCCTTCGCCCCCTTGCGCGCTATCGTCACCCGCTTCATCAGGTCGCCCTTGCGTATCGCGCGGACCGCGTCCATGCCGGCGGCCACGCGCCCGAAGACCGTGTACCCGCCGTTCAGGTGGTTCGCGGCGCCGAGCGTGATGAAGAACTGGCTGCCGTTCGTGTCGGGCCCCGCGTTGGCCATGCCGAGGACGCCGGCCGAACCGAAGCCCAGCTCCGGTACGATCTCGTTCGGGAACTCGTAGCCCGGCCCGCCGCGGCCGGTACCGGTCGGGTCGCCGCCCTGGATCACGAAGCCCGGCTCGACCCGGTGGAAGCTCACGCCGTCGTAGTACGGCCTGCCGTCCTTCGAGAACGAGCCCTCGGCGAGGCCGACGAAGCTGGCCACGGCGAACGGGGCCCTGTCGGCGTACAGCTCGAGCACGACGGTCCCGCGGACCGTCTCTATCACCGCGTACAGGCCGTCCGGAAGCGAAGCGACCGGATCCGGCCGGCCGGGCAGGGCCGTCTGGGCCCCGAGCGCCCCGACGATGGAGCAGAGCAGGAACGCGCCTATCGCGGCGCGGCGGGTATTCGTCATCATGAGCCTCCGCGGCGAGGATACGCTATGGACGACGAGGCCCGCAAGGCGGTATTATACCCCTTGGGGGTATATGGGATGAGAACCGACACCGTCGAGATAAGGGGCATGAGCTGCGCCGCCTGCGCCAGGGCGAGCGAACGGGCCGCGGCCGGCGTACCGGGCGTCTCGAGCGCCTCGGTCAACTTCGCCACCGAGGCCCTGACCGTCGAGTACGACGAGGCCGCGACCGGGCTCGAGTCGATCGCCGCCGCGATAGCCGAGGCCGGCTACGAGGCCGTACTGCCGGCCCCCGCTAAGAGCGCGACCGTGCCGATTGGCGGCATGAGCTGCGCCGCCTGCGCCGCCGCCGTCGAACGGGCGGTATCCAGGGTGCCGGGCGTCGCCTCGGCGTCGGTGAACTTCGCCTCCGAGCGCCTGTCGGTATCGTGGGACCCGGCCGTGGCCAGGCTGTCGGCCATCAAGCTGGCCGTCAAGGACGCGGGCTACGAGGCGCTGGCCGCCGACGCGGGGCCGGCCGCCGTCGACGAGCACGCCGAGGCCAAGGAGCGCGAAGCGCGTTGGCAAAAAAGGCGTTTCGTCGTCGCGCTAGCGACGGCCCTTCCCCTCCTCTACGTATCGATGGGCCACATGATAGGCCTGCCCCTGCCGTCGTTCCTCCACCCGATGCATGGCCCCCTCGCCTTCGCCCTCGTCCAGGCCGCGCTGACCCTGCCGGCGCTCTGGGCCGGGCGGAAATTCTACGTCGTCGGCGTCAGGGCGCTGCTCAGGCGGGCGCCGAACATGGACAGCCTGATAGCGATAGGCACCGGCTCGGCGATGGCCTACAGCCTCTGGTCGACCGTCCAGATAGCCCTCGGAGACGCGTCCGCCGCGGGCCACCTCTATTACGAGTCGGTAGCGGTGATCATCGCGCTGATCCTGCTCGGCAAGTACCTCGAGGCCCGGTCGAAGGGCAAGGCGTCCGAGGCTATCAAGAAGCTGATGGGCCTGGCGCCGAAGACCGCGGTCGTCGTGTCGGATTCGGGCGACCTCGAGCTGCCGGTCGACGAGGTGGCCGTCGGCGACGTCATACGCGTCAGGCCCGGCGAGCGGGTGCCGGTCGACGGCGTCGTCGTCGCCGGGGACACCAGCCTCGACGAGTCGATGCTGACCGGCGAGAGCCTGCCCGTCGAGAAGGGGCCGGGCGACCGGGTATCCGGCGCCACCGTCAACGGCCAGGGCATGTTCACCTTCAGGGCGACCGCCGTAGGCGCCGACACGGCCCTGGCCCGCATCGTCCGCCTGGTCGAGGAGGCCCAGGGCTCGAAGGCGCCGATAGCGGCCCTCGCCGACAGGGTATCCGGCGTCTTCGTGCCGGTCGTCGTGACGATAGCCTTCCTATCGGCGACCGCCTGGCTCGTCGGCGGGCAAAGCTTCGAGTTCGCGATGCGCGTGTTCGTCGCGGTGCTGACGATAGCCTGCCCCTGCGCCCTCGGCCTGGCGACGCCGGTCGCGATCATGGTCGGCACCGGCCGCGGCGCGGAGCTGGGCCTCTTGATCAAGGGCGGCGAGGCGCTCGAGACCGCCCATCGCGTCGGGGCCGTCGCGCTCGACAAGACCGGCACCGTGACCGTCGGCAAGCCGACGGTCGTCGAGGTCATAGCGTACGGCGGCGCGGACGAGTCGGCTACGCTCGCGCTGGCCGCGTCGGCGGAGAAGGGCTCCGAGCACCCGCTCGGCGCGGCGATAGTCCGCGAGGCGGAGGCCAGGTCGCTCGAGGTGTCGTCGCCCGACGGCCTGTCAGCCCTGCCCGGCCGCGGCATCGAGGCGCGCGTCGGGGGCGCCGACGCGCTCGTCGGCAACGCCAGGCTGATGGACGAGCGCGGCGTCGACGCAGGCCCGGCCGCGCCCGACTTGGAGCGCCTCGCGGCCGACGGCAAGACCGCGATGCTCGTCGCGTCGGGCGGACGGCTCGTCGGCCTCGTCGCCGTCGCCGACGTCGTCAGGCCGACCAGCCGGGCCGCGGTCGCGGCCCTGAGGGCGCGCG